>JGI24158J21664_10015000_pt1 | contig 10126 bp, 7 predicted proteins | sample Ectturendosymbi3_FD_21664 | JGI IMG/M metagenome (IMG submission 21664) | reverse complement strand
AAAGTTAAATTTGTTTTCCTGTTTTGCTGTTGACTTCATTCTAAGCGGCTTTCTATCATCTTGACGAACAAGAAATATTTCTTGCATTGTACTTTATTGTCGACGGTGCAAGGCCAAGCGGCCTCGCCTAATATTATCACCAGTCAGAAGTTGCTTTTTTGGTAACTTCACAGTTGAGAATCAAATTGATACCAGGATAAAGGTACGGCGATTCGAAGACAAACGCTCTGCAGAGTCCCTTGTTCGAAACGTGCGTTGTTCGAAGAGAGCGAAATTTACGTAACAAGTGTTTTTAAGACCTGCAAAGCTGCGGTGCGCGTACGGCTCTTGCCGGAAAATGTTACGTCACAAGCTTTTTCATCACGCGCAACGCTTTCCTGTCACGAACTGTTGTTCGCACACGTTCACACACGTTCCCAGCGTTGTAAACAACATCTAAGCCTGCGATGCCATTGCAAGACTTTTTAGGCACAAAACTTTAACAAACTCCAACAAATTCATCCACATTGTGACACACGTCACAATAGCAGCTCGGCCTCCAACGGTTGAGTCCATGAAAAGGGCGAAAGAACGTATTCGAGAGAATGCCTACTACGAAAAAGGATGGAAGCAGAGGGCAGCTCGAGCTTTGACGGATGAGCCGGAGTAAAGCTCTGTGTACCAGCACTAGGCTCACTCATGTTGGTCCGAGTTACTTGACGATTTGTCGATCCGTTCGGGCTCTGATGGATGAACCCGAGTAATGCACGAAGGAACCCTATGCGAGAGCAAGCCTACTTCGAAAAAATGAAAGCAGAGCGCAGTCGGCTGATTCCTCGAAATCATACAGCAAACCTAGTGCTTTTAACTGTCTCTACGAATGATATTTTGTGATTCAGATCACCTGCACAACGAACACAAGGCCAGATATGAAACAAAAGTATATGAACACTGACAAGGTCCGGTTGAAAGAGTCCGAATGAACAACCTTAATCATTGAAATTGGTGGTAGCACATATACAGGCTACATATCAAGCAAGCTCAGGTTCTACCGTATAAATCGTAATCGGAGACTCGGGTTGAGCCCAGGAGCCTTAGTGCCGGAGTTGCCATTGATGTTCATGTAAATGTGCACACGTTTCTGTAAGTTTCACAATTGCTTTGAACCAGGCTTCGGTCAAGCATTGTGTTTTGCGTATCTTGTTTTTTGTTCGTGGCAGATGAAGCAGAAAACGAAACAGCCACTGCTACATATGATGGCGCATTTTGCAGTATTTTTGTGAAAGTCACGTGTAAAACACGCATGATACGTATTACAGTAGCGGCAATTTTAAGGTCGACATCGATTTCCGTAAACAGAGAAACAAGGGTATTTATCAATACGACGCAAACGCTGTTTTGTGTTAAACAAATTCAAATATTGAAATACATATACTGAAATTTACCTTGTTCAAACCAGATGTAACAATTGTGTTTTAATTCAGAGCACTTTCTTGCGTACCATAATTTTTTTGGCGGGTTAAGTACCGAAGCTGCTTTTGGTCAATAGTTACACATATGGATGGAATTGATAAGTGCCGTACACCGTCTTCCAATTTTTCATCAGATTTGCTTAAGTCGTGAAGGACTGCAAAAACCGAAATTTTAGGCTTTTGCGCTTGAAAATTTCCATGCGTCACAGTGACGTCGCACTCTCAGGCAAAATTTCAAAAGTAGCTGTTTTTGTTTATGAAAAAGTAATCGAAATTCTGCATCTCATGACATTTTTACTGAACCTCTAGCACAACGTTCCCTAAAATGTATGGGTCACGAAACTTTTTAATGAAGTACATTTTAATGAAGGTTACGGACTCCCCTAGAAGAGACGTTGCAATATTCGGAAATCTGTCTAGATCGTCGTAGTAGTAATCGAAATATCTGTAAAGCCTGTTAACCCCTTGGAAATTTCAGAGTAATGCCTATTAACCCTTTATATCACATTCATGGACCCCTTGTTATCTTCACGGACCCCTTAAGAACTTGTGCTTTGGTACGATCGGTGTGCGAGTAATGGCCAAAATTTCCTGAACCTTTGGCAGTGACTTTCGTGGTCCTTCTAGTTAGAAGAATGCAGTTGAAAAACAAATGAAGCTGTCTTTCTGGCACCATACAAGAACTTTTCGATGATTGGCCACCCAGTAGACAGCATTAACCATGCTGGTTTGTTGCACCATGACCAGCAAAGTTGAATCGTTTGTCAAACAAGGAAATGAAACGGTTATATGCGTAAGGTACTTCTTTATTGCAACGGTTTTTCCTTGCATTTTTAGTTCTTTCAACAGCATCGATGTTTGGTGACACAACTACCGTGAATGTCGACACGGGTGAGCTGTTGTTTTCACTTTCAAAAACAGACATGTGCTTGTTTTTATGAACTTCAAAATAAAAATTCCGTTCAGTTTGTTTGATGCAGAATTTGTATTGTGTAACGTCTTCACTCCCACACCCAAGGCGCTAGATATTAAACTTGCATCGCCGCAAAGAGAAATACACAAATGCATGAAAGAAGACGAGGATATATAAATAGAAGTAGTAGAGAGTGTATGCTTGATGGCGCTAATGCATTTACTGTCCTTTGATGAATTACAAGCTTTTAAGACACATGCATGAATGACGCCATCATGATTGTGATAATGTAGAACTGCGATGACTTCCCAGTGCATTGCTGTATAAAATACATGAGGGAGTGGGAGGCTGTGAAGGACCAAGGATCATTCAGGCTGCAGACCTCCCAAGGACGAAGCTGCTTGTAAAGGGAACTGTGTATGATAGTTAGGAAAAGATGCAAGGGCAGAACTTGCGAACAACCTTAGATAAAGTCAAATAAGTCAATCAGCGCCCTGGTGTTGCAACGCTATATGTCTGTAGCAGGTAATTCTGAAGCAGGTAATTCTGATTGATTCTGAAAAAAAATGGCTGCACTACAGCAACACAAGCAAAGGGAAAACCCGAAGGAAGGAATGGCCAAATGACCAAAAAGGCACATTAGGCGGCAAGTATTATACACTCCCGAACAACCAGCGATTCCACGCAGGTCGAACGTCAACAGCACCGAATACCAAGAGGAAAACAATTAAAGCAGTTTCACTTTCCCAAACAAATACCAAACAATATCTCCAAAATACTGATTGAGCAAGAGATTGGTTTAGCTAACTCAAAATAGCAGGGTTCTTACTTCACAAAGTTTTGTTTTGTTTGTACGAGTTGAGATAAAGCCTTGGTTTTGAAATCAATGATATTCTTAGTATTTTAACTTTTTAGAAACAATAAATACTTCTGACACTACTGCAGACAACATCCCTGGTTTCAAAATATCGAATAATGATTTGCTCCATTCGAAGAGGCTTGCAAGCAATTATGTATATTAATGAAATTACACTCATGCCGTCAGTTGCAACATAAAAGTGAATTCCGATACAGTAAAATACATTTTAGTCCGTAGGAAACAATATTCAAATTATCAAAACATTTGGTATGTTCCACGATTAGTTTGTTAGAACTTCTGAAATCATATAGCATTTTGGAAATACCATCAGTCATCATGAAAGTTGTTTACAACCCATACCTAATTACAAGAAATGGAGACAAATGAAATGATGGGTACTGTTTTTCGTATGTTATTTGAATATACTGGTAAACTTAATGTTTTGTATCGCAGCGTTAAGTTGTTGTTTTGCAAGTGCAAAAAGCAGTAAACCTGGGGAGTTTGTTCATCCAACGAAACATTTGCGGATCGCTGGTACTAGCCATGCATTCTTATGCAGAAAGTTGGTTTCCAAACGGACTGGCAATTAGACATTATGCTACTACCTTATAAGTATCCTCTGACACAGCGAAGATATTTGTGAATTCACAAGAAACTCACCAGACGCGAAATTGTACACAATTTGGTACTGAGTTAATATGGAAGACGTTTGTGTTTCTGCTGTTGTTTCATAAAAAAGTTTATTGAGTTATATTTATTGAAGCCTGACATATACTCGGTAATGTGGGACTTCATTGCCATCCTTACATAAATTACATTCTGCACAAACATGTTAGACATCTTACTGACTGAAAGCAACTATTCAAGTTGAATATCAGAGTTCGTGTAATTGTTAAATTTGATGTTAGTGCATAATTCTAAAGTTTGCACGTGGTTCAGACACACTTAAATGAAAGTTTAATAATACAGAAAGTGGGTTAAAACGTTACAAGACGACAACTGATATGAACAGCCACTTTTCGTCTATTTTGTAGGTTTTCGTAACCCGAAAGTCATTTGCATTTTGTGGTTACTCACTTCGGTGCCATTGTGATCTACACGACCTTTTATTCACAGAATTTTCGTGTTTAGTACTGTTATTGGAAAGTACTACCATCTTCATTTTTGCAATTTAAATTTTGAATCTTTTGTACACGCTCTGAGATCTTTTTGTGGTGGTTGCTGCGGTCAGGTTGACATCTGANGTCTCTTTCCACGAGGAGCCGAAACAACTGATCGGTGTACTAACGTTACATACTCAATAAGCAACAGAATTATTCCGACGTCTGAAATGGGGAAACCTGAACTGATTTCGCGGATTAATTTTCCATTACTTAAGAATAAAAAACGTATGCTTGAAGTATTGTATCAAGCATTATTCACTGGTGTAGAAACAACATCTGAATGATCTGTTTCGTTAATTCTGCATGGACTGACAATCTACTGATTATACCAAGAGCTGATCTAAATTTTGCAACTAAGATTTACACGTGGAGCAATGTTTTTTCATAAAAATTTGTGAATTCAACTACTTGAATGTCTAAATACGTCATTCGTTCGAATGTTTAGAGTCTGCATCGCCGACGTCCTTGGACGAGAACACGACCACCAGCAGTGACACAATCGGTATGAAATTCTGAGATTCTGAACATACAGCTGATGGTGGTGGTCTTTGATCGTAAAGTGCCGTTTTTGTTTTGGTTGCTGCTGCTTTGACGGTGTTGCAAACCATTGCAGATACCTTCAGCGTTGGCGACTCGGTAACTGAAACCGTTATGACTACGGCAACAGAAAGGTTGGAAGAAACTACTGGTGAGTTACCGCAATTTAGATCCCACTTAACTGCTTATAGTACCAACAATTGGAATGGTATTCAACTGCTAGCAATGTTTGCAGATTTCAGAACTGAGGATGCGTGGTGTTAATGTGATATGGATGTCCTATTAAACATTTGCAGTTAGATTCACCTGGACACCTTGTGAAGACAAGTTATTTGAATCCAGAGATGTGGAAGCTTGCATCATGGCAAAATGAGGAATCCCGAGCCTAGTCGGCTGATTCCTCAAAAACGTAGAGCAAGCATAGAGCTTTTAATTGTCTGAAAACTAATGGATTACACCACCGCGAAGAGTTTTTCAAGTTTTCTAAGCCACTGAATAATATTGGTGAATAGGGAGCTCAACTGCAGGGAAATCATTTCACGGCAAACGTTGCACTCCCTTTGTCATGCTTCGATGACGAACAAAAACTGTCAAAGAATTTCGACGGCTGACTTTTCAAAAAAACTTGTTGACCTTTGCGGCAAGTGGCTGCATCGACCTATATCGACTGTTCCAAACTAAAAACGTGTGCTCACCTGAGACCAACCCTCAAATGAGAACATCCTGACTTCGAAACCAACGTGACGCATCGTGATCTTGAATGGCAGAAGCTCCAGCGAAGCGTGACTTCGGTTGTTTACCAAAACGTTGTTCTCTGAAAATAGCCAGGCTGTGCGCAAAATCCGTAGTGTTTGATCTTGCTTTTTTTCCCAGATCCCGTATTTGATTTCCGTGTCTTTGCCCATACTAGAGCGTGTATTTTATCAGAACACTATAAGATGTTTGGCATACAAGATACAAGAGTGCAACTCGCCTCAAACAGCAATGCACCCGTTAAAATTCGTTTTGACGTTTTGTGTCACAAAAATAACCAAATTTGAGTCAAGGTTCATCAACATTTTAAAGAATTTTCTTTCAAGTTTTTGTATTTTTTGACCAGTAACTCTGTTGTTTTAGCAGCGGCTTCAATTTGTGTAAGCTTGAGGGCGTCGTTTAGCGGTTGGTTTGCTCCACAAAACATAAAAAGGATCGTCCCTGTGTCAGTGTATTTTTTTCAAAAAAATTCTTCCAGCTTTGTGAGATTATCGCAAATCTTCACATGAAAACATCGATTTTGACCTGTTACCAGAAAACGCAGACGTTCATGAAATATCTCGTAGGTGAAGTAAACAGAATATAAAACGTACATTTAGCTTTGTGAGAGACCTATGTCAGAGTAAGCTGAGGCACAGCTTCACCAACGCCTCCTAAAAAATTTTAGAACAAGGATGCGGAACACTTTTTGTCGGTGGGCCATATAACCAACTCCAGACATCTAGCTGGGCCACACGAAAAATTTAGTTTTTTAACATAAACTGTCGTATTAGGATTTTCATGCATGATGGAGAAAAATCAGAGTATTGGCAAGGGCCACGCTAAATGGCTTGGCGGGCCGGGTTGTGGCCCGCAGGCCGCCTGTTGCGCATTCCTGTTTTAGAAAGTTTTTTGCGTATTTAGGAGGCCTGGATTTACTATGGCTTGAGCAGTAGAGCACCAGAAAACATCCGCGTGAAAAAAAATTTTGAAAATCATTTCCTATTCCATTGTGTTCCAACTACAGGCCCACGGGCCGCATGTCGTCCGCCACAACGTTTTCAGTGGCCCGCGGACGCGTTCAGGAAAAATCTTTAAAATCTGAAATTTGTTGAAAAGCGCGTGAGGTTACATTAGTCTCACTGAACTGATTGCGCTCCACAAAGTGCATTTGCACAAGAATGATGAATGCAGCATACTACCTTTCCATATACCATTTTGTTTTATTTATTTATTTTACGATCAAATCAGAAGGTACGACCCCCCGCTAACCCTCCGCTGGGGCACCTGACTAGATAACCTCTGTTTTTCCGGTGGCCCGGCGTTCGTTGTCTTGAAGAGTACATCTGGCGCAATGCACTCAGTACCAACAAATAAATCTGTCTATCTATCCGCTAAACGCACCCATCTCAAAGTTTCCAGCGAGTCAAATTAATTGCCTTACCCTGCAATAAGTAAACTTAGAACAAGCATAACATCTTTTAATAAAAATGTGAAATAACAACGGTGTTAGAGACTGCAGAGAGTTTCTGGAAGTTGTCAGCAAAATGTGCGAAAGTACATTTTTTATGATGAAACAATTGAATCTAAAAACAGAAATCGAATGGGAAGCGAAACACTGCACAATAGTGTCAGAGAAGCGTCGGCCACAGACATCCCACTGATAGAGATTTGTAATAAATTGCTGTTTACTATTGTTTCAGTGACCCATTCACTTTCAACGACGCACTCACTTGTCTTCCCTTTTTTATGTTTTAACTGTTGTTTTGTAGGCTACATCCTTTTATTGCAAGTGGCCCGCGAGCTGTCGCGTTTTTGTAAAATGGCCCGTAGGTCAGAAGAAGTTGGACCACGCTGTTCTATACTATGTATACCGTTGCGTGGCAAGTTACAAAAGAAAAAAAATTGGAAGACTAGAAAATATTAGTGGCGGGTTGTGTTATGATTCATTGCGAGTTCTCAACTATTGTGCCAAATGAACACTTTTTCAGTAGGCATTTAGACAAGTCACAGAGGTAGCAGAACGAGATGGACATGGTATGGAATAAATAAGACATAAAAGTCGATGCGAAATTTTGAGCAGTGTCTATTTTGCTAATTTCTTAATGTAATACTATTACTTCCAATCTAGGACCACCAAGTTAACTTAAATACAGAGTCAAAGCGACTAGTCAACTATACCAGCCTGAGCTACAAAACATGAACAGGTTTTGTTTGTTGTTCGGCCAGTTTTACCTATTTATTTAATTTTTGTAGGAATAATTAACATGTAAGCATCTGCGTCTCCATAAATAGTTTAATTTGGAATCAAGCGCTTTTAATCGTGATTTGCACAACTATAGGGTTAGGATGGATTTTAATTTTTCCTGAACTTTCAGTAATTTTGTCATTATTGGTCTCGTCCAGGCCTAAGTGAAGCTAACTTCATAAGCGCACACGCTTTGTGGAGTATTTATGTTCAATTTTATTATATTTGGCTGGTGAAAGTTTTTAACTTATTGAATAAATGTATTTGCCCAGTTTTAGGATTTGCTTTTCTTTGCAAATATGGTTGCTTGCTTATGTAAACAGAGTGTAGGAAAACTTGTTAAGGCAAAAATAATTAATCATCCTACAGGTTCTTAGTCTTGTTTTTAAGTTTTTCGGAGTGTAAAATTTAAATGAGTTTCGAAGTTGGAGCTGGAGTCATTCTTGTTGGAGCAGGAGACAAACGTGATTCCGATCACATATGGTACAGCCATTCTGTGTCTAAACCACTGTTACGCAAGTTTTTCTGAATTTCTAACATGGTTGCAGTCCTTGTAACGGCTCAACCACCGCTTTGAATTCACAGCACCATGCATTTCGTGCTTCACGCTGAATTGGGCTAAAAGTGAGACACCGGAATTTTCACGCTTCGCCGCACTCAACGGAGATATTAACTCAGTGGCAAGCTGTATTCGTTTTGAAAAAATGCGCTATTCAATTCATAGCGTCAGGAAAATTGAATTTAGAAGTAATGGTATGACAGTGGTCTAGACTTGCACCTGCGCAAAAGATTAAACAAACTTAATGCAGTCGGGAAAATAACAAATGAAGTTTCTGAAAATTATTGTTTGTGGTACATCTGCAGAAATCAAGCTGTTTATAGAAAAGTTTTTGTTTAATCTTCCTAAAGCATACATTTACTAAATAGTGCCTTCATTTTCTCAACGGGGTGAAAATCAATAATTTGATAAGAAATGCCTGGTCAAGCTTCAATTGGCAGTCGAAAAAAGAGCGACAAAACTGTTTGAAAAAATCAAGTCGACTAACGTTTCCAGCCTGAAGTAACAGCGAATTCTGTTGTTTGTTCAGATGTTTAGGACATATTTTTTGCCAAAATGTGCGATGACAGAATGTTTCTGAAAAAGAACGAGTTTTAGCTAACGGCAGCCAGTGCCACAACAGGCAAGTTGCGACGACAGAGTGGACTTCAGCTTGCAATGCTGTCGGCTGTGCAAAAGGTGGAACGCATTTTGCTTCAGTCATTGTGACACGAAATACAGAAGTTCTAGCTGTGGAAGTTTAATGATTGTGGAAACGAGTCGGAAGAGGTGAATGAGCCGACAACCTTTAGTGGCGACGGTACAACTGCCATCGAAATTTCATCGGCCTTTTTTGATACAGTCATTTTTGGTACAGATGACCTTTAAATCATAACGGACCTACATTATACGCATAATTTCAGACGGGAGCCAAACTGCTACAACTTGATCCCTATTATGTTAGAGAAAAAGTTATGCGCATGTAGGCAACTGCAATCCAAATCGTATTGTACATCCAACTCTTCTCATAGGTTTAAGCATAAAAGTCCATGATTTCCCCCTGCTGATGTACAAGACGGTTGGGATTGTGTTTGGGAAAACTTTAAAATAAGGTTCCTTGTTGATCATACCTGGAAGTTTGTTTTAGTAAAATATAGGAATGCTGAAGGCAAAATTTTTCTGCTATGAAGTCTTCCAGAAGTTAGGAACAAACTTTGAAATAAATACCGACTTATTTGGTGGTATTCTTGTGCGAATTGTTCTCAGACGGAGCATGCAAAAGGTCAACGAAAGTCATTGCCCGTTGCCAAGAACGTGATCCTTTCGGTTATGACATATTTGTGATACTGAGTATAATTTCTGCAACGTGCTAAAACTGACCAGGTTTCGTGATATCATAAAACGATTGATGATCTTGCCAAATTTGATGACCTGGGCGGTGAGCTCAACCGGAAAACGAGTTGAAACATTCCTATCGTGTATTTTTACAGAAAGTACTACAGAACAATCGCTAGATGTCACAACAGCCGAACAAGACCGACTCTCTGAACCGTTGGACACAACAAGTGTCTTCGACGATGGAACGACAATTTCAGATGCGGTGACGTCAACAAGCGATACGTTGATTGCAGATGTTGTGACGTCGACAAGCGATACGTCCACGGGTGAGTTTGTGATTACTAGCG
>JGI24158J21664_10014993_pt1 | contig 10128 bp, 8 predicted proteins | sample Ectturendosymbi3_FD_21664 | JGI IMG/M metagenome (IMG submission 21664) | reverse complement strand
TTGAAAAATTGCCGGACCCGGATTCCAAAATTTTGGAACAGGAGCGGAGTCGGAGTCTGAAAAAGTGCCTCCGGCCACCGGAGATGAGCGGACTGTGAAATTTTTCAGTCCGAGTCCAATCCTGATCCGCAAAAGTTGAATCCGATCCAGTCCTGCTTCGCAAAATTTTTGAAAATCATCAGTCCGTTCCAGTTCTGATCCGCCCATATAAAACCATTTATTTTATTTTGCCTCATGAGGCAAAATAGACACATCCTTTGCCATTTCCAAAATTTAATAAGGCAGTGTTTATTTTGCCATCAGAGGCAAAAGGACTCCTTACTTATTTGCCATTAGGTGAACCCAATTGGTAGAATTGGTCAAATGACAAGGACGATGCACTTGGGTTAGTGCATGCTGGTCTCTGTCACATGGCCTAAAACACTGGACCTGGATCCAAAACCTAAACCGAAAAGCTAAACCCATAACTGAAACTCAAAACTTAAACCCAAAAGCTAAACAACACCCTAAAACTGAACCCTAAATCTAAACCCTAAAACAAAACCCTAAACCTAAACCTGAATCTTTTCCAAGAGTACATAAAAAGCTCTCCCATCGTAGGTGTGATCTTTACCAGATAGGCCAAAGCAAAGGGTGAGAGTAGAACTATTGAACACATTCACAGCAGGCATAGACACTAACACATTGACTACGTTCACCTTGTTGCTAATAGTACGAACTCAACGCTGTATGTGGAGTCTGGACAAAGTTGGATGCACAGCAAAATTGTCCCAGCAGAGCTTTTGCCATTGATGGCAAAATATACATTACCATTTAACCAATCTGCAAAATCACACTACAACTAACATGTTTGATGTGGTAAGAATAATCACATCAAAACAACAAATTTTCTCAGTCCGATCCACCAATTTTCAAAAAAATTGAAGTCCGATCCAGTCCTGTCCGACCAAAATTGGCTTCAGTCCTGACCGTGCTCACTGCTCATCTCTGCCGGCCACCTCTGCTCAGAGTTGCCGCTGCTGTTTTTTTTCACTAGATCTGGGGTTTTTCTGTTTTATCTGGGGTTTTTATTGAAAATCTGGGGTTTTTTCAACTCTGGTCAAATTTTTGAAACATGNTATGTTGTTTTACTGTATGTTCCATTCAAGAATGTAATAATTTCATAGGCATAGATAATTTGCTTTAGTCAGTAGCCAGTACAGTTAAAGTAGGGCNAAGCTTGACCAAATTGTTTTGAATTTACAGATTCATTAAGCACTGACTAGGCATAGGTCAGCACTATAATAATCTATCGCTAGCATGTCAAAGGTTTCTTGTGCATGACTTTGGAATGTTCTTTGGTTTTGAAGGTGATGTGTTTGAGAATCTCTTCATTGTTTTACAGGCGCATTGAATGTAAAATTTTGAATGTGAAATTAGTAGTAAAATATTTCATTGATTAGTGTGAAAAGAAAATTGAGACCTTAAATGTATCATGTACATATTTCAATTTGCGCATTTATGTGAAGGTAAAAGAAAACATTAATAAATGATTTTCAGAAAAATCTAACCTTTTATGTCACTGCATCCATTTGATTTGCTGCTAGCCTGCTTGTAAATAAAATAGTCATTTTATGTTTAAAAATAGACCTGAACTTGTTGAAAGTTTGATGCTAATAATGCATATTACCTAAATTTTTATGTGCAAGTAGTGGTAGCGTACATTTCAAGTTTGATTTTGACTTTTTAAAAACATTTTATTGTCTGGGGTTTTTTATTATTTTCTGTTTTTTTTTCAAGGTAAAATCTGGGGGTTTTCTTCACAACCGAGTGGCAACACTGCCTCTGTTTTACAGTGGTCTTGTACCAAACCAATCCTTTGGCTCTGTTACAGTACTGCATTTGCTGAAGCGGGAGGTTGATCACTAGGTATCGAAGCAATGGTTGGAAAGCGAAATAAAATTTCACTGAAGTTTGATGAAGAAAAGCGAAAAGACTTCCTTTCTGGCTTCAGAAAACGAAAAGAAGCTCGTAAAAAGCATGCTCGCAGTCAAATGGACAAAAAACTAAAAGAAGAAAGAGCAAGAATTCGAAAGGGAAAGCGTGATAAAATAACAAACCGCTTAAGGGAGATTCACAACATCAAGTTGGTAAGTGTCTAAGTCTGACCTTAAGTGCATAGAAAAAGATAGACTTTATCAGTATTGGTGCATTCAGTGGTAGGCAGACTGTGGACCGCAAAGATAAAAGTAATGAATGTCTCTGCAAGAGCAGGGTTTCCTGACCCGGCCAATGGTCCTCATTTACCAAAAATGATCTGTTAAAACCCAAGGCTGTCCTACACTGAAAAAGCTGATGTTGGTGAAATCACTGATAATATAAAGACGACCCACGAACTGCACAACTAGAAAAATGGCCCATCAGATGCTTAGAAACAAATATGTTCACTGAAAGATAGTTTCTTAAAGTTTTTGCTGGCAGAAAAAATACAAGTGAAAAGATGCAACCAAAAGAGATCAGACACAATGCTTGATAACACAGACAGTCATCAACAAAAAAATGCAAAAGTCAGTAATTACACATAGGAGATGGTACAAACACAAAAAATAAGAATGAAAAAGCAATACATTGCAATGATGCAGGTAAATAAGGAATACTACAGTATTACTAAGGCATAAAGAGGTCAGCTATTTACACAGGTTATAAAGGTAAGTTCCAGTGAGGGGCAACTATCAGAAAGCCATGCAGCAAATAAGACAATGCGATGATAATATGGGTGGTGGTCTTAGGGTTGGGAGGGCCCGAGGTAAAGCTAAAAATGGTGGCCCTCTGGTAAGTCAATCGAAATATCCCTGGCTTTTCCCTGATTTCCAAGTACGATATTATGTGTAGATTGGCAGCCAATGTGTTAGGAGAAATAGCATGTCATTTCATATGAAAGGCACATTAAAAACAATAGGTGTGTTGTCTGAGTCACCAATGTCAGACATAATTACTGCTTATAAATGGGATGTGGTGAAAGCACTTCGGTAAGAGAGCACAGCGCTTGTTTTACTAATAGTCACTTACAAGTGATCTAAGATCAAGATGGGTAATACCATTCATAACCAAAGCAAGAACGTTCAGATTTACAACAAGAATCAGGCTAAAACTTGCAACCATAAGATCTCATGTATTCGAATTGCTTCTTACTTAGTCCAGGAAAAGGCATATAGTTTTTTACATGTTTTAGCCATCGCTTCCATTGGTCTTTTTGTCGACATGTTATACGTAGGACCATCCCACCACTTGCAAATACGAAAGGATTGAATTATTCCTTGACTGCCATCTTTTTTGTGCTGTTGATAAATCTGCAATAAGGAAAAGTGGAATAGGACTGTGAGCGATGGGTGATCTTTGTAACCAATTATGTCTTCTCACAGCTGCAGCTGTTTCATACACTTGTTGCAGAAAATCCAACCATGAATTTCAGATATGTTAACTCTAAACTTAACCTTGTTTAAGATTAGTACAAATGGGGGTTCCACCTAAACATCTCGGCAAACTTCTTTCATTAACTGTGCTCTGAAGTTCCACATGGAATTATGCTTCTCTAATGTGTATCCACTAAAATTGCATGAAAAGCAGTGACCAATAGAGTTTTTTGTCCTTTTCAGCAATATTAAAGAATGCCATTTATTTTCCAACCACACCTCATGCACGTCATCCCAAAGACCATCCAAGAACTTTTCTTTGGTCAGTTTTTCCTATCATGAAAGAGTTTTCCCAGTCATTGTTGTTTTTCATTCCTAAGCATCTAAACTTTTTGCACCTCATGAACTTTTTCCATAGCATTCTTGCCATTTGATTTGCTGGTGATTTTCAGGAAACACTTGGAGGGACAACATGTTTATCTCCATGAGCCATGGTTTGTCCAACATTGTCAGATTACTTATAAAAATTTGCATGTGAACAGGCTTCTTCGTTGGAGAGAGTTGTTACTGTCCACAGTCCACTGCTGGTCTGCACTAGATTTTGGGGCAGGTGCTGTTCAGCCATTCAATTGTCTTACTGTCCAGAACTGTCAGGCCGTGCAGTCCATGAGGAGTTCGATGGATTGTACATTGGAGGACAGCATGGTCGATGGTCTGTTCTTTTGCGCCACACTCACAGGCTGCAGTGGAGGTGTTGCCCATTTGTGCCACAGTGGAGGTGTTGCCAGTGCAAGCAGGAGCAGAAACGTCCAACACCGGTGCCAAGCCAGACCCGCACTGTTCTTGGGAGGGTGGGTGTTGGAGTCAGGGATGAAAGTACTGAGTCTCATAGTATTGTCCAACCACTCTGCCTTCCATCGGTGATCTGCCCAGGTCTGGAGGTATTCATCTAAGGTTGACATGTCCTTCTTCAGCATCCTTTCCACTACCTGCCAGTCTCCATCAGCATGCATGATGAACACTTTGATGTCCAGATTAATTCAAGCAGTTCGCAAAAAAACAGCTGGATCGCACGTGGCTTTGCGCAGGAATATCTCCGCTCCTGTTCGGGTTACGGACCTGGTCGAAGTGTCAAAAGACGCGGAAAGTCTTGTAGTTCGCACTCTAAAAAAAAATTTTTGGTTGGGGGTGCGTTTTTTTTTTGTGAGTGTGTCATAAGTGGAGAACTTTTTGGCCAACTTCACCTCGCCCTGGGCGCCAACCGTTAGATGGTAGTATTTCGCTGAAGTTTGTATTGGAAACTAGGCTACAATCCGAGTCTTTTGATACTTTGGATGACCTGCTAAGGTTTCGGGTTCAAAAGTTATGATCTAAGTTGGTAAAAATTTTTGACTAATTAGATAATTAATTAATTTGTTTATTTAAGATCATAACTTTTAACTTTTGAACCAGAAACGCTAGAAAGTTGATCAAAGGCTTAAAAGACTCGGACTCGAGCTTAGTTTCCAATGAAAACTTCAGTGAATTACTTTGGCCTAGCGGCTGGGCCCTAAGCCAGGCAACATGAGCCAAAATGGCCTAAAAACTACTTCACTTATGACATTACTCACAAAAAGTCCGCAACCCCCAACCAACAAATTTTTTTCAAGTGCAGACTAGAAGACTGGCCGCCGATTTGTTTGAGCCCTTGAACAGCTCTCTAGCGCAATCGGCAGAGGAGCTAGGGCGTTGGTAAGGCAACTGACAACTGCTGGTTTTAGGCCGGTTTCAAAGTACGAATATATCGTACCCCGGCTCTCAAAGTGTTAAGGGGGTGTCAGGATGGATCCCTGTGCGACGCCGTTATTGAGGCATCATAACCTGCTCTGTTTGCCATTGCTGGTGGTAAGGGTGAAGCTGCGATTACCAACCATCTCCATGATCATGCGGACCATGTGTCTGTCAGGTAGCAATTGTAACAGCTTGCCAGTTAGGCCGTGATGCCATACAGTGTCATAGGCTGCTGTGAGATCGACAAACACAGCTTTGACCTTCTTTGCCAAAAAGCTATCGTCGACATCCTGTGTCATCAGGGTGACCTGATCTATGGTCGAACTCCTGTGTTGAAAGCCCGCCTGCTCCTGCAAGAGCAGTGGGTCAACGATTGGTTCGACATGAGCGTAGATGAGTCTCTCAAGAATCTTGAAGGGGACATATAGAAGAGATAAGGTCAATAGCTCTTTGGATCCCCAATGACTTCCAGCTTAGGGATTGCAACTATTAGTGCTCTTCTCCAGATCATTGGAATTTTGAGCTGGCACATGCAGGAAGTGAGGAAATCACATAACCAAGATTTGATAACTGACCTGGTGTGGAGTAAAACTATAGGAAGATAGAATCCATACCTGGAGACTTTCCTGGTTTCAGGTGCCCGAGGGTGACAGCAAGCTCCTCTGGCGTGAAGGGGCCAGAGATACTGTTTCCCTCAGGTGTTCCGTAGGTCAGACAGCTCCTTGTTGATAAGCTTGGTGGACTCGCGGCTTCGCTCTCGTGTGCCCTGTTCTTCACAAGTTGTGAGGCAATGGAGTTTGATGAGAAGGGGCACAGGCAAGAGATGCATCCAGACCTGCCATTAAGTTTATTGGTAGTGCTCCATGCCTTGCGGCTGGAGTGCGCGATGTTGATGGAATTTACAGCTTCTTCCCATCACTCCTACTTCTTCTTTTTGAGCCAAGAAAGTAGGGACGAAGCGTCACTATCAGTGTCAGTCCCTGCTGGGACTCGGAGGAAGGAGTGATGAAGGGTCTCATACTCTTTGTCTCAACATGGCACATAATTCTTACAACGGCCACATGAGATGCATTGTTTAGCTGCAGATAGCAAGCTCTTGCAAAATTCCTGGTATGCTTTCTCGACGTTTGTTGTGTCCAGAGGTGGCAATCTCTTAACGAATCACCTGTGAAAAGGCAAAAGCACTTCCAGTCAGCCTTGCAACGCTTCACTGGATCGTTGCTGGCAGGAACTCGGTGGCATTATGAGAGAGGGTGCGAATGAGTTGTGACCACAGGACCTTTCCTAGAACATGTCTGTCTGGCAGTTGGTTATCCTGGCGAACAATCGCCAAGGCCAGGTCCAGGTTGGTACTGACATTCTGTTGGTGAGAGGAGAAACTCTGGCTGTTTTTTTTGGGGTCATACAGTAACCCGAGGTCATTGGCTATTGCCCAGGAATCCAGGCTCTCACCATCAGGAGATGTTTTGCTGTTGCCCCAGTTGACATGTTGGCAGTTGAAGTTGCCTACATACAGGCTGGAGTGTAGGAATGTCGGAATGGCTGTAGGTGTGAGTCATGAGCATCGAGGTTTGTAGATGTTTATGATCTTACATCCTGCAATGTCTATGCACAGCCACTCATTCTCTGATTGCTCTGGAGACTACTGGTAGTCAACCAGTGTCCATTCTAACGGCTCATGAACACACAGGGCAAGGCCCTTTTGTTTAAAGCTGTAAAATATTTAGAGTTATCTTTGGTGACCTGTGCTGATTTTCAAATATTCTTTGGTTTTGTCAAAGCTTTTCCACTGCTGTATAACACACTACGAGCTTGCAACAAAATTTTGAGGAGAATCAAAGTGCACTTGGTCTGAACTTCATGCCTATCCAAAACTATTGCATTCGATCACAGTAAAACTTCTGGTTTTGTTAAGGTATGGTCTTAACAAAATGTCATTTTTTTCAGTGCCTCACTGGGTTGCCTATACCACTCTGGATATCATGACAAGCATATGCACATAAGTATTGTTATGGTGTCATCCCCTAAGAAAGGTTTTTTGAGTAATTATCATGCTTGAGAAAAAATGATCACACCATACACGTAATACGGGAGAAAAAATGATCACACCATACACGTAATATGGTGGAGACCTTAACTATTGAGATACCAAAAATTCTGAGACTTTGAGAAAAATATTTTCCTCATCATGAATTCTGTGCAAACCAGCAAATGAAATGACCAACTAAAAGGTAATCACTCCTGCAGCAATAGGTTGAAGCGCCAAACTGCTTAAATTTTGTCAGTGACTTGTGTGACTGGATTTTCTGATGTTGGATTTTGAACTGTTTTGAGGAATCAAGCTGTTGGTCAGGGATTCTGTGCCAGCTTCACTAAATAATAAACAATCCACTATGTTGAATTTTTCATGTGTGCCACACATCTTTTCAGCAACTGCCAGAGATTACAGTACAACATACATAGGTTACTACTTACCAGTGTATGCAATATTTTTAAATTTTCCCTTAATACCTGATTGTGAGTGTTGAAAAAATGATATAGGAAACAATTCATTATTATTATAGTGTTGGTTTTTCCTCTGTTAAGATCTAAGAATTGCAAGCTCTATTTAATGTGCTGTTCTAGATATGCACTAGACTTAACTTGATGTTTCATACATGTTATAAAATTATGATTTGTTTTTGGCTTGGTTGAAACCATGGATGTACATTATTTGAATAGCTTTCTTGTTCAAAATTAGTAGCAGATTTCAGAAGAATATTGCCAATTGTGTGTAAATCTAGAGACTAAATAAAATTTACAATTGGTGTGCTGCAGAAGTGCAATTTTCAACGTTGATTAATTTTGTTCAATGCCATAGTAATAACATCTAAAAATTTTCATTGTTCAAGTATGAATGCTTGGTAAAACAACCAAAGTTAATTAAAATGTTGTCATTAGTAAATGAAGCCATAACTGCACAACACCTTGAATCGCTTATTGTAACACTGCTATCGGCCTGAATTTTTGGTGTAGCTGCTTATGGCAGTTAGGCTTCAAATGTCCTATTATATTTTCAAGCTTGACATTAGCGTGGGAAGGTTTTATATTTACAATGTTCTGCTCAATTTATGATGTCATTGTAAAAATCAGGGCTGCAATACAAAGTTTTATTCCAAAAAATGTTCTATTGGTTGAGGTGACAGAGGTAAAACATCCTTGTGCAAATTAAAGGAATCGTGAAAGTATTGTGGCTGTTTCAACAATTTCTTTTGAAAGTACTTCTTTTGAATCTAGTTACATAACTGTTTGTTTTTTCATGGACTTAATTCTTTTTCATGTCTTCATTCAGGAAAACAACTGTGCTAGTGCTGACATAATTGAGGAGAGTGACCACACAACAACGATCAACTTGCCCAATCATGATGTCACCATAGTAGAAACAGAGGCATTCAATCCTTTCAGCAATATGTTCATGGGAAGTAACAACTCCGACGAGCAGGAAAAAACGAATAAAACCGATATTAAGTGAGTTGCAGAAACGCTGTTTGCTCGTGACGGATATGCATCTGATTGATAGCATGTTGTTCACCACATACCAGTGGTGTAGGAGTTGGTTGTCAAAAATTTGGGCAAAGAAGCTTCAACATTTTTTAACAATATCAATGAAATTATACTTCCATGCCATTGAGTGTATAAATAAAGGCTTATCATGTCATAGAAAACACATTAAATATATATAAAATAAACTGTTTCTAGTAACTTTGTGTTTCAGTTAGTAACTCAAATTTTTTGGCAAAATACGGCATTTTATGTGTGTGCTTCGTCATTTGCACGTTAGGGAATTGAGTATACTGCAGGGCACCTGCTTCATACTGGTAGAGTCTCTGCCAGACAAGTACAGAAAGGCTTTTGTTTTGAATCTTAACTGCAGTACTTGGATGAACACATTTAGCCATACAGTTTGTTGCATTTATGTGGAGTCGAACAGGCAATGTTGTGAGACTTATGGCATAATCATAATACTTCAATGCCACACACACTATATGTCTTCAGAGAAGGAAGCAGCTTTAGGCCTAACTCAACTAGGTGTGAGGTTCCTTGCTGACAGCAACAACTGGAATGTGAATGAAAAAACTCAGAACCGTGAGGCAGATTCTCAGGAATACTGAACCAGCTGGCTTCTGACAATATTTTCTTGCTCAACGTAGCATACTTTTTTCAGTTGGGTTATGGGTAATTAAGAAGCAAACTTTAAGTACCAAATTTTCTGTTATCAAGTCAGTGGCGACATGGTAGAGGAAAATATAATGTACCAACAGACAATTAGTAGGGAGAAAGTTCGTTGCATAAAAGCTTTTTGGGCAAAATATCGTGCTGCTACACCCATGCCACATACAGCATAGTGTTGAAGTCTTGTCCCACAATTGCTTATCCCGGAGGAACAGGAACCTGGCTTGGTAGTTCGGCAAACGCTGGCTTTGCCACTGCCTCAAGGTGTGGAGTGCTAGATGATGTTCATTATCTTAGATATATCAGCAAGGAAGTCAGGTAAATGCAGATATTTGAATGAACTGGGGATTCCAGATCAAGTTTAAATAAAATCAACCCGTTGTCTGAGCATGTCGATAACCTGTTTGCCGCTTTTAGCACCGAATATATAATATGCCAGGGTTTTGCTAGATACATTTTACAAGATCGACATCCGGTTTCTGAGTTTACATTAGTGATTGAGAAACGTGGGCACCTTTGTTGGTCTTAGGTTTGGGGCCTGAGGTGAGGTTGAATTCCTCTAAAACTATGGCATGGCTGCTGAAACTGAAAATGCGAAGGAGCATGCATGAAGCAAACTTACATAAAACACTGAAAGCTTATACAGTAGAATTTGCCTAATTCGTCGCCTCAAGGGGATTAGAAAAGAGTGACGAATTATGCAAACAGGTGAAAACTCTATCATAGAAGCTCCGTATACTTCATCATAGTAACT
>JGI24158J21664_10014992_pt1 | contig 10128 bp, 4 predicted proteins | sample Ectturendosymbi3_FD_21664 | JGI IMG/M metagenome (IMG submission 21664) | reverse complement strand
GATATGTGCATGTTTGAATCATCGCAAAAAGACGAAAGCAGATGGCAGTCGACTGATTCCTCGAAAGCATACAGAAACACTAGTGCTTTTAAGTGTATCTGACCCGTGTCTTTTTGCTGTCAACACCGGAATTAAACGTTCGCTCAAGTGTTGGAGCAGGAATTTAGTCTTTGTACGGCTGTTCGCAATGCAATAGTGCGTAGTACTGGGCGCATATCCTGTGCGTTTGAAAGACACTACTTTTTTAATAAACCTAACGTTATAAAAACACTGTCAACATGAACATAGCTGATTGGTACATCCGAGAGGAGTTAAATAGCTTCAGCTGTGCAATAAGATGTAGAGTCCATGCAAACGCGTTTCAGCGAAGTTGTCCTGTCGTCGTCCCAAGCAGTTCTTTATAAAAAAAAAGCGTCTGTCCTGTTTACGGCACGCGTGCGATCAAGACGTCATTCAGTGACTACAGGAACTCAACGTTTGTAGAAACTCGTAAAATGTGGAGACGGTGAATTGGTTAAAAATGGGACTTCGTGATTTTCTTGAAGGTCCCCATCATGTCGAAGAGTTGCCAGATATGCCGTGTATGTTCCGCCTTTTCATCAGGCGCGTAACCAGGTTGGGACACCAGTGGGGAGAAGAGTTTTCTAGGGGGGCCCAAATTTTACATCGATAACATGTACGAAAACGACGGTATGTCCAACACATTTTGGCAAAAAAATTTCCAGGGGGATTGAACCCCTTGCGCTCCCCTTAGTTATGGGCTTGCTAATCATTCATGGGGCTATCCGTACACTATACGCTAATACAGAACCGTTGACAGAAAGTCTTCAATAGCGGGGCTTTACGTTTGTGTGGGGGGCCTTAACATTCTAAAAATTGACAAAAACTCCACTGAGTCATAGTGTTTCATATTTCCATTCGGGGGGCTTGGAGCTTTGTTTGGGGGGATAAGCCCACCCGGTAACATCAGATAATATTGACGAAAATGCCTTTGTGCAAGTAGTCGGAAAGCAAATGTGCCGAGCAATTTCTGAATATTTTTCTAGGCGCCGGTCAATGGGTGAAACGAATGGCGTTGCTTTCGAAAACCCAGCGTAACTCGAGTCAAGCAAGTCGTGTAGTCTTGCATACAGGTCGTCGGTGAATTTTGCGTAACGAGTGTGTGATCTTGAACGAAAGCAACTTTGGCAAGTGTGCTTGATTCGCCACGAAAGCTCGACGACAGATACGCTTGTTTGTCCTGGTCAGAAACTCGAGAGTCGATGCAGTGACTTGCACAAGCAACGCTCATTCACTTTGGCTTTTATCCGTCTCTGCACCTGTCTGGCCCAGATTCAAGATACTGTACACAATCTCCTCAGTCGAGTAAATACACACCTGAGCTGGTTTTAGGCATCATGTAATCGCGGTGTATTTTTTGATAATTTTGCAAAACAAATAATTACTCCCACACAGCTCTGGTGATGAACACGAGGTCATGAACTTAACGACTGCTTGATAAAAAAAATACAGGAAGGTGGCTTGTAAAGCGTCTTATCGCACATACCGAGAGTCATGATTTTTCAGCAATTTTTGTAGTTTTTAGCGGAGAGTAAAATTTATTCATAGATTCAGTTGCTTATTACATTTGCGAATACTAGTTTTTTCAAGTAGTTTTACACAGAGAAGACATCTTCACCAAGCCACTTAATTTTACTCTTCCACGCAGACAACTTGGTTTTTCAGCGCATCGTTTACCGTTTTGTGGCATGTAGCCGAAGCACACAAAACTTGTGGTGCAAGCGCCTGTAGGTCACGTGCGAGCGTAAGGTGCAACGTTGAGCAAAATATTTTTCGCTTTCATGAGCCTGCAAACAGCGCTTGCTAGTTCGACATGAGAAAACTTCTGTGAGAAGAGCACTGTGACGAGAAGATTGCACCCGAAACCAAGGAGTGCTGATCGCGAAATCCACAGGTTTTAAGAAAAACAACAACAAAATAATTGCATAAAATAACATCGGACGGTGGCAATGTGCATGCGAAATACAAACTTGCATTTTGGTGCAGCCTGTTGCTACCACTGTTGCTTGCCGGTTTGAAATTAGTCACTTGCTGCGTCGTCGAAACCTTTCATTCACAAAAGTCTGACCCACAAACACCTCAACAATACCGACCTAAACTGGTATACAAATCTCTAACACAAACGTTTGTACAGATGTTGACCTACACAAACCTATGACTGGTTGTTGGAAGGGAAGAAACACGTTTGAATCCCCTTACGATCACCCCAGACACAGGATCACTTTTTAGCATACATCTTTTGCACTACTTCCACCACCTCTCGCCTAAAGGCGGTTACCAGCCTTCGCTACTGTTGCAGTAGTTTTGTGATGTTGAAGCGAAGGTGTAGTCACCGAGCAAGTACTATCTTTTGATGTAAAACCCCCTTCTAAGCGCATCTCCAAACAAACTCTTTCTACCAAATGCAAAAGTTCAACCACGTAGCGCCAAAACTAGGAGAAAGAGAAATAGTGTAGAAACGTAAGAAAGAAAAGTGCCGTTCAAGGGTATTGCGTTTGTGCTGCAGAAAAGCGGCATAAGTAAGGTAATTTGATCTTTTGCAGTTGTGTTGGTCCAGATGTATCGAAAACTTGCAAGATAACGTTTTATCTTCGGACTTATTTTTCACCAGCTCTCAAAAACGAAGTTGTCAAGTGTATTTGCACCCGCAACTGTGTGCTAACGTGCAATTGATTAAAATATGGGTGATGAGCGGGTTTTACTGACTTTTCACTGTGAACCGAATAATCACCGTTTGCAAAAAGAACATCAGAATCTCCATTGCCTTTTATTAGTCCACCAAAGTTTTTGGTTGAGTACTACTTCGCTGTTGTGAACAAATTTGTCCTATTCTCTTCTGAACTTGTCACTGAAGTTGTAGTAAAATGTCGATAATAAAGTAAAACGTGGGTAGTTACTGTAGTAGCCATTCGCAATGCTTCTATTGGCCAAGTGATTGTGCACGAAATTTCTACGCTCATCTGTTTCCACATCAGGCGGAACGCTGTTCTTGATGTGGCTTTGCGCTCATACTAATTTGAAAAGAAGATATTGGAAAGTGTATCAATCTTTGCTTGCAAACAATCAAAACGTTTACAAGTGCTGATGTAGTCACACTCTGTCTTTCATAGGGGCTTAAATTCAGACAGAAAAAAAGCAGTTAGAGGCAGCTAGAAGTATAGCTGTGGCCACTCAAAGTGTCGGTTAACAAACTTGTTCTAATCGGGTGTTAACGCGCGAGTAAAAGAGGTCAGATGTTTCTCATGAAGAACATCCTGTTTGCAGAATGCACTTATCAGCCATCGAGCGTATATTAATCATTGTCAGGATGGCTTTTGAGGACCATCCACTGACCGTTCGCACAGTTAGATGACCTGGCTCAACACCGTGCACACGTGTTGCACACAGTTAACAGCAATCTATGACTAATCCTCACTACCTTTATGAGGAGCAGTGATCATTTAGAATGCAAACATTCGACCTCCATTTACTTAAAATCAACTTAGAGCATTATGACTTTAACATGCCTCGGTGAAGATTTTTGATTTATGGTTGTTAACTGTGGTCAGACATCTCACTGGGCCTTTCTTGTATAATGAAGGACACTTTTATAAAATGTGTGGGAGTTTCAAAATTCCATACAAACAGAACAACTGGACCAGCCAGTAAGAATTTTTTTAATTTTACCGCAAATACGGCCTTCGCACGACGCAAATTTCCCTAACAGGAAAAATTGCAATGAGGAAAAGAAAAGCGAAAGAAAAGCATCAAAAAGATTTTTAACGGACAGCGTACTTAATGAAAGTTAGTACGCTTGGTCATCAGCAGAAATCGATCCACCATCCTTCGTCGTAAGTCAGCATAAAGGAAGGCGCCACCTTCAGGAGATCTGTATCTGTAAAACATGCACTGCTTTAAATGCTTTTACTCAAGTGAAGAATTCAACGTGTACGCAAAAATGTTGGTAGAAGCTGCGGAAAAAGTTGATCACAGCCATGAAACTTGTTTTTTGAAAATACACTAAATTTAAAAGGAACCGATTTTGTTAAGACAGCACTGCATAATTTCTAAAAAACATTTTTTCATGACATGATTTTTTCATGACACAAAAACAGCAGGAACCTATACGTCATCTAGAGGAACATGCTTTTTTAAAGATGTGCGGTGTGTAGCATTGAAGTGCTTGCAGTAGTTTTCCATTCAAAGCTTCACTAGTCCACAGAGGACAAGCAGCAACTGTTTTTTCATCGGCGTTTCTTGGATTCAGTGAAATAACCCTTAAAGGTGTATTGTGCGACATGTTTCATGACGTGCAGTGTGGGAAAGCCATTTGCTGAAGTACAGGGTGAGATGGTCACAATAACACTTTTCCGAAGGTTTTATCAAGAAACATGATTTGATTGCTGACTTGCCAAGTTGGCGGAAAGTGTGCCTGCTGTCTTGTTGCGAAAGACAGGGTTTTTGAAGCAGATTTGAGTTTATGTCGTTTACCAATGACTGCACTGCGCATCTGGAACAAATCATTTTCTCCAGTAGGCAGGAACAATGCTTACCACATACCTTCAGAAGCAGCTAATCGCACAGCCTCTTCACGCACCCCCATTCAATTTCGTTTTGTTCCTCAGTCAAAATTATTTCTCCTGTTAGTCTCGGCGTTGATTTCTTCCACATGCATGTAATTTCTAAATCTAGAGCGAACATCCACTTTTATTTTTCAGTTTTATGATGTTTGGAAATTGTGTGGTATCTGCTTTTGCTGTTTTTTTGGTATTTACCCAAATGTACGTTTTTTGGTTTTTCGATATGTGCTGTTTTGTGCGTTTCCTAGTAGCAAGTACAGGGTCTGTGGCTTGTGTTTGGGGTTTACTCACAGGGACACCGAAAAGCCGGGACATCACGGAGACACTTCCCTCACAGCCCTTTCAAAAAAGAAAAAGGGGTGAGTGAGTGTTTCGTTTACATAAACAGTGTCATAAGTAATTGCATGGTCTATGAAGATCGACTTGAAGCAAATCATTTAGAGCAGAGACAAACATAAAGCTTTTTGCACAACTTGCACAGCTAACAGCAATGCTGAGAAAGGAACATTTAATTTCAATTACACATAAGGTACTGGCAAAAAGGTGCAATGACTACAGTATAATAACAGGACGGGTTTCCCCTCATCGATTTTTTAAAATAATTTTTCACTGCCCTCAACTTTTCTACTTCGCCCTGCCCACTACTGCTACAGCGTCACTGGTTACAGCGGACCTGGCGGAGAATGCTGTGGTTAAAGCTTCTTTCAAAGCAAAATAATACCAAGTTCTTGTTGTAATGTTCTCCCTAAAGTATTAGACGATATACGTATTTCGCGCAAGCATAACTCCTTCACGAAGACCTCTCACTGCACGCGTAATCCATATACTTCTTACAGTCCTGCGCAACACACGGTCCTCAAAAATCTTCGGTGCAGACGACCGGATGATTTTTTGAGAACACACCATTCAAACCAAATCATGTGTAAGGCTGCTGTTGACGTCAACAGTAATTGCAATAAGGTTTACTTGCACACCTCAATCTAATACCAGTAATAGAAATAATTCTTGTGTCTGCAAGCGATGCATATAAACGATGATATTGAAAAAAGTTGCGCAACTTCACACTTCATTAATTTCTGCAACAATTAATGACGCAAAAATTAACGTTAGGATTACATGTCATCAACCACCAGCTCTTGTCTCAGTGTTCCTACGTGTGCAGTGTTGTCGATTTAGCCATATTATGGCTAGATTCAACCTAATCTCAAGGTGTTCAGCCAGAAAAACTTTAATTTAGCCGTTAGCCATTCAGGCCCGTACCCAGGTTTTAAGGTTTGTGGGGGAAAATACTTTTTAGGGGTCAAGATTTTTGTTTTTATTATATGTAAAACAAATACGTTAAAATGCAACAAATATAATAAAAAAATTTCTGAGCACAACAAAATTTGGGGGGCACAAAAAGAATTTGGAGACACTGCCCCCAAATACCGCCGCGGCTACGAACCTGTAGCCATTTGTTTCAGCTTAACGTTTGCGATGATTTGGCCGTTTTCTTGAAAATTTAGCCTGATATTTTGAACTCTTGGTGAATTGACATATTTTTCGAAATTGGCATGCGTAATGCATGCAGGTAGACTACAGTACCCTGATACTGGTATGCTAAAAAACTACAAAATGTTGATCATTGAGTTCAATGGTGAACACAGTAACATAGCGAAAATGACAAAACATACTCACTTCAACATATTTTAGCTAAAGACAACGTTCGGCAGAAACAATAGTTAGATTTGCATTCGATGTAGTAATTTACACTCTTGTAACTTGTTTGTCCAGAATGAAAAGCTTTGTACCGTATGCTATTGCATTAATGTTAAGCATGGGCTGCTTTTCTTTTACTGTAGAAAGCAAAGTATCATTATACAGTTCTCGCTTTAGACTCCCTTTGCGACCTCAAGAGTGGTCTGCTTACATCTCTGCATATACTCTACGGCTGCTTTCGCAAAGAATGCTGCACTGGTGGAAAACCAGTGGAAGCACTGTTCGTGGAGCTTTCCCTTGCACCCATTTAACGTCGGGCACGAAGCTGAACAGGCAGCCAGTACCGTTTTACCTTCGGTATGACCCGACCGGGGTTTTAACCCAGTCTACCAACTTCAGACGTTCTATCCCACTAGGCCACTTAGACAGTCTACTTTGCTTTTAGTTAGATCATAAAAATTTTAGGTCAGAACAAAATCTTTTTTAATAAGTTTAGCAAGCAGCGATGGTTGCGGTGGCTTGTGCTGTCTAAATTTCTGTTGTTACTTGCATATAGCACCAGCAATGCAAACAACGTTGCAACAGCTAAATGTTCCTACTGCGTGCTGTTGATTGGCCATTTTCGTGGACAACTTAGCCATTTCTGATGAAAACACATTGGCCATATGTGCGTGTGCTGAGTCATTCTCCAGTTGAGCTGAGCACTTGTATTCAGTAAGACACATCGCAATGTCTGAAAACATAGGAAAGATTTAAAGAGGGTCGAGTGTTTAATCTAGAATGGACAATAAATACTTTTCTGCCACCTAAAATGTAAACGTACTGTGCCCTGTTTCTTGAAAAGTGGTTTCGGTTCCGAAAAAGTATAATCTAAGGCGTCGTTTTGAAGCGAATCACTCCGCGACTTTGCTGAATTAGCTGCGAATGAAAAGAGCACAAAAGCAGAAAATTTGATGAAGAGTGTTCACGTCGAACACTCTTTTTTAAGCTTCCAGGTAATGAAAATATTACTGTTAGAGTTATTTTCTAAACATTGAGAGAAACTGCGTCAACAGGAAAAAGTTACATTGAAGGAGAATTTGTTAAAAATGCGTATTAAGTGCAGTTGTTTTGATTTTTCCTCGATGTGCAGTATTTCAAAGTTTGAAAATGTCAGTCTTCCTCGTATAACCGTGTAAAGAAGCCTAGAAAATATTGCAGCAAATTCAACTGACCACTTGAAAGAGAAAGTTAAGGAATCTTCTTTTTATTCCTTGTCTGTCTGTGAAAGCACGGATCGCACAGACACGGCACAAGTTTTAGTGTTTAGTGTTTGTAAATGGCGTCGATGACGACTTTAATATGACTGAAGAGCTTGCAGGTATACAATCCATAAATGATCGAACAATTGGAAAAGATTTTTGCAGCGAAATTGTTGATTTCGTTGATAAAAAAAACATATAGTGATTTCAAGAAGTTGTCGGGAATATGCACTGATGGTGCTGCTATGCGTGGAAAGAAATGAAGCTGTGACGTTGCAACCAGAGTGTATTTGGAGAAGGATAAGCAATCGCCACTCCATCATACACATGTGGGTTTCATGCAGCAAGATTTTGGCATTTGATTATGCAATTTCCGTCGTCGTTTCGATTGTCAACTACAGTCGAAGTAGGCGTCTGAACCATCGCGTATTTAAGTCGTTTCTGGAGAAGGCTGGTGCAGAATACGCTGACTTGGTGTATCACGCTGAAGTTAGGAGATTAAGTCAAGCAAAAATAATACAAAGGTCCAGGTTTTTTTAAATAGAGCCGAGGAAATTTCCTGAACTAGAGGATTCATCATGGAAAGAAGATTTATGTTTCATTGTGACATTTACTTCTCACTTAAATGGCATCAATATTAAGCCACAACGTAAAGAAGAGCTAATATTTCACCACCTTTCTGCGATAAACGGGTTGAAAGCAAGGTTAAAACTTTTCAAAAATCAACTTTTAAAGGGGTAATAGCACATTTTCCAACATCTTCACTGCATATTTTATGAGAGAAGCTTTCGATAGCGTGCTAGGAGACACATATGCTGGGGAATCGAAATTTGCATTGAGGAATTTATAACAGACTATTTTTCATGATAAGAGGATCTGCAACTAAAACTTATTGAAGATCCATTTTCAATAGAATCTGAAGAAGCACCTCCACATGTACAGTAATGACATACAAGGTTCATCCGTATACAAAAGAAAGCGTAGGGAAAGCAGTTTCCAAGATTTCTACAAATGTGTTAACAAAGAAAATTTCGCAAAACAAATGTTCAGCTTGTTTGGGAGCACTTGCTTATGTGAGCAAACGTTCTCCATGTTTAATTTAAATGAAAACAAGCAATGTTATTTTCTTATTGAGTAACTTTGGGAAAGTATTCTAAAATTATCAAGATCTAGCACCGATCCAGACAGGCGCGTAGCCAGAAATTTTGATAGGGGGGCAAACAACAACCAAGTCTCATCATTGAAATATATAATAGCCCTTGTTTTTAAAGCATCATCCAAAAATATGCCTTTTTCTGATACTTTTTTCTGAATAATTCTATTCAGATTTCTGCCGGCAAATAGAAAGTCTGCTTTCATTGTGAAGTGACAAGTTTTAAAAGTTTTTAATAATTTTCAAGTTTCTACTTTGAATGAAAGCCACCATTTGCCCGTAAAACTTTCTTGCGAAAGCGTTTGTGTAAATCTTTATGCTTTAAGTGCAAGACCTGCAGTATGCTCTTTTCAGCAATAGTGCAGTTGAGCAAGTAGTCATCGTGGCCGCCATGGTGATTGCGCTTTTTTATTTACACGCTTCTGATGTACACCAACACACATTCAATCGAAGCCGAGTGCGACTTTGCGTCAGGACACCGACTACAGAAAGTAGGTCTACAAAACTTGCACGCATGTAAGACGTGGAACTTGTCCAATTCTTGAGCGACTGGTTGACGTATGCAGCCCATAATGTAAACGCTAGAGTCCCTCAACGCATTTGAAAATGTTTGGATTTTATGTCATTAAACGCTATGAAATGCGACTGCGGTAACATTTTTGTACGCTACTTGTACTAAACTGCTTCCCAAAAACGATTGAGTATTTATCTATCTAGCATTTCAGAGTTAACAATAAAATTCATAAATATTATAAAGAAAATTTTAAATTGGTGAAAAGTTATACATGCCCCCTAAACAAACCTGCATATGTTTGACACACTCAGTCTACGCAAAGTGTGAAAACGGTTGTGTATATGCGAAAACGAAGCGACAATCGATTAATTATCAGCACGGCTCTGCAATAAGTTAAGAAATAGGCCTACATGTCGCCGCAGCTTAACACAACGGTTGGTTAGTTGATCTGGTTCCCAAAGTATGGATCAAAACCCAAAGAAGGGTGGAGGAGGGTCGAAAACTTGGTCGCCCAGAGGCGATCCAAATCTGCGATGTATTTTTTCAACGTTACCACTGCTTGTCTGTGTCCACCTGCCGCGTAGGTACTTGAGAAAGAGTAGCTTGCTAACATTAGAAACGAACTTTGCAACTTGCTGCAGAAAATCATCCATGCCATCATTATTTTTTCATACGTTGTTTGAGGCTTGGGTCACTAGATGTTCAACAAACTCAGAGCTGGGTCATGCTCAAAAATGTCTGGGAACCAAGCGGTTGAAAGTCTTTCTTGAAATCTATTAGTGTTTAAATACCAAAATATAAGCAAGTAGGAAAAAATTCAATTTAGTTTCATTTCGGTCACATGCGCTTTATCGAGAAAACAGATTGCAAGCTATCTGTAAGTAGATGGCAGTGTCAACACTT
>JGI24158J21664_10014991_pt1 | contig 10129 bp, 10 predicted proteins | sample Ectturendosymbi3_FD_21664 | JGI IMG/M metagenome (IMG submission 21664) | reverse complement strand
ACTGTTTTGCATTTGCTATAGATACTCGACACATAAATTTTTGCATTTTGCTATAGATACTGTTTTGCATTTGCTATAGATACTTGACACTGCACTGTTTTGCATTTGCATTCCTATAAATACTTGACACATAATTTATTTTCCGACCAAACGTAGCGCTCCGAATAATAATATTAACTCCAACATGCACAGTATGAGCAAAGCTTTTTGCCAGCGACAGCATATTACGCACGCAACGAAAATGCGTTTGATCGATGTTCTTTTGTGATTGACAGACTGCCAAGACCACTTACAAATGTAAACGTCACTTCCGTTGCATCGCATACGCTTCCTTGTTGCTTCCAAACTGTATCGGAACAATTCACAGCATTTTTACTTTATTCTCGAACATGTCAAGCCCGAACGGTTTAGAACTCACAGGTCAACTCTGAAGTCAGTTTGAAATGATATCCAATCCTTGCCGGTCAAAATCACTCTCATTACAATGATGGACGATGTCAGTTTTGATTGGTTTAGGCACGAAATGAAAGAATTTTATCTCATGCTTGCCACATTTGCTCGTTGTAAATTGTAAAACTTCTTGCACTTAATTTTAAAGTAAAAATGAAAGCTGACGTTACAAATCGGGAAAACAGTGCTGTGAAAATTCAGACGAATTGTTTTATTCGCCTCTTGGTCGAATGCCAGCATAGTTTTGTAAGAACATTTCAAACTTTTTACCCGCACATTAGCCCCCCACTCACGTGGCGATTCCTTCTCAGCTCATTACTTGGCACGTCGTACACAAACTCGCTTTCCAGCTCGTCGTTGTTGTTGTTGTTGACCTCTGCAGACGATTTTCGACGCAAACGAGGAGAAGGTGAAATGCAAGGCGTCTTTCGGGGTTTTGGAACGGGTTTGGGACTGGGGTCAACATTTGCCGGGGCTGCACACACGTAATCACCCTCCTCGGCAGAGTCACAAAGCTCTTCGAGGCTTTCTGGATTATTCGGTTCGACATAAAGAGTTTCGCTGGATTCACTTGATGCAGACCTTGTCCTGCCTGCGCGTGAGGGTGTTGCTGTTGCCAGGTGCTCGCCTGCGTTGCCAACTGACAAATCAGAGGTCACGTGGTTTTCGAAAAATCTTTTGTTGGCAGGCAACGGTGCTGGGCGCATGAAGCAATAATTGTCTCTTTCATCTTCTGACGAATCTTCATCAGCTTCAGGAATGCCATCTGTTCGTTTGAGAGCGGAATCGTTCCCAGAAAAACTTTGGGTTGGTGAAAATGGAGAATCTTGGGAGAAAACAAAAGGACCACATCAAAAAATTACCAAAAAGTGATTTTCATTTATTACTTTTCAACGATTCTGAACATGTTTTACTGTGGTACTTATTTTCACAAACCAATTTATCGCAATTGACTGCTAGACGGAACTTGCAGTTCGATTTTTGTTTGCGTATGCAAATTATGATAAAGTTAATTATCCAAAGGAGTACTGCACGAAATCACTTGAGAAGGTTACCTTCTATTTCAACTACTGCAGGTTGGTATGGAAAAGCAGCACCGGTGTAGGAAGCGGGGGTACATGGGGTGAAAGCGCACCCCCAAAAGTTTTGATTTGGTGAATATCCGGGCAAAATCTGTGAAAACTTCGCAAAATCTATCAAAACCTGGGCAAACTCCTTGAAATCACGAGCAAAACTGGTACCCAACGTCTTCTGATTTCAAGAAAATGGCGCCCAATACGGTCTTCATGAGAAAATATTCGCACAAAAAGTGGCCCAAAAAATCTTTCGGGCACGTTTGGGGAAATCCTTCGCACCCCCAAAATTTGCCTGCTTCTACACCGATGCAAAGCAGCGTTTGCTCTGTGCATTTGCTCGCGGTTCGCGTTGCGCTGAACGTGCGATTCACCACGAACGGGATGTGCGCGAAGAATAACACCCATTTATAAGTGGCGCGAACAAGCAACAATAGAGTGATCACGGCGTGTGATCTCTATTGTTGCCTGCTGCCACAGTGTGAAGCTTTGCGCACTTGCCGCTCGGGCTTTCCGATCTCAACCCACTGCAACGAAGCTTAGCCCACAAAAACAACCATTGATTGTTCAACTTTAACGCCGTCCGCTAGTGACGTCACAATCCAACCTGGATGGTCCGAAAAGCAAAATCTATTACCTCCAGTAAACACCTCAGGCAAAGAAAACCGCTGTTCTCGCAATGACGGTTTGGGAATCTTTCCATCAAGTTCTACAACTGAGTCCAAGGAACGCTGGGAATAGAAAGTTCTGGGCTTCCGTGGAATGGCTGCAGGACGTGCATTCCCTTGATATACAGAGGGTTTAGGAGGTAAAGGAGGGGTCCCGGGTATTTTGGGCAATGGGGGTGGGTCCGCTGCCGGCGGTTCTGGAACACCTCTGCTGTGAATCTGCGAAAATTTAATGAAAAAATTATGTGACGTCACAGAAACCAGTTCTTCAAAGTTGTAAATGCGGTGAAATGTTTTTGAAGGTTCGAAAACCAATTTCAAAACCGGACAGGTCGTTAGTTTTAGCTCTAATTTGCAGAAAGGGTGTTAGATTATACTGAAAAAAAAAACTTTTCTACTGAGACTTTTCCCATACTTGAATTTCCTACGTTTGATACTGCAAAAATTTTTATTGTTTGAAACATTTCTTCATAAAATTCTATTCTATGCAAAAAGTCTGAGGTTCAAGACTAGATGCTCAAAATTATAGGAAGCCAAGGACAATGTTTTGGAATGTGCAATGCTTGAATTTGGACAGACGTTTGTTTTGCAATAGTCCAAACATCAGGTACCAAAGCAAACAACAATATTTTTTTAAAGATAGCACCAGTTTTTGTGTCTTGCTCCCTCTATGTGTTGTTTATTACGTTTATTCAAGTTCAAATAGATACTTTTGCGCCGTTTAGAGGAGGCGTATCATTAGTTCTGAATGAAAACTGGTTGTACGTTATAACATGTACTGTAACTCCGTAATTTATTGTTATCATGTTCCGTTATACTGGTTGCAATGTACCTTTCATCGATGCTATTAATTGTCAAGAACAACAGGGACCATAAACAGAGTAAATACGTGAAGTAAAAACTAGCAAAGTGTTGGAGCGATTTAGCTTGTACAATGTGTTTACTATATGCCATAAACTTGACAACGTATTGTCAATATGTTTACTTAATGAAGCTGATACTAAAACACAAGCATCCGATAAATCGTAAAGACCAGTCGAACACTTCCAGTTGACATTTGGTCGCATTTGAAACACTGCATTTTTATTTTATGATTACGTTCAATACGTACCAATATGGGACTAATCACTGTCGGAGTTTCTTTCTTTGTTGCTTGTTTTAGTCTCTCCACGTCATTTGTGGTCAGCTGTATAAGCGAAAATAACACGTTTATCATAAGAAATTTTCTCTGCAACAAATAATATACAAAAAATTCCAACATCCCTCGAAGTTATTGTCTCCAAGATTAATTCAGCAAATTGCTTGAGTTCAGTTGCCTGTAGGATTTGAATTATAAAATATGAACCGTAAGTTTTGCCAAATTAAACTGCGTTTCAAGGGCCTTCGCGTCTGCTTTTTCTCCTGCCTGTTTTCTTCTTTCTCTAACAATTTCATTGGAGGGACAAGAGATACAAATTTCAATAAAGTGATTAGGTACAGCTAACATTCGCTGGTTTTATTTGTGGAGATCAGATCATCAGCATTTTTCAAGTAAATATTTAACGAGTGCTGTTCTCCTGAATTTGAAATCATTATACAGATTTTTGTGGATTGTTTTCAAAATGATTTTCTGCTAATTTTTGAAAAAATCGTGGAGTCACAACTTTGTTTTGTTCTTCCCAAATCACTGTCGACTACCATTGCCTTGTTGCTTATTCTACCAAGTTTTGAGGGGTATCGGGACAAAGAAGTACATCTATTCGTGAAATCTCTAGCAGAAATTGCTAAAAAATAACACTGTGGTTCGTCTTTAGTCTCTCCACGTCATTTGTGGTCAGCTGTATAAGCGAAAATAACAGCGAAAATAACAAGTGCAGGTGCAGCACGAAAGTGAACCTTTTGAGTTTTGCGACATATTTTGTTGAAAAAATCTAACCACGTTTTACGCAGTACGTAATGAACCACGACTTCGTTAGAAAAGCTTGTTTCATTCGTAAAGGCGGATGGATATTTCGTAATGGAACTTTTCATTATTTACGATATAGAAGTTACTATGTTGAGGTCCGCAGTGGAATTGAAGAAACAACGCATTTCGTCAGAGAAAGTAAGAAAAGAAAAATACTACAAACTCACAACTTTTTTGAAAACAATAAAGGTGTTACTTTAGCGTTTCAGACAATTTCTAACAATATTTGGCTTGCAACGCAAACCGACATAAGTCGGTATGCCAAGAAAAGTGGAGGAATTTCGCTTGCCTCACAATTTCAGTAAAGATGTTTATTCGCGAAATCATGAGATTTGCCTGATGTTCTACGTGTAAAAATGAAATTCGGATTTTTGCGACTGATTGATTTATGTATATGAATTTTTTTTTAATGTACTACGCAGCGTGTACACGTTTACACAAGAATTTATCATTCATCTCGTGATGCTCCACGGTGTCTGATCCACCTCACCAAAAATGGTATTTTCAGTTGGCAGCAATGTTCCCTCTATGGTGCGGAAATGCGCAGTAGCACCAGAGACCATTTGCGCAGTGAAATCTCATTCTCGCGCTCTTGCAATATTCTGAACGTGAACGTAAAAATCATTAACATTTGACTTAGTTATGTATTTTGTTCGTAATTTCAGAAGATTTCATACTTATTCTAATGATTCACAAAGTTGGTAATTCATTGAGAACTTTGCTAACTCAGCCTTACAATATTCCTGCTCGCTAAAACAAACATTTGCTCAGTGCAAACGCTTCTTAGAGAGAACATTGGTCGGTTAATACGCAAAGAGAAAAAGAAAATATATGCGTTACGTAGGATATGTACAGAGCAAAATCTTCATTTGAAATTGAAAACTGTATGAGTTGTCACGTGATTTGTATGAATATCACTGTCTTTGTACTCGGTTAACTTGGCTGGCTAGTAAAATAAGACCTTAAACGAGTACTTTTATTTTCTTGCTAACCTCTCATGATTTTGTCTTTCTTGGCAATATGGCTTGTTGTAAGTTCCACTGTTTAGCTACTGTGCTGAATACTTCATAAAAAAAACAAGACAATATTTTTAATAAAAATTATTTGTGCTGACCAGTTCAACGCTGGGCAACTTCTGGATTTTGTGAAATTCGTTGGTTCGTTGGACAAACGTTTCTGAGTGTATTGTTTCGTTTAAACTGAAGCAAACTTCTCGAACGCTGAGTGTCCCTCTGCCTGTTGGGATTTCCATGAAGTTGGATGAGCTTGTGAGTTTGCCATCCACCAGGCGTACTGACTGTACAGTTGCCACTGTTTCTGTAGAAGTAATGGGAATTTAAAAACCCTGTGTAATTACCATCTGCATACTAACAAATATTCATCCATAAAAGAAAAAATATTCACTTAAGAAAAACCATTCATCTCGGGTGTTGTGTGAGTTACACTGCAAATAAGATCGAATGTGAGGTAAAATTCCAGGATTTTGACATCGTTGTAATTTGCTTTGCAATTTCAAAAATCCAAATCGAGCGTCATAACACGAAAAAAATGTTTTTGAAGTGAAAACTGAGTCGAGGGAGCGGATTATCAAACGAGTGATTTCAAGCTTAAACCCCATCAAATCTAAGAGCCAACGGTGTTTCCCGCAAAAATTTGCTGAAAAAGCTTCGTGCACTTTGAACTAGTCTGCGAGGCCAAAAGCAATGGCCCACCTAAGCAGATAAACATCAAGTAGATACAAGGAATAAAATTAATGAACATCTCTTGCCATGAAAATTCTGAAAAAAAACACGCTTGGAATACTGTCATATTTCCTGTGAAGCGCGCCAACAGAGCAATCGCAAGGCGAAGTATTCCGGGAACATAAATTGACCTGCAAAGCCAATAGGCATGCCCATCACTGATTTGCATGACGCAGACTGCGAATCTTGTCTTTCTATTGGAACTGCGCGTCACACAACATGGTAACTGAGTGCAAACCATTGCATCAAACAGCTTCTGTAACCAAAGACTGTCTCCAAAAAGGACTTTTCTTGCAATCTGAGGACAGCGAAGGTGCTTTGGTCAAATATGTGGATTTTTCTGTCGTCGTTTACCTCACAGGTAATGGCTCTGGAAGCTGTTTGTGCAATTAGTTTTCAACAACGACGTTTGCTTTCCCATATAGTTTCTTCGGTGAACGTGCCGGTGACAAAAGTCAAGGAAAATATTTCAGATATTATAAGACGGTCGACGTCGTCCCTGGGCCGGAAAAAAGTGGCTACATGCAGCAGTAATCAAATGGAAATCGATTAATCTTTATTTCACGATTTCTTCTCTTTTCAAACATGACACTGAAACTCACCGACTAACACTTCGTTAACCACGAGCTTCTCCTTCATACGCAGGGGGTCAAAGCCGAGGCTCGCGTCTGGTTGATCCACGGTAACACAGACGGGAAAATTGTGTCTTAACAACCTTCTTGCGGTAGTTGTGCTTACTTCTGGCTGGTCGAGAAGCTCGAACTTGCCGCACAAATTGAAGGGGTAAGTTGCAGAGTGCCACGGTCCGTGAGGATGATTGGCCACTTTGCAGTGCATTACCTACCAAGTTTGGAAAAGGCATGTGAAAGAGAGAACTTCTTAATTGCATGCTCGACTGAACTTACACCGTGAGCAGGACTGAACTCGAAATATTTTCAGTAAACCAGCAAGTACTTGTTGACAGCTTCATCATTGACGGTAATTGTAATCTTGTGGCCAACTTAAGGACACGTTGCATTAGGGCAGCGGTTCTTAAAATTTTTGTAGGGCGCCCCAAGTCTGGGTTTGGTGGATACCCCGCGACCCAAGACATTTGTATTAAAATAAATACGCAAACATTGTATTAAAAAAAATATTGATTGTATGGGTGACTTTTGACAGGAAGTTGCTAAGTTCGATTTCAAAGTCAGAAATTTACTCTTTTTTCAAGAACCTATACGCTACAGAGAGGCATAGACAAGCAGGTGAAAATGCACAATTCAGTTTTGGATCACCTCGGCGCGACCCATTTTTTTACCCTTGGCGACCCTTGTTTGGGTCACGACACATACTTTGGGAACCACTGCATTAGGGTAATGTAATAATTGCTGAAAGTTGATTTGTATTGGAAAGAGTTTTTGCAAATGATGAACATTAGCTTAGATCTCTACTTAAGCGATTTTAAGAACATACCTTTATTCTTCCACTGGAACTTCGAAAATCGTCTTTCTTGATGAACTGGACGATCTCCCCCTCGCGGCAATGGTCCAACGCTTTATCCGCCGGGTATGACGTGCACTTAGTGACGTACTTGTCTTCACCTGTTTCCTTCACGTCACCCACAACGTCACAAACAAGTGGAATTCTTTGCAGCAAAACAAGGTTTAAGATCAAATGGAAAGCGGTTGAGGGATTTTGCACACGAACTAGACGGGACAAAAAGACTAAATTATAACTGCAGCTTGTTAGGCACTTCAAGCACTTTTACTGTAGATGTTCGTGAACGGGACGCAACAATGAAAGAACGTATATTGTTTTTTTTCAAACGTACTTGTTCTTTTTTAAATAGACGCCTATAAAAGAGTAATAACTTGGAAGGTGCCAGTTTTCTTCTTTATCAGTGTCGATGTTAAGATGTTTAGAGGTAAAAAAATAAAAAACCTCAAGGAAACGTTGTCTCACATATAATAATTGTTTGTTTGCCCTTTAGACCCGGTGCTGACATAAAAAAAGTTCATATGGCAATTTTTACGCGATGGATGATTTACAGACCGAATAATCCGTTACACTGTACAAAAGTGGATTTACCTTTTCAAAACGCCCGCGTATTGAGGAGACACCAAAAAGTGTTGCGAATCAGATGAAGACATCAGAAGCTTGCACACTTCCTTGACCTGATGGATTGCTATCATACTACCATACGTCAGTGGATCCTTTAAAGTTTAAACAATTGTCGAAAACTATGAGCAAAATCTTTACTTGAAATAGCACACTTGTGTGTTATTCAAAAAATATTGAAACTGCAAATAAGGAAAATGAGAAAATGTTACGAGCACCTCCAAACTTTCTATCGAGTCAAGGGTTCTACAGGCTGCGTATACAACCTGTGAAAAACACATTCAGCGGCATCTTGCTTTTTTTCACTTTCAAAACTTATTAAAGACTAAATGTTTGCTTTCGTTTTTACGTGCCACTGCGAGAAAAAATAAAAATAAATAGACAGCTAAAGCAAGATATTGTCAGGTGGAACAGAAAGTACTTTAGTTCTTTTTAACAGACCTTTGATCTAGGAGATGACGTCAATTTGCCACCGCTTTTGACAACAGCAATAACGGCATTCTGCCTCTCTGAGCCTTCAGCAACTGTTTTGAGACTTGGGAGGTCTTGAAGCTTTGTACCAGCATCTTCTGAGTTAGAACGGACTTGACGTTTAAAATCAGGAGATTTTTGATTGACGTCATCTGGACTTCTTGGAATATTTTCTATTTCCACAACCTTCATGACAAAGTTGCAGTTTGGATGTTTGACAGCACATGAGAAAAACAACTTTTAAACCGATGAAACAACGGACTGCTCGGTGCTACTCGCGTGTAATTTAGTGGGGTGTCTTTAGTCTCCAAACGCATTGCATTCATTACAAATCATGTATCAACCGAGCAGTATACTAATTGTATTTCCGAAGCGTGAGTCATTTCTCGAACATATCATAGCGCGCCTCGCTCACCAATGAATCATTTCGCAACTCGTTCGCAGTCTTTAAATATTGTGACACACATTGCAGCCCTGTACTAATTCATAACTGTCGTGACGCATTTCTATTTCCAGCTATTACCAATATTTACAACATGCTCGAAAACCGCAAAAAGATTGTGGCAGAGTTAAACCAATTTCTTCTGTAGCGGCTGAAAATTGCCTGCATCACGTTTTATTCCATTACTTGCGTATAAACGCATTGCGCGTGTGGAACATAATGCTCAGAGCAAATGACTCTTACTTCTATTAACCAACTGTTTCGTTTCACGCTATGAGTAGCTTCGACTTCGGGAGGTCTGCATTAGAGTTCTAAGTCTTTTCGGGTCGGGTCGGATTCGGGCTTAAGTTTGCCAAAATCTTTCGGGCTGATTTCGGGCCTGCATACAAAACTTTTTTTATTGCATTAGGAGTAAGAATTTTTTGCTTTCGTGACGTAGATTTGTTGCGCTCATCGCGGTAACTTCTGCGAATGAAGTGATTGTAATTTTTTTCAGCTAATTCTGTTTGCAAACACGGCCGCTTTCTTTTTTTCTCTGCTGGGATAGTCTCACTTTCTCTTTGAGAAAGCGGACAGGTGTGAGGGAGTTAGCAAGCATGGCATTGCGTTGATGAAATCCATCACTCATGCGATTTTTGACTTATTTTAAAAAACGATGACCTACAAACCGGCTTTTCATGCGTACGGCGCTATCCTAGATAGTTTATTTTATGCCTACAGCGCCGTGGTGGATAGTTGTGTGATAGTTTCTTTTTTACTGGGAAACACTGCATTCCACAATATTATCGTTCACTAACAAACCAAGTCTGTGCTTGTTTAAGCCAATGCTTTGGACAAGGTGGTTGCTTTTTTAGTTGTGATAAAACCGTGTACCTGCAGGTATACCCGTACACTACGCTGTGTGGTACCCAGTTGCGCACATCTTGCCCCATCGGTAAATGTGGGTAGATGATAAAAAGGATGCCGATTTTGAGCATTTGACCTAAGGTAACCTCGCTTGATGAAAACGCTGGAAACACTGCTCGTTTCTGCGACAAGGTGGGGTCGGAGGGAAGTTCCTGCTGCACTCGACTGACTCCGTTATAAACCTTAAGTTTTAAACCTTAAACCTAACCCTAAACCTAAGCCCTAAACCTAACTGCTAAACCTAACCGCTAAACCTAAAGCCCAAACGTAAAGCAAAACGGAAAATATGAAAAGAAAAGTGTGGATACTTGTGCAACAACTACTACCAAAACAAA
>JGI24158J21664_10014986_pt1 | contig 10130 bp, 4 predicted proteins | sample Ectturendosymbi3_FD_21664 | JGI IMG/M metagenome (IMG submission 21664) | reverse complement strand
GCTGTACGCAAGGGGGGTGTTGGGGTCACCCCCCCCCCCGTCCCTTTGAAAGCAGATTACTTGCCTATGATCTGCTTTGTAGTACATTATATGAGTGAATAATAAGTTTATCATCAAACATAAGGAAACTACGCGCATAGCACCTCAAGGGGGTCCCCCAAAAAGTGGTGACACGAGTCAAGTGCCTCGCTCGCCTCCCCTTAAACACACCACTGCCTGCAGTAAATTATTTGAAATCATTTAACTGCAACGAGAAGAGTCATCAGCAAAATCAAACGTAAGTAGCAAGATGCTTTTTCTTTTGCAAGTGCTGTGGGAATTAACACTGCCATTACTTACAGACAGTGGCGTAACAAGGAGGGGGCAAGGGGGGACATCTGCCCCCGGGTGCAGCACTTTGGGGGCGCCATATTGGGGTCGGAATATTAGAACTAAAACGAAATGTTAAATGCCAGCGGATGCTAATAACTACAATTTGCAAAATGTCGAATGTCTCTGCGAAATTTCATCAAGATCACCAAGGTTCGCAAAGCGAGCAATCATCAACCTAAGTGACGTTTCCAGGCGGAGTTTCTGTCTCCAGCAATAACCGCACGCATGTGGCTTGACTCACTGCTGCGTCACAACGCTTTCAGAATGCCAGGGTTGCGAACTTTCCGACTTACCTAACATTTTATAGTTGCGTCATAATGGCACAGTAGTCCAGTGTTCACAGTGCATGCAGAGTGCTATAGTGTGCATGCTTTTAGCGCAGCGATAAAACTCAAACAATGTTGTTTCCCGGGATGTGTAGAGAGGGCATGAACGAGGTGACTGCCCCGGTCATGCAATGCAGTGGGTCATCCAAAGAGTGGAATAACAAAAAATGCGTTTATCAAAATCTTGTAGCCTGACCAGGGGTGAAAAATTTTCTGTGAATGCTAGTAGAGCGCAGCAATTTTTAGTAGCGCGCACGTACAAGCTTTGCCATGCAACATCCATATGCATGAAATATAAAAGATAAAAAACGTTTGCGCACTCCACAATTTTGGTCGCGAGTGCACGACTGCATTTTTGCACCCCTGAACTAGACGCTCTTACTGGTTACTAAAACGTGCTGCATGGATCTGATGGGAACTTGCCTGAGGGGGAATGCAGGCAGATGCACGTCAAGTGACCTGAGAGAGAGAGAGATCAGGCACTGCCTTCGTTACCTTCATGTGTTTTTACTGAACAAAACATCCTTAGCAATTTGTTTATAGTTCAGAAAAATAAAAACAGAGAATCAAATTGCATGGTTGTACTACTTTTTTTCAGATACTATTTCTAAGAGAAACAAGAGACAACTCTATATCCTATCATGCCGTAAAGGCTATCTTCTTTTGAGGGGCCTATCTGATATGTACTTGCATGAATAAAGGCAATTCTAATTCCTCAATGCATAGCTTACCCAGGAGTGGAAGACATTTGCTTGCAAACAGATGTNTCAAGCCCACAGAATAGAACAAATTATTAAAAACCTAACACATTAAAAACAAGAAATACTCNTTGAATTCATTTTAATTCAATTTTCAAAACTTGTTTATTTGTCAAAACTACTTCTACCTTTTCCAAATGCCTGTATTTTTCAAATTCCTCAATACTAGAATTTGGTGGGGGGCATGCAATCAAGCAGTTGCCCCGGGAATCACCAGACCTATCTGCATGGCCATGGTTGTTACGACTACAGATCTGGATTTTTAGGAAANTATTTGAACTTTTATGGTTTGACAAACTTCATGTTGAAATGGATTTGGTGTCGTTCTGAAGGAAGTTATGATGATTTTTGTTTGTGGGATATTTAAATAAATGCTGAATACTTTTGCACGATTGTGCAAGAACGTTGCAAAGCTGTGTAACAACGTTGAGTATATTAGTTATTGTGAACTTATGAGTTACTGCTACATGCACTTGCTTTATATCACTGTGGCCTAGAAACTGAGCATTCCCATGAACATGACTGTCGAAATTCAGGTCTTACAATTTCTAACCTGGAACTTCGCACGGAGCGTCACTGACCTTAGATATTTCTCAGAGCAGTTAGTGGATTTGACACATTTCATTTACAGCAATTTTGTGGAGGAACAATTGACAAATTTATACAGCAAAGGCAAAAAAACAATTTTTTGAAGTTAGATAATTGCAGGTAAAGCATTAAATTGCAGCATTTCTTTTATTTTCTGTCAACTTTTCAGGGTGTTAGCCTATATCCAAGAAAAGGCTTCGGGATTTTGCAATTTTATATTTGTCTAACAATTTTGTATAAAAGCATTTGCTTTCAGTTTTTCATATGCATTCTCCTGACTGTTCTTCTCTTTTATGTATTCGTGACTCGTGAGTCTCCCATAGCCAGTCCTTTATGATGTTTTATTACTCAATACTGTGAGAGTGCATGCTCTAGAAATCCCTAATCCCGACGGCTCGCACAGCGATGATTGTAACCAGACCTGACCAGGGAGTGGAACAAGCGGGTGCGCTGGATTCGGCATCTTCGAAAGGCTCTGACAAACCCGTGGTTCAGAAAACAAGGTGCAACTCTGGCCAATTTTATCCTGTGTTGTCAGATGATTTTGATACCCAAAAATTTGTCATTAAAATTCATACATATTTGTACAGATGATCAGGGAACATTTTGGTTAGTTTTTGCATTTTATTTCACTAGTTGCTACAAATCGCGAATACATTACCGCAATTTGGAGTGTCGTAATAAAACAGTTTGTATGTTCAATCGTGACCAAAATTTCAGAGGGAATAGCTTCACGCGAAACTATTAGATTCCTAACTCTACGGTAGTTAATGATTTCCAAGATTCAAAGATCTCGACGTCAATTCTGTGACGTCACAATCACAGGAAGTTTTCAGACAGCTCTAGAATCTACTATACGCAGGCGATTGGAGGGCCCGAGTCAACTTTCGACGCCCCTTTATTGCCAACTCATTCTTCGCATCTATGCTGCCATGAATGGGCTGGGGGGGCTCCAAAACTGAGTTTGTCCCCGGGCGCGGGAAACCCCAGGTACGCCACTGTTTACAGATACTGAGATGACTTGCACAGGGGGGGATAATAAAGTTTAGGGGCAAACTCTCAGAAAGGGGCCCCAAAACATCGTCATTGCGAAAGGTAGATGTGGCATTACGTGGATAAAAGAGTTAGATTTGTTTCACATTTCAATTTCTGATCTAAATTTAAGAGCATATTGGATAGGCCTACATACGAAAGGAAAAGATATTGTAAAGTTTTGCAGCTACACAATTGAAACCTGCCTCCTATGGGACATTTTCTCATAATTTTGCTTTATGTTGAAAAACATATGACTTGCTTCAAAACTTCTTTAAATGTGGTTCTAGAGTGACCATAACCTTTTAAACTTATCAGTGGTGCAAAGCTCTCAAGGGGGCCACGGTATCTCTGAAAAAGAGGGGCCTAAGGCGACTGCCTCGTTATTCTTCCGTAATATCCATCCTTGCGCTTGCAACCTGCCTCGTTGGCAAAGCGCATGTGAGAAAAATGAAACTAAAATTGTCTTTTCCCATTAGGGCTTCAAATTCTGCAGATAAGTTTCAAGAAGTCCGTGATTTGTGCAAATTTAATTACGTGCAGTGCTAAGCTATCTGTACATGCAGCTGAGCGTAATCAGTAAGTTTTGTAATACTGGGGTAACGATTGTGTTTTCAGTTTAAAATTCCATCTTACATTTCAGCGAAGTCAGTAAAATTTAGCAAAGTCTCAGCAAACAATTTAAACGAAGTAAGTTTAAAGTAACTGCAAAGATTTTACGGACTAAGTTAAACATAGCCAAAAGACCTTACGGATTATCAAAAATCTAAACATTTTTCAAACGCGTTCAAAAACACTAGCGCAGTGTTTCCCCAAGTGGGCAAAATCGCCCTCTTGCAGGCGATTTTGATAAGCAAGGGGGCGAAAAAAACGAAGGGGTTGATAGAGGGGCGAAACAACACAAAGGGGGCGAAAATGCTCAACCGCTAATCGATCATTGATTTAACTTTTGTAGCTTACTATTATGACTTGTTAGTTTCTTGCAAATTTTAATTCACTATAAAATAATCGTTGGAGGTTGTTGCTAAAGCAATTTTTCCGTTGAATTTGTACTCCGGATCGTCTTCGTGCCCGGTTACAGTGAGCATTATTTCAGGGCTGCGGAGCCGTTGGAAAAATGACACAGCTCCGGCTGCGTAGCTTTTTTCATGAACATGGCTTCAGCTCGGAGCTCTTGATCTTCACGAATATGGCTCCGGAGCTCTCTTTATTCATGGCTCCGGCTCCGACTTCTCGTCGTTTCCATACGTTCATATTTTAACTGTCTTGGTGTGGCTCAAATTGAATGGAAAATGAATTAAATCATGTACACAAAACTAAGAGAATGTACCAATCCTTCTTGAGTAATTTAATCTGGTAGTTGTTTACAAGCAGCGCTCTTTCCATGAAGAGATCAGCGAAAAAAAACAACATTCACAGGTTCAGACGATTCGGAGAACAGTTACTAGCAGAAACGTAACTCAAGATAACGGTAATACAAACAATTTCTAAAAAGGCAGGTTTTGCCGTCAATGCCGGAGGCAGTTTTTTATTTCTTACAACCAGGAATAAATAAAATTGCTGTTTGGAATACTACATTTGTGACCGAGCATTTAAACACAGACCAGTCCCAACTGACCACGTGTTTTGCACTCGTTGCATCCTTTGCCTGTTGCAGTCTTGACGATTCCAGCTAAGAGCGTTGCCCAGGCAAACTAAGTAGAGAGTGTAAAACAGTCGAATCTTATGTGTTCTTTCAAGCACGCTCACATGTGCATTACCACAAATGCGAAGATGTGTTTGAAAGCCTTTTGTTCAAAGAAACATTATGACCTCTAGCAAGGAATTCACATTTCACTTTTTAAAAATACCTGAAAACTTCTGATTTCTTATCGTTTGCACTCAAAATAAGCAGTGGCGAATCGCAGAATAAAGCACAATTTAACCTGTAAAGCGCAGGAGAAAATAAGACTGGTTGCAGTGCTGAAAACATACATTTTTTCCACAGATGAAAACTTCAAGAAAAATCCACATTTGTTTACACAGAGATTTTAGTGATTTTTATACCCTCCTGATATTGTACTGTTGTGCAAAGCATCGCTAGTTCGCTATCAACTATTTATAACTGTCATGTTATTCTACTGCTTCCAAACGTAATGTTTCCTAATTAACTTTGCCAATAATCTAGTAAACCTTGCTAGCAAGCCTAATGGTTTCTAATGAAAATACCTACTTTCATAGGCGTACGAGGCGGGGGGTCGGGGAGGGGGCGGCTTGAAAAGTTTCAGGGCAATCTCTGTTTTCAGGGCAAGCGAACAGTTACTCGAAAATCCTGAATGTAAAAAGCATATTCAATACACTGAAAATTTTCAGGGCAACTCTGTTTTTCAGGGCAAGCGCGAGTTGCTCAAAAATCCTGAATGATAAAAAATGTATGTTTAATACAGTGAATTCAGGGCACACTCTGTTTTCCAAGGCAAGCGCAAGTTGCTAAAAAATCCTGAATGTAAAAAGTACATTTAACAGAATGAAAATTTTCAGGGCAACTTTAATTTCTAGGGCAAGGGCACAGTTCCTTAAAAATCCTGAATAATAAAAAGTATATTCATTACAGTGAAAAACTTCAGGGCAGACTCTGTTTTCAGGGCAAGTTGTTAAAAGGTCGTGAATGTAAAAAGTATATTCAATACAGTGAAAAATTTTAGGACAACTCTCTTTTTCAGGGGAAGCGCGAGTCGGAACAGGACTTTTCGGTCTGGCCGTTTCGGTCTGAGCCGTTTCGGTCTGGGCCGTTTCAGTCATGGGACATTTCGGTCTGGCCGTTTCGGTCTGGAGGCATTTCGGTCACGACATTTTTGTACATAAACAACTTAATACTTTCGTTTATTTAAAATGATTATAGGCAGGCGAAATGTCACTCTAGCTGGTGTTATACCAACTCCTTTTGCGAAGTCATGATTGCGATTAGATCTTAATTGTAATTATGAATTTGAAGAATTTGTATTTAATTGCAAAATGTCGATAATTATTTAATTTGCTTGCTGATGATAATTAAAATCATATGTTTATGCTGATTAACTGTTGGATCTTGGATCATGTTTGTGTGTTTTTTAAATAAAACCTCTCGTCGATTTAAGTATGTTTACATTAAAATGTGAACATGTAGGATTTCTGCAAGATTTCACAGTCTGATCGAAATGTTCCCAGATCGAAAGGGCCCAGACCGAAACGGCTCAGACCGAAACGGCCAGACCGAATCGGCCAGACCGAATCGGCTAGACCGAAACGTCGCGTACTCGCGCAAGTTGCTCAAAAATCGTGAACGGTGAAAATTTTTTCAATGCAGTGTATATTCACTTGGGGGTGATCCGTGTAATTTGGTCTATAGTGTAGTGTGTAAACTGGAATAAAGTCGTGATTGTTTATAGTGACTTTGATGTGGACCAAGCCCTCGTTTTCTGTAAAAATCGAACAATTGGAGGTCGATAGTTCAACAGCTTGATATAAGAACTCGGTAGCTCTCTCTTTGTTCGTTTTCTAGTTTGCGCTGGGCAGAGGTGCAGGGTGTTAAGATGATAGGTTTTTTATTAACGGGAATTTTAGAACCCGGGCTGCCCGGACGTGCAGATTGCTTGGCCCCTTTGAGTGGGGGCCTTGCGCCTTGCGCAAGCGCACAGCAATGATAACACAGACAGGTTTAGGGAGTCAGGCCCTACGATCCGGAACCGTCTCTTGTAAAACATTGCGTTGCGTCACAGAAGTCGCGTACATAGTTGCATCACTAAAAGTAATTACCGTAAAGTTTCGTGCCTGGGAGAAGACAAAATGCAAGTAACTTCACCTCTTTGAGTTAACAAGCAAGGTAACTACAGAGTTTGCCTATAACGGCACCTCTAGGGGATTATAAAGAACGTTATTACCGAATTTATTTATGAGCGAATTGAAATGCATGTAAAAGGTTCCATCGCGACCGAACAAAATGCAACGTAATAGGCGAATCCATTATAAACGTATTCATCTGTATAGAATAGATTTAAGGTTTCAGGCCCCATTCAGATTAAACTAGAAAGTTAGTTTCAGGGCAAATTGTTTTATTTTTAGGGCAAATTTTTTCCGCCCCCCCCCAGTAGAAAGCCTTCCCGTACGCCCATGCCCACTTTACAATGGCGTGCCGTGCATTTCACGCTTAAATCTGAAATGGTATCATGTCTTAATCATACTCCCTGCTAACAGAATGGCTGCACGTCTACAAAAGCAATGGATATTTTATTATATAACTACTTATCATATAACTCAGTCCTTTCAGATCGCTATACCATAGACCCGGTTTGATCATTCTGACTAGAAAGTAAGATGTGGTAGTTAACGTTTTTCTTACTTCAGCAATGGTTCTCAACCCTTTCGCTGAAGGAGCCGAATCCAGATCTATGATTCTTCTTAGAGAACCGCACAAAAAAAATTTACCACAAGTCAATTGTCACGTTTTGTTTCATTACACTAACGAAGTCTGTTTCACAAAATGTTAGAGATGTAACTGAAAGACACTGCCTATCGAAAGGAATCCTTTCCTAGCAAAGAATCAGACACTAAGCCCTTGCTTAGTATATATTTCGCCTACGAAGTAGGCATCATTAGCTCTTATTCAAATAGAATCTGTTACAGAAAGATTGTTAACAGCCGCACAAAGGATGCTTGGGATCTTAGAACAGTGTTTGAGAACCATTGTTCAACCAGCAACACCACGCCTACCAGCTAAGATGTCACAGCCTTAGCGATGTCACGGTTATGATGTCACAGTGTTAGCGATGTCACAGCCTTACCAAAGAAACATCAAAGGTTTCCATATCCATTGTTGTAATCTGGTGTCATAATTCCTAACAGTCGCGTTTAGTGTGCTGCAAAGAGCACACGTATGTCTATTTGGCAAAGCCGTTTCTAGGAAGGAACCCTGAGCCGGAGCTACCTCTCATATAATCATAACTCCGGCTCCGGTCNNAAATTTTAAACTGAGCTCCGGATCCTTCTGATTTTTAATTTGAGCTCCGGCTCCAGGCAAAATTCTTAGCTCCGGCTCCGCAGTCCTGGATTATTTTCACAAGAATTCTGAACGTAATATTAGCGTCGTAATAGAATTCCTTAGTTCAGATTTTTAATGTCTTGGTTTAGATATATACTTTCTTCAAATAAAATCCTTTAAATTCACTACCTTATGTTTGCTTTATCAGGCTTGGGGGCCGAAAACGACCTGTCAAGAGTGAAAAGGGGGCGATGGAATAAAAAATTTGAGAAACACTCCTCTAGCGTTTATGGTTATCAACTACATACATGAATTAATCGCTCAAATACTAGATGACAGCGGGATCCACATCTCATAGGTGTAAACGTTTTGTAAAAGGCTAACTTAGGAATCAGTGCCTCAGAGCAATGTTGCTCCTTGGCTTTGGTGAACGTGCTGTGTTGGTGTAAATCAGAAGCGTGTAAATACAGGAAACAAGCCCAACCGTATTGGCGGCCGCGATTGCTTCTTGCTCAAGTGTAATACTGGGCATTAACAGGTTCACTAGCGCTTTTGCAAGAAAGGTTTATGAGCAAATGGTGGCATTGATCCAAAGTAGAAGCTTGGAACTTCACTATCAAACTTTTAAAACTTGTCAATTCAATGAAAGCAGACTTTTTATTTGTCGGCTTAAATCTGAACACAATTGTTCAGGAGAAAACGCCAGAAACATGCGCGTTTCATGGATGATGCTTTCAAAACAAGGAGCATTAAAAATATTTAAATGTTGAAACTCGGTTGTTGCTTTCCCCCTAGTAAAATTTCTGGCTGCGCGCCTGGTTGCCATTGCTAGTATTTACCAAAAGATATTNTGGTTTGGTTTTGGTTTGATCTATGTGGTCTTGTGGNTTGTAACAGTACATTTTATTTTCGGAACCGACCAAATCAGAACTGATTATCACAATTTTTGAGCATGATTATGTCTGTTTAAGCCCAACTCTCAGAATTAATGTGTTTTCATAGTAAATGCAGCGCTAAGTGCTAGATATCTAGATACAGCTCCTACCGCCAACATGGGCGTAGCAAGGGGAGGCATTTGGCTTGGGCCATGGTCACCAAAATATAATGTGTCCTCCATTTTGCCAATATTACAAAATGGTCGTACTACGGCTGAGTGAACATGGTGGCGTCATCGAAACGCAAAGAATAAAAGGTTTGTCCCCCAAAAGGTTTATAGCAAACACGGTCCCTGGTTCACAGTACTGTACATCGGAGTGGTAGAGAGTGGACAACGGACCAGAGCTGTTGTTCAGCCTTCGTATGTGGTAACAAAGTAAAAACAGTGTGAAACCCAACATTTTAGTATTTAGTCAAGCCAGATGAAGCAAAATAGTATATTTTCTTATGTGAAGCGAAATAAGAATAACAGCGAAGGTGTGGACGGTAATGAGCAATGCAGTTCAAATGTAAAAGAGGTACCTATTTCGAAGCGGACCAAATGTAATTCAATTGCCAGAGTTAGAAAATGGGGTGACACGTATTTGAGATACAGGTTCTTTTTGCCAAATTCTGAGTGTAGCAGGTACATTCCAGAAATGTAAGAAGAACCGAGTCATTAAATTTCTGGCTTTTTAACTTCTGCAATAACTGTTTGTTTGTTGAAGTGTCTAATAACGGAAATTTTGATTTTCTTGCAAGTAATTCGTGTTTTTTACATTATTGTAAATGGGGGTTCCATGACAAACGCCAAAGTGTATCCGGGGTTCGACGATGACAAAAAAGTTGAAGAGCACTGCCCTAGGTTATTTACCAAGNTATTGTCATTGAAGTCTACTGTGAATCATGCAAATCACGATNGGAAGAAAAGNCAGTTCCAAACAATTGCTTTGATGCAACTCAGTGGAACCTGTTTGCGCCAATCTCAACTTTGGTGCAGTCGGANGTAACTTACTTAAAAACTNNAATGACTTACTTTCACAATCCTTTCCATTTCCACGGTATCCATAGTTGCAAACGCACTTTGGTTGACCGTAACGAACTGTGCACTGAGCCTTAGGATGGCACCAATATCCGTAGCAT
>JGI24158J21664_10014985_pt1 | contig 10131 bp, 7 predicted proteins | sample Ectturendosymbi3_FD_21664 | JGI IMG/M metagenome (IMG submission 21664) | reverse complement strand
ATCATCAGCGAATAAGCAATATTCTGAATCGACTATTGTCCAACGTATTTTCTTCTTGGCTTTGTACAGTCTCTTTGCTTTCTCCAGAAGTGCTTTACGTTTTTGTTGAAATGCAAGAGGCAAGTGACGCGTGATGGCTGCATTGAACTTTCTAGCAGATGGAGCGAACTACCGAAGCAGTAATGCTTGCTAGCCTGCAGTGGAATATTATCTTTTTCCTATGTTCAAACGGCTTTTGACTGGGGTGGGGGGAAATGGTCTTGGCTGAGTAAGGTGGAGAGACTGGGGGCAGTTGCCCCCAAATACGTATGTTGAAAAAAACTGATTTCAAGGCAAAACTGGGGTAGTATAGCACCCTGGAAATGCTATAGTCATTTGAGGATTAATTTTATCAATTTGCTCATTCCATAACCACCTTTCCAAGTTTTTTTAGACTAAGGATTCTAAGTACAAAAACTGAATAGAGTTGAAACTACTTTTGAAAATTAAATTTTAATCAACAACGTGCCGTCTACAAGAAGGTGACGCCCGTGACCCAGAGCCCCGCAGCCCACCCTTTGCTACGCCACTGGCTTGAACACTACTTTTTGAAAATGCATCTTACTTCAAATGTCTTAATGTTTCTACAAGTCTTCGTGTATTTACCATTAGGTGACTCTTGTTATATTTGACAATATTTAAAAGTGCTTTTCATGCGTCTGGTTCAAGTGCCTTATTGCTCAGAGGTTTTAAAGCCTAAAAACAAAGCGAAAACTAAAAGGGCAAAAGTGAAACGATCCTTGTTTTGATTAATTGCATTTTGACCAGGATGGGAGGACGCAGAAATTCTAAATTTTCTGACTGGCCACGACAAAGCGCTTCTTGAAATAGCGAATATTTTCAACAGAACTTCTGACATTTTTTTCAAGAAACCACAAACGAGGTGCGATGCAGGACAAAACAAACGTGATAGTTCAGAGTCAGATGAAATATATTTTCGAGCAAGTGTGTACATGAGCTGTTGTGCGCAATTTCATGATTGCAAAGTGTAATACTACTGTGTATATACGGGCTGACTCACTTTCAGTTAATGGAGTAACCGCTCTCATCCTGTGTGGTGAAGTGATCCGCGTGGATAATAAACATTATTGCGTGATAATAAGCATTATTTGTTTCCACATGATCCATGACAGCCAGGTACGTGCATATTTTAAACATTTTCGAAAAGTTAGCTTTTGAACATTCTTTACAATGACTTATGTTAAAAACATAAAAGAGGCCAAAACGTTTCTTGAACCTGGCCTCGGGTTGATTCTTGTCAATAGCCGTAAAGTTTTCAGTCGTTTCTCCCAACAGTGCGATGCTTTCCTGCCATGCACACGTTGAATTCTATGTTTAGCAGCAGTTTGAAATCTAGAAAAAATACAATTCTTTGTGTTTAATTCGCAAGATTGAGACATGCCCACGTATTCAAATAACGTTGCGCTTGTTGCTCAGCTCGCATGAAGCCATCACAATATGATAACTATCTATTTTTTCATGAGGTAATGTACATTTTTAGCTACCGTATTTACTCGATTGTAAGCCGCGGCTTATAATGTTTTTTTTCTACCCTTTCGTGCAGCTTACAATCAAGAGTAGCTTATAATCAAGAGCGGCTAACAATCTTTGTGCTGACTTTGTGATAACATTCTGAACACAAAACTAGTCGCTGAAACAGAGGCAGCATCTACTGTTGAAGATTTTGTTAGTATCTTAGGCGAATAAACATCGTTCAATCTTTTTCATTTCTTCATACTTTTTGTTCATTTCTCACAAATAGGTTGTCAACCCGCCGAGTTAATGTGAAAACACTGAACTGTCAAGAAAATGCAAGAAGATAATGATCCACAAATTCCTTTAAAGCGAATAACTTTAACACCTTCATGTTCAAAGCATTATGTAAAGGAGTCATTTTAAAAAAAGGAAATTTTGAGCGGTGAGTGTTTGTTTCAACTGCTTGATATAAACTGGCACGTTGTCTGGCATTTCCAGTGATTGCTGTATAGACCGCAAATATAGCTTATTTCCAGAATGGACTGCATCATTTGCAGTTTTACGGTAGTTGTAAACACTTGTATCTCCTTTTATTAACCATAGGTCGGTAGTGTGCAAAGTTGCAGTCATGTGATCTGGTGGGTGACCAATGGCCAGCATAGGTCCGCCACATGGCCCGTCGGGTGCTACAGTCACGTTCCTGATTTCTAAAACTGTAGTTAGGATGCGAGTCAGGTGCAATCAATGCTTCCCAGCTTCGTAGAGTCGCTGGTTGCATGCGCTTCAATGCCACGACGAAACTCACCAGGACGGGGGTTGGATAGCGAAGCATCTGCCAAGCTAGCTTGTTTAGTTATCAGCAGGCAGCTCCTTCTTCGCAGTCGGCTCTCGCCTTAGAAAAAAAACAGCACGTCGCACAAACCGACCGGAGGCCGAGCAACTTTTTCTCATAATCACAAACCCTGCTGATGAAAGTTAAGCAGATCTGGAAGCCTGGAAGGGAATAAACGGCGTTTGTGAAAAAAATGTTTTTGTGCAATATTTTACACGATGGCTTTGTTTTAGCCGATCAGACATATTTTTGACAAAATGTGACGTTTGATCACCAACATGCTTTACATTCACTTCACACTTGACTTGTTTTAAAAACATTGGCGCTCAGAAACGAAATGCCTGGTAGCGGTGGTTATTTTTTTAATTTTAGACATCTTGCTCCAGAAAGTGTAATGAAATTGCTCAAAGAAATTAGGCTAGCGGAAACTTTGATTGTCAACTACGTGAGCAAAAAATGCAGCTCTTTTCGTTGAAGTGAGCTGTTTTGTTTGTAGCGAGCCTTAATATGTTATGAACACTTCTTTTATTGTGATAGATTCCAGGTTTAACTCCGGTGGTGCAAGGCGTGGAAACGAGCTTCACCCCCCCTTGACTCATGCTGCTTGTAGCTCCTTGTAGTTTTACTGTAGCTCCTTGTAGCGAGCAATCCCCGGTCCTTGTGCTTAGTTTGTTCCAAGGTTCTTTCAAATGATACGACAACTGAAAGGTCTAGGTTTGCTGCAAGCTTTCGAAGAATCAGCGGGTTGGGCTCTGCTTTCATAACTTTGGGGTGATTCGGACTTACACATAGAATGATTCTATTTGAATAAGGTTTCAGGACTTAGGCAGCGTAGTATTACGTGAAATCGATTTCCCATTAAAACTTTAACGATCGATTCGACCGCGTCGCCTTCAAATGATAAGATGAAACTTTGCGAACTTGTACGTCACTTGAATTCCAGGCAGAGCAATCTTGCAAGGGAGCCATTGGCCTATTTTGAAAGACTCCTCAGCGAAATGAGAAGTTGAAATGAATACAGTTCCAACCACCTAAAGGTTTGCGTTGTGTTCGATTTCCTCCAAATATCTAAAATGTAAAAGTATTCGCGACTGGTGAATAGCTGATGACATCGTGCATTTTAGCTGCAATTAAAGAGATTCTGGTTCGCAAATCAGCTATACCACTTTCGAATAATACCGGTCAAAAGACTGTAGTTGTGGCAACTGATGTTGATGACCAGCTAATAGAGGATATCAAGGAAATTAGTATTTTAACCTTCAACTTGACGAGCCAGCTGACGTAGCTGAACTATTCTTTGCCCCATGCGACATGAAGAAAGCGATTTTAAAGAAAGCTTCTTTGTTGTTATCTTGTCTTGCCTAGTAGGACCACCAGCTCAGGGATACTTAGGTCTGTAGTACTTTCCTAAGCATGGCTTACACGAAACCGCGAAAGTAATTCGTTGTTGCTCGGGTGTGCTTGCAAAAATAAAAGACGTTGATCATCAAAGACATGCTATGGCTGGCTATCCACTGCGTAAGTCACCGAGGATTTATCTGCAAAAAACTCTCTCCTGAGTCAAACAAAGTAATGGATGATGCTGTGAAGTTCTCAAATAAAATTAGCAGTCTATAGCTTGAATTCCAGGCTGTTCACGATGCTACGTGAAAGCCTGCATTCGCAACATCAGCATCTCCTTTTCTATGCAGAAGTGAGATGGTTGTTGAGAGGCGTGTGTTTGGCGCCTTTTTTAACTCAAGGACAAAGCAAAATAGTTTTTGCAGGATACAAACTGTCCATTAACACAATGGTCCTCAAACTTTTTTCGCTGCGACGCCTTTGGAAAAGTTTGCTGAACTTGCGACGCAGCAGAAATAAGACGTTAAAAAAGACACAAACTATCAAAGTTTTCTGCATGTAATCGATGAAAGCACGAAACAACGGCCCTGACATTTTGTTTGATTCTTACTTTTGTTCAAATAAAAGTAAAGAACTGAGAACTTTCAGACACGTTTGTTATATCTTCCTCCCACAACGATAGCTTTATAACGAATACCGCAATTTCATCTGATGCGTCAAGCATGTTTATATCCGGCCCTTGCATAGAAATATTGAGTTTATTCAATTTAGCAAAGATATCACACAAGTAAGCTAATTTCAATAAAAATTCGTTCTAAGCTAAACAATCAGCGAGTTGATGATTTTTATAACTGACTACTTCTTTCTGGCCCAGGGTTCTCAACCGGGGCCCTCGGCCCCTTTTGGGGGGCCAAGGAGCGGTTCACTGGGGACCACGAGCAGAGGCCTTTATTAAATAGCTCTGCCGTGGTATTGCAAAACCCTATTGATGAGCAGGGTACGACAAATGGTATTGCAAAACCCTATTGATGCAAAACCCTATGGTATTGCAAAACCCTATTGATGAGCAGGGTACGACAAATGTTGACAGTCTTTGGAAGGGGACCACAAACCATGAAAGGTTGAGAGCCACTGGTCTAGCCTTTATTTGTCTGACGCAAAGGAAACTAAAATTGTGCAATGCGTTTATCAGTAAACAACAAATGCAGTTGCGTGGTCATGAGATACTGAAGAAGCTATCTACTGTTAGCATGATCGCACTTGAACAATATTCTTCCGTAAAATTACAAAACTGCACTGAATTTTACTGTTATTAGTTCAATGAATAAAACTGCACTGAGTTTACTTTTGTGCGACCCGTTGGGAAAGCGAAACAACGCACCTGGGCGTCGCGACGCACAGTTTGAGAACCATGGCATTAACAGAACGTTTGTTAGATGAAGTGTAAGCAGTGAAACTTGCGTGGTAAGCAAATATATTTGCCGTTTAAGCGAGCCCAACATTTTTCTTCAGGTGTTTAGTGCCAGCATGTTTATGTTGAGAAACAAAACAGATGTAATATGCCTTAAAACAGATGCATTCAAAAAGAAACTGGCTCTCTGGGGCAGTTGTGGGCAGAAGGAAGACTTGCAGGTGTTTTCTCGTTTGCACAACTTTTTGACAAATGCTGATGTGTACAGGAAAGAGTAGGTCAACTCCTTAAAGCAGTCGGGTTATAATTTTGACCATTATTTGCCCAAACATGAGGATCGTCGGAAAGAAAATATCTGAATCAACAATCCCTTCATAGAACATATCAACTCACTCATGCAATCCTAATTCCCGTGAAAAAGTGTGAGTGAATTGCGTTGCAATATTTCTGCCACATTTCTGATTATAATTTAATAGTGAATACCGGTATCCATCTCTTAAGGCCAAAGCAATCAAACTGTTGATGATGTTTTCGAACACCTATATGTGCGGGAAGATATGCGCGAATGCTTTTCAGTTCTACCTCTAATCAAACAAAACAAGAGAATTCTAATGAATGTCAGTGCAGTGCTTCTATCCGAAACGATGTTGAAGCCGCGATTAGCTTGCGCATAGCCACCAAAGCAGCAGGAAATTTTCGAGTGATTTTGAATAAAATTAATATAACGCTTCAGTGTATCTTATCTTTCACAAGTTTACTAGCGAATTGCTCGTATACTCATGTAATCATTAAAAAAACTTGACCAGGCAAAATGGATTTGCAACAATCATAGGTCTGTTTATTAATGTGTGAGCACCTTTGCTGTTAAAATTATTTTCCGATACTCCCTTCATTTCCCGTCTTACTTTCGGTTGCTGCCAATAATAGCATTCACGCTTTATACGAGGTATTAACCGCAAAGCAGTTTCTAGTTTTTAATCGGCCCCATTGGCTGGGAAGATTGCTTGTTGTTGCATATAAAAACTTCAACTCTTAGCGACTTATTGCTTTCGCTCAATGTTGTCAGGTGTTTTGTAGCATCAATGTTGTCTCAGTTTTCAACTAAAGGTTTGGGGATTTTTTATCTTCGTTCCTCAGCTTGTCTTGACAGTAAGTCCTTGTGGATGGGTGGTTGCAGTGCAACCAAAGGTTTATCATATTTTCGTTACTTTGGCTTGCCAATGACCAGTTGCGATCACCCATAGACCACCGCGTGGTTGTGTCAATAAATTCCAGCAAGTACGTCAAACGGCTTACGTATTCTGTGTTGCAATGCTATTTAGTTGTTTGTTGTGTCGCTATACACCTCAGAGTTTGTACTACATAGTTGTTTTCTGCTGTGGCATTAACTGGTTTTGTGTTGCACTCTTCTTACGGAGATAAAGACAGCTGTACTTGGGACTTGTGGCTTAGGAGTTGCTGCGTTTCAATCACTTTTCAACTTTTGTGCACTCGACAGAATTGAGGATGCTTGTATTGTAAGCGAAATATAAACTCGTTTAATATCACAGTGGGTCATTGTACCTTGTTTGGTTTTAAACTACTGTGGTTTTCATGTATGTGTCTTCCTGTACAAACAAAAGTTTTTATCTATTCTAAAAGATCTAGTATGCAATAGAATTAGTTCTTCCTGACTCCAAATGCTATTCTACCCACCATATTTTGCATCTTCTACACACTTATGCTTTAAATTTCCACCAACTCTTTAGTTCCGGACCAGTTAACTCTGCCTAGGACAGTTCCAAACTGCTGACATTGCAATACTTCTAACGTGTTTTTTTATGCTGTTCTATATAATATATCAAGAAAGTATTTTCAAGGTTGCGGCTACAATCAATTTATAATAGTTTTAAATGGATGACAGCGCGAAATAACAACTCTCCTTATACGCAGTAGGCTGCCATTTTCGGAGAAAGCTTTGGCTGATGAGTCCGTACAAAATGCGTGATGAGATAAGCTGTGAACATACATAATCTTTTCAAGTTTCACAGCTTTTTCAAACTACAAGAGGGAGATGTGCAGAAATGTTTGCAGTTGTTCACAATTCGCCAAGAATCCTGGTGATACGTACATTCCGCTGCTTTGGAATGCCTGCTTTTTCCCAAACGCGTTTTTGATTGTGATACCTGCTCTGCCATGTAGCAAATGGCATTGATTATATTAGTGGTTACTCTTACTGCTCAAAGCAGGGCCGGTGCTGCGAATTGCGGAGTCCAATTAGAAAACTGATGGCGGGGCCCCCACTCTATATACATCAGTAAAAGTTCATATATGTTTTTATTTTGTGTAGCATGTTCGTCTTTAAGCAAAAGAATAAACGCATGATAAACTAAAAATTTGAAAGACTCTGAATGCTTTGTAATTATTTTTAAAAAATAGTGAGTATAACAATGACAGGCATAATGCTTACGCACAGGTCTTTTGGAAAATTACTTTTCAGTTTTTTTTGCAGTCTCTGAATATATTTTCAAGGTCAATGATTTTAACAATACCATTTTCGATAGATGTCATTGCCAAATTGTTTAGTCTCTCGTGTGAAATTTTTGATCGTAAGTATGTTTTGACTAGTTTTGAAAAAACCTTTCAACTGATGCAACTGTTACAGGCATAGTCAGGTAAACCTCAAAACAGTAAAAACATTGAAAAATACTGTAAATCGATTTGTCTACTAGCACGTATTCAAACAGAGCGTGAGGCGTAGAGGTACTGGGGAGAAGAAATTTTTCAGAGCTTCAAGTTCGTCAGCCAGCAGTTAGCTATCATCACTCGTTTTTTTAGTAACTACGTCTCTATCAGTACTCTGTTTGATTGTGATAATTGTTAAAGCTGCTTCAAGTTCTGCTGTGTGTTTCCTTATTTCTGTCTTATGTACATTTTAGAAGTTATGTATAAATCCAAACAATTTTACATTGCCTCTAAGTTGCTCAAGGCTACACACAACTCCACGGACGGAAGTGCTTGTCCTAGCACTAAGCTGAAACACAGATCTCTGTACGTTTCTTTGAAACACTGATCTCTGTACGTTTCTTTCCGATCATCCAAAGGTTGATCTGCCAAATTTTACTGAAATCCCCCTCTAAACTATTTTGAAAACTTTTTGGAATATTGCCAAATACGCAATGAGACTAAAGCATGTTTATAGGTCTTGTCTCCACTATTATAGTTACTATGTCGCTATTGTAGACATTTATTACATGAAATAGTCGGAACAATTACCAATTTATAAAATTAAAGCTTTTCGGTTGTTGAAAACTCCGGTTTTGTCACTACAGAGGAATAAACTCACGCAGAACTGCGTTTGCTTTACAAATTCGTGTATCAATCTCCTTGTTCTGTCTTCCGTCATTCGTGAATACCACCTGGATATACTCGATCTTCTCGACATGCTGCAGTGTATTGCTACTTACTTTTGGCATACACTGACCTGCATTTCAGGAAAGGCCTAGAACCTCAGTCTTTATAATTCCCTGCTAATTCCCATTCCATCTTGGTGGCTCACTGTTGGAAACCGATCCCGTTCATGTTGAAGGCCCTGTTCAGAAGATGCGGGCAGCACCAAATCGTCCGAAAAAGCAAACAGTTGATTCTGCAGCTTGCAACAATGACACCCTCGTCGACTCGGCTGTGGCTGCCTATCCGATTCGTATACACCAGCGGTGGCCAAACTTCGGCCCGCGGCACCCTTTTTTCAAGCACCACGTTTCCGACTGTGGACTGCAGTGCAACAGCACTGGTTGCTGCCTGTATTAAATAAGTGTAAACAAAATGCGATTTTATTATTATTGTTGTAATACAATACACTTTAAAAAACCTATGCTGCATAGATTACGTAAATCGCACTGCATTCGGCCCTCCAGTGGCCAGGCAGTCGCGAATTCGGCCCTCGGATCAAAAAGTTTGGCCACCCTTGATATTGAATATGAAGAGGAGTGGTGACAGCACACACCCTTATCGGAGTCCAAAACCCACTAAACCCGTCGACACGGACACAAACTACTGAGCAGGAATTCAGTGACTTGACGGCCAGTAACAGCGCGNCCGTNAGCACTGTACTCCCACAACACCTCCCAAAGCTTTTCACGAGGAACCTGGTCGTATGCTTTTTCGAGGTCGACAAAACATGTGTAGACGCCTTTGCCTTTCTCCCAAGATTTCTTGAGAATTTGATGAAGAGTGAAAATTTAGTCTGTAGTGCTACGGCCGGTGTCAAGCGAAATTTCTGACTTGCGAAATTCCTGACTTCACACCATGTACCCATGCACGGAGTAATATTCTACATATCAAATACGCTGATAAAACTGATTATTAGGGCTTAGGAATTCGTGTTTAGGTAAGTATGTTGGGTTAGGGTTTGGGTTAGGGTGAGAAAAAGAAAAATAATTGAGGTCAACGACTAAGCCCGAAAATTTTCAATGGTAAAAGTTATTCCCGTGCTATAGCTTGTTGTGGGTACCTGTCGTCTAACCAAAATGTTTTAATTTACACAACACACATCAAAAAAGTAATTGCCAGACTTTATTTCTTTATTCTGAAAAGCAAAATAATTGAAAAACAATAACAGGTCAGAAATTTCGCTTAACACCGGATCTGAGCTGTGTCGTAATTTGTAAGCAGCACAGAGAAAACAGAGACAATCAGTATTGTTAAGCCACAATTAATTTACCCTATTTTGGCTGATTCGTTACATTTCGGTGTGTGTGTGACGTGTCAATTGCACCAAGGACTGTGTCAACAGCAGCAAATAAAGTTCGTTGAAGAAACTGTCCTAACAAGATTCACTACAAGAGTCATTATGATTTGAGAATTTCTGCGTTAGTTCCTTTCGAAGTTACAGCCAATTATTTTATTTTCACAATGCTGGTTTCAGGCACTGATTTTCAAAATACCGGCCTTTCACCGGCCTCTGATAAATTAGCAGTAAAATACCGGCCAGGCCGGTGAAATACCGGCCATCTGACAACCCTACTTATTACCCTCTGCAAAAAGGAAGCGG
>JGI24158J21664_10014978_pt1 | contig 10132 bp, 5 predicted proteins | sample Ectturendosymbi3_FD_21664 | JGI IMG/M metagenome (IMG submission 21664) | reverse complement strand
ACAGACTAGCACGTGTTAGGCAGCAGTGTGTGAACCAAAGGGGTTCCTTGAAGTTGCGCTCAACAGGTAGGATTTCTCAGGATCGGTTCAGTATTTTGCCGTAGACAGATCCGTTGCCCAGCTGCGGGTTCGTAAGTCAGTGCGGAATCAGCGTGGCGATCTGGAATTTCCGACCCGGCCATAGCCAGTAGCGAGAATTGCTACAAGTGGTTCGTGACTACGGTTATAACTCTACCCACACATGTCCTGCAACCTCATAGAATTTTGTACGGATTTTCTATACTGATTCAGAAGCAATTATTTCGCGTATTTCAGCTCATTGCCTCTGAGGTAAAACATTTCTATGAGAAAAGCACTTGAAAAAAATCGCAAATCATATTCATTTACTAAAAATGATTTAAAACATGAAATCAACTTTGGCAAAGAAGTTGCTTTGGAAGGAGTCGAAGCTGCCTATATCGCTCCAGCAATTTGTTTATGTTACAGCTACTTAAAAAGCTGCGTTTGATTGTTACTGGTAGCTGTAATTCTTCCCGTCACCACCGCTTCATGCGAGAAAAATTTTTCAAAAATGAAATTAGTGAAAACATTTCCCAGAAATTCCATGACAAGTGAAAGATTGGGTAACACTGATCCAGTCCCGTCGCCACGGGGGTCTTTGGTGGGTTTAGCCCCGCAAACAAAGGCTCCCCCCAAATTGAAATCTGAAACACTATAAGTTAGTGGAATTTTTGTCAAATTTGAATGTCAATCCCCCCTGCACGAACGGAAAGCTCCCGCACAAACGTAAAGCCTCCTATTGACGATTTTCTGGCGACGGTTCTGCACTGATCTACTTTCAGGCGAAAGGTACGAGCTGAAAAATAGATTTAGATGATTTCGTTGATGAATTTGACAGTCGACATGACAATCGAAGGATTAAATTGCATTGAGGTAATGATGGTATAAAATTCTAACGTAAACTGCACAGAGATCTGTGTGATAATCATCTTATCCATTGTCTATTTATCTGAATCTTTTTAGAGTTAGCGCTAGAGATGGCACGGGCCAGCATTTTTGCAGCCCGGCCCGCACGGAGGTAACAAGAAACCGCCCGGCCCGGAGTGTTTATGCTAAACCACAAATTATTTTCCGGCCCGGACTGGCCCGTAATATAACGTAACCTCAAAAGCCAAGTAACAAGACAGTGGCTACAGAACCATCGATGGATCTTTAAATTTGAAACCTTATTCAACCATCTCCTGTGACATGACAGTAACGCACGAGGAGAATGCAGTAGGCTTTGTAGAAACATAGTAAATGCAAAAGGTAAGCCTAACCCTAACCCTACTCGTAGCCCTAACCTAATGCTAAGCTAAGCTAAGCTAACCCTAACCTAACCCTGAGCTAACGTTAACCTAACTCTAAGCTAATGCTGACCTAACCCTAACCTAAAGCTAACACTAAGGTAAAGCTAAGCTAACACGCTAACCTAACACTAACCTAATGCTAACCCCTAAAGGAAAAGTTTGGAAAGTTTTTAAAAAAGTAAAGAAAAATTGGTCCCACGAATTGAAACGTGCAAGCATTCACTTACGAAAACGTAAGGCGCCAAGTCAAAAGGCGAACCCTCAACCATTTGCATGGCAGACTTGGAACTAATCCGTTAGGCTACCAGATCAATACCAGTTGAGTGACAAAGTGACCGCTTTATTCGAACTGGGTCATGCGAGGCGGTATGGTCGAATAAATTTTGAAATAGGAAGATGCATGTGCGGTTCCGTAGCCACTTCCAAGTAACAACACTTAAGTTTTCAGTTCATTGTCCTTTGGACACTAAAAAGATGTAGTTTTAAGGCAGTGGCTATACGTCAGCCATGGGGCCTTCACTTTTGAAAACTTATTCGTCCGCCGACTGTAACATGTCACAAGACAAGTGCGCAGTTGGCTGAACTACAGTTGCTAGTAGTAACATACTAAACCTAAACCCTAAATCTAAACCTAATCCCTAACCTAAGCTTAGCCTCTAATCCTAAACTAGGGATTCCCAAACTGGGATACATGTGTCCTTAGTTAGGGCTACCTTTCCTATCTGAAGGTGTTCATTTAAGGTTAGCAATTGAAGGGAAAAAATGTTTACATATGTCATTTCGAAATATTTGTACATTCATCTGTGAATATTATTTTCAAAATCATGCTTATTGGTAAATATATTTTTGTTATTTTCCCCAACCTTTTTGCCATAAAAAAATTTAGGAGTACATGCTCATCTATCGAAATGCTGAACGGTACATGGTCAAAGAAAGTTTGGGAACACCTGGTCCTGTCTTGTACCTAAGCCTGGGCAACAGCGACAGACTATAAATGAAAGTGTTTGTTGCTTTGATTGATTCTTAGCATGGTTCACTGATTTGTATGGAAACAAGTGAAACGGAATATGAGCAGAACGATGAAAGAGAAAAAACAGCAGCAAATAATTTCATTGTTAGATTTTGAAACTTTGCAAAAAACAAAAATTTCGCCTTGTAGGCGAGCAGACCGCAGCGGCCCGGAATGACGTCACCGGTAAAAAAGTCATTAGCGGACTGTTTCAAAACCTTTAGCCGACGGCCCGAAGACTGGACTGTTAGCGGCCCGTACCATCTCTAGTGTTGAGTTCGCGTTGCATCCTCAACATGAAACGTCTCTTGGTTCAAGAATATAACTAATAGAAGATTTTAACTACTTTAAAAGTAAGTCAAGAAAACGACCTAAAAGCTTGTAGATGGTCTCTTTGAATGGCAACGATTGGGCAGAATATTGGAACACCAAAGTCATACCAAGAGATGGATTTAATTCCAAGAGAATGAAACTGGAACAAAGCAAAGACTAAAAACATTCAGTCTACAAGGACATTGTAATGTGAATTTATTCAAACTATTGTGTATTTATATTCCGCATATTTGTAGGTCACAATTAGGAAGAGAGTAACCCAAAAGATTGTAGAAACCATTCACAATAACATTCGATACCGATTTACAAGTAAGTTTTACGATTTAAATGGATAAAAACACAAAGCATTGCAAAACGATTTTGAACTTCGGCGAAGTGGTATCGAACTGCGGTGAAACACTGACCAAGACACAGGGCCACTGGCGTCGCCACGTGAACTCAATTACGGGCGCCTTCGAAACGTAAGAGAATTGACGAAACGCGACGTGCGATTTATTGACCAATAGGAATTCGAGACGTACTGGAAGTTTCGACTGTCATGAAGGGCATAAATAGTCGATAGATTTCCAGGCTCAGTCAGTTTTGCCTCGAGCCATCGCTTGAGCAGCAACAAGTCTCGCCATCGCAGGACTTGAAGACTCTGGCTAACTCTCACCTTAACCCATCGGTCAAGAAGCATCGCATCGGAAACTCCGTAAACAGTCTACCGGTAAGAGGATAGACTGCGACCTATTGAATTTATGGCAGTATGGTTTACTCTCTTCCTCCATGAAAGAATTGAACTCGTATTAACCCCTGTTACTCGCAGTAACTTTTGTTATGTACTTTAAACCCTGTTACTGGCATTAACCCCTGTTATTTTCATTACTTTTCAGACGCATTATAGATTAATGACACAGTGCTTAAAGTTATATGAATAAAACCATGAGTGAATACAAAATTGTTTGATGGTAAAACTGAGCGTGAAAGTCGAATGACAAAGGGCGGGTCTGACTTTCTTCATTGTAAATTCAGGCGTGCCTTGAGTATGTTCCTGATAAATTAACCAGTGTTCCCGAGGAACTGCTCTAAATAACAGAACCACATCGCTATTACAAATTGGTGCCCCGTCGTTCGGCTTTTTCTTTTCATGGGAGAGAGAGTGAAGCCACTCAAAAATTTTTTCGTGTCTTAACCTAATAACCCATCATACCCTGGAAGGTGTGAATAGCACAGAATATAGGAAACCTAGACAGAACAGAATTTTGTATGCTGAAAATAGAAACAGAATAGACGTAACTTACCTTGGAGTTTAAAAGTCACTAGAATAGATATCTATTAGAAAGGTTTGTAACATTATTGAAACAAGTGGTAAGTTTGTGAATTTCTATTTTGTTTTTCAGATCTTTTGTAGGTATAAGAAGTAGTAAGTAGTGGCAAAAATGTCAACAAATGCACATGATAGGTGCTCTCGAGCAATACGATCTCTTCGCTTCAACTGGATTCAAAATCCAGAAGTAATATTAGATGAAAAACTACAAACTATTGGTTTAAACTCTGATTATCTTAAAAATGATCCGGAATTATTTGAGGTCTTTCACAATAAGTTGTATCGTAAGTTGAACAAAAAAATACCGAGGGTTATTAGATCACATTGTCCCGGTTCATTTTATTTGGAAAACAAAAATGATATGGAGTATGTTGAAAGGTAAGCCAATAAATGGGCAAACTTATGAGCAGATGAGAAAAGGCTATTACAATACCATAGCCTAGAAAAAATCTTACTTCCGGAAAAACTGCTAGAAAGTTTGTTGTCGATACAAGGTCTAAACAATTAACAGACAATGATTCTGCTAGTAACTCTCTTGTCCGAAAATTGGGTTTAAGACCCAGAAGTAGTCTTGAATGAAAAGTTAAAAACGGTTGGTTTGACATCAGATTATTTGGAGACAGATCTGGAACTATTTAAAGTTTTAACGACAAACTATATTGGGGTTCGGAAAGAAAGTACCGCCCGCTTCTAGACTTTGTGGTACCAGCTCACTTTATGTGGCAAACAAAAGTTATGTGGCTCCTAATAAAACGCCTACCAAGTAATGATTTTACGTATGAACAAGTGCGTAGGTCAATATCGATGCCGAAAGGGGAGTAGTTCATTTCATTAAAAAGAACCGAATTTGGCGGTGAGACTGGCAGAAGAGAAAATACTAAGCGATAAACATTTTTTTTAGATTATCAGAGGATAGATAAAATCAAAATGGCAGTAAAGACCACTAAAACATGTGTAGAAAAGTCGATATCGAAAGGATTTATTGCTGCTGAAATCACAGTCTTGACTCTTGACACCGTCCGTTGTTTTGACATCAATTCAATTGCATAGTGGCAAGGTGGATCAAGCCTGTCAAGTTGTTGAAGCTGATTTACCTAATTCAAGTTTGAAGACTTCGTTTTTGAACTGTTTACAAGACCTTGGTTGTATTGAGACTGAAGCGAAGACAGTGATGTCAGGTCTTGAAGCAGAAAGTTTATTGAGTGATAAAGCAGCTTGCGCCTTACAAGTAATCAGAAGTGTGAACTTCGATTGGAATCAGTGTCCTATAAACGTATTGGAAGACCATTTGTAGGAGAAGAATTTATAATTAAATATTTTGGATGACAACCCAGTGTTATTTTTGGCGTTTAAGAAAAAATTGCACAGCACATTTCGAAATGCTTTTCAATTATATCGACTACTTCTTGCACTTGTAAGTATTAACTGTTACCGCTGGCAAGTGACTTGGTTTTGGGAATATTTTGTAAATATTCCTATACCAGAAAACACTTATGAGTACATTCATCCTGATTGATTTGTGAAGGGATAACGTGGTTTAGGACATTGCATGTGAATAAAGTTGAAAATGAGTAGATCTCTAATTAACACAGGTGAAAGAGGTAAAAAACGTATACTGTTTGGACATTATGGAGTGGTTTTTATTGGAATTTATTGAGAAGATTTTGTGGACATATTCGATTTGTATATATGCCAGTTGCAGAGTGTCGATAGTGGAGGAGATATGTGGTTCCTAGATGTACTTGTTCATGTATTAATATTCTTAGGGATATAACTGACTTTGAACGTTTCTTTGATTTTGCTTTATACACACGTTTGGCAACCTTGAGAGCGGTAGTAAATAGAAACTTTAGACGAACCAACCTATAAAATCGTGAATGACAGGATGGTAAAAATAATGTGGTATGCGCTGATAGATATCAGACTTGCAGTGTTAATACTACAGTGTCTATGTATGATCTTTGGTGAGCACTATATGAATGTTATGGTAAAATAATACGTAGTGATGTCTTTTTGGTTTAGAAACTTAGATAAACTAAAATTTGTAATGGCTGAAACTTATGTAAACGACCATGCCAACCCAAGTTTAAAAGAAGATAAGCAGGGTAATGGAGCACAGCAAGAAACAATGCTGCCACCTTTTATTAACACAGAGCCAGATAGAAAGCGTGAAGACAGAGTTGTTCAAGTACTCCAGATAATCAAGTCTATTCGTTTTACCTGGATTAAAAGCCCAGCAGAGGTTTTACAGAACGAATTCCAATCTGTGGGACTAGATGGAACTGTTTTGGACGAAGATCCAATATTGATTTTTACACTTAAACGGAGACTATTTGGGAAATTTCGACGGAAGCTTCGGAGATATAAACCCTTATTGAACCTAATAAACCAGAAGTATTGGCGATGGCAAATTGAAATGATATGGGAAGTGCTTTTCAACAGAACAATTCAAAAAGACAGTTACGTGCTGACAGAAATATTGATTAATTTGCAATAACTGTGACTAAGATAACGTATTATCCCCCAAGATATTTTGGGTAGCAGAGTGTCGCTATCACAAACTGAAAATTTGTTCATGAATGGCGAGTCTAACAAATCGTGACAGCTGTGATGGATATTCAAAATAGCAAATGTTTTTAGATAGGTTTGCCATTGATTTATAAATTTATCATTTAAGACATTAGTATAACATTGTGAAGTCTTTTTTGTAATAAATAATTAGTGAAAAAAATAGGAAAGTATAGGATTATCGTGGAAAACTGAAATATTGAAACGATTGTTGCCGACATGATGATATTACCAACATCCAAGTTTCCACTGTTAAACAATCGATATGCTACTTTAATTTGGGGAATCAGTACAGAGCAGTTGAGTGTCGCAGAAGCCAAAAAGCAAGGCCTTGAAATTCTCGAAGAATTCAATATACCTGCTATGGGAGTCAACACCGCATGTAATGTGATCTGGTGTAATCCAAGGGTGTATACGCACTTTAAAACGTATCTGGTGTATAGGGATACCGGCTTATCTCCACGTAGTCGCCTCCTGATTCGTCTAAGAAAAAAGCCTAGGAAGGTTAAAGAGTTTTTACAGTATGCAGGCAAGAAGGACGCGTGTGCTATGTACTATGACATCACAAAATGAGTTTGACATCAGTGACCACCCTCCAAAGAAGTAAACAAAAGTTGATTCAACCCAATTCGCACTGATATAGGTTTACTTTCGGTGTCTTGAAAGAAGGGTCTCACACCACCCTAAAGATATTTTTGCAAATAAATTAAGTGTTGTTTTTCATGTCAGCTATGACATTTTGTTAAGAGTATAGAAAAAGGAGGCCAAGGAATTTAAATCCAAACACTAGTTAGCTTGTATCACAGAGTAGAATGAGGATTAGTAGGATTTGCGTGGTGGATCCCTGAACACATTAATGTGTAAAAACGTTATTAAGTTTTGGCAATTCTTGATTAGCCCTTTTGGGTTGTAGCCAAAGCAGCAGTAGTACAATGAAAGATACATTAAAGTCACTTGCAGATGCATCCTTACAACATCAAACTTTTAAGAAAAATTAGACTTTTAACATCCTTCAAGATTTCGGTTGAAATCTTTTTGCTGAGAAATTATAGCCCGAAACATGAGACTCTATACGATTGTTGACTGTTCGCTCTGATTTAATAATAGTAAAAGTTTTTCCCTAACAAAATTTGCCCTTCAAAATTCAGATATGTTTCATATGAAAGATAAAGGCCTATTCTTGTTTTGAGAAATATGCAATCTGTTTCAAACCTGCGTCTTTTTAAAGTTCACCCCAATCGCGCGTGATTTATGTAGAGGCATAAATTTATATCATTCTTTAAAATTTGATAGTCTTTTTTCATTAATGTAAGTGTCATATCGGCAAACAAACTGTCATTGCAAGAATTAACTCAACTGATCAGAATTAAAATCCTGATTTCACATTTTCTGGAAATTTTTGCTTCTTACTTCCAATTGCCGGGGGGGGCAAATGCCCGTTTTGCCCCCCCCCCATGCAGACGTCCATGCAGTAGGGGTCACGGGCCATAACACTTTGAGAACTGTTCCCCTATACCTAAACGTGCATCTTGGCTACGGGTTCTTTTTCAGGACATCATATGTACAGGTAATATCCGGTGTCTTCCCTCATGTAATACAAGATGGAATTTAACCTGTTCGCAGACTACTTTCTGTTAACAGAAAGAAATTCTTGTGCTTTTTGCTGGATATATTGGCTTACACATTATTGTGAATGCTACTTTAAATGTCATGGTTCTTACAATGCTTGGTTTAATTTGCACAAACATTTTTCACTCAGGGTCAACGTCACTAATTATTTGATGCGGAACCTGTTCCGTTTTCTATGAAGATACAGCTGAGATCAGTCAAGCGTGAACTGCAAGATTGTGTGTGAACTGCAAGCGTGAACTGCAAGACTCTGACGCACTTTCCGGTCACTGCCGGTATCAAAATCTTGGCTGCATTCCGTTTGGAACTGGGTTCTGAATTTCTGTTGAAGCAATTTTCAATGTTTTAGTTATTAGCTAAACCAGCGTGACCAACTACTTTTGACCTGCGGGCCATTTTAAAAAAACGTGACAACTCGCGGGCCACTTCCAAGTCTTGGCAGTAAATTGAATGTGAAAGTAAGGACGTGCTCATATGTGGCTTGTGCAATATTGTTATTTCCGTCCCGCTAGATTTTATGCGCAACAATAAGTTCAATTTTTGAGGAATTTAATCAACACTTGTTGCAAACTGTTCAACACGTTCGAAAAACTGAATCGAGCTTAATTCGCTTTTCTCCTAATTTCTGGTAATGATGACGTAGTTATAAAGCACGGGTGACGATGCCATTTATACGTTAGTACAGGGGATGCACAACACATATTACTGGTTCAGACCTGCAGGAATTACTAATATCAGCATTTACAGATTCGTCAAGAAGCAGCGGTGTAGTGGTGCGGAAACGCATGGGATCGGCGTTCCTACACCTTTTTGCAGGCTTGTCCATGGAAATGTCATTCCTATGGGAATCCCATGGGATGGGATGACACAGCACACATTTGTATTTCCCATGAGGCTCCAAAATAGAATGAGAGTGTCAGAAATCAGAATGTTACTGAATTGTAATGAAAATCACGGCCAAAGAAAACGATACAAATGACATATTCTAAACGTTTCGATAACTCCTGTTATCATCATCAGTGCACTGCAAATAAAACTGCAGTGATCTTGCTGCAGGTTCTTACTGGTCATTCAGGAGAAAAGTGCTGTAAAAAATGAAAAACGCAAAACTAAATTGTCATACTTAGACTATACTTCTGAATTTTAAAGTCAATAAATTTTGTTTTATTGCATGTCTCTTTGTACATGTAGTCCTATTTAGCAGATACTAAACCTAAATTTTCATAAAATAAATAATTTTAATTGAATTGTATGCCATATTAATATTATAATAATGTAATGGGAATCCCATGGGATGGGACAGGCATAAATTGCTATGGGATGGGACAGATAAATATATCCCATGGACAACCCTGCCTTTTTGGGCTGTAGGAACGCGTTCCCAGATCTTTTCCATTGTAACCTGACTTAAAGATCTGTTATTTCACTCAGATTTCTCCATTTTTATGTGTAGCTCCATACGTTGCATAATATGAACAAATGACAAGCTATCTCTTGCGTAGCACCTCGTAATTGGGAAAATACTGAAAATGGTTTGTTTTAGGTTGCGTTTCACCCTTATTTTTTCATGTTCCCACGCTGTTTTTACTTGAAAATAGCTAGTTTTCGGCTGCGTTCCCACACTTCTTTTTTAACACTACTGTACACCCCTGTCAAGGAGTGAAGGGTCAGTGGGAAATTTTTAATCTTTGCTTGTTGTCACTGAGCATTGCAAGATGTTTTGTTTCACTCTTGTTTTTGAACGAAGACTTTGAATTGTGTTGATGACTCCTCGGGAGAAGATATCGAGTGAAACGTTTTCACTGTCGTTCCCTCCTCCCAGTCGCCATTCCAGGCGCGTCTTGCTTTCGCGATCACTTTCGCCGCTGGTTTCGTTGCTCGCTTTCTACACGTATCGACCACGTTTATTGTTTGTCAGTAGCTTTCGTTGCAGAT
>JGI24158J21664_10014977_pt1 | contig 10132 bp, 5 predicted proteins | sample Ectturendosymbi3_FD_21664 | JGI IMG/M metagenome (IMG submission 21664) | reverse complement strand
TGTGCAGCACCACTCAAGTCGGAACGTACTCGTATGCTCAAGAGGTCATGAAAGCGTGCCTATATCAAAACACATTGCCTGTTGTTGAGAGCTTCCAAATTTTTTTCACAAGCCATAATTAAGGATTTTCTATACTCCTCGCTTTCAATGTCACTGGCATTTACGTAAACGGTTTTAGCTTTTTGATAGAACTCAGCAGCTTCTTTCAGTTGCAAAATGTCTTTGTAGCAGTTGGCAAGATCGCTGTAAATCAAACCACAAAGGACTCGTTTCTCTGAGAACGATCCATGAGTTTTCTTCACTCTCTTCAATCGTTCCTTTTGCGTTTCTAGGGCGCTTCCCTTTTCACCGATCTTCAGCTGGCAAGAAGCAATAGTCGCAAGAGCGGTAGTAATCCGTTTGCACTTCTCTGTCTCCGAAACCGACGCCACGCTTTCCATTTCCAGCTTTATGTCATCCATCAAGGCGATCAATAGCATTTCAAGCTGTAGGTTTTTGAAAAAGATGCTAGATGCTACTTTTTCCAAAATCAGTTTTAAGCCTTCGATGCATCTTTCCATTCCCTGCATAGCTTTTTCACCCTTTTGATCCTTATACAAAAGGGATGCTGCACTTATCAATGTGGCGCGCGCGAAATATTGTTTGCCTTCAACTCCATTCAAAGCAAATTCAAGCACCTTTTCCGGTGTTGCGTCAGTTTCGTGCTTTATTTTAAAGGCAAGATCGTGCTTGTTGGATTTGGCTTTTTTCAATTGTCCTGTTTCTAACAGATTCATGTGAGTTCTGAGCATCGTTGGTGCATCTGATTCATGTTGCTGAGGATTCTTTGAGTCTGTAAAAAGTACGCAGTAAGTAACTCACTTGCACAATTGGTAATTCATCTGAACTATAGTACACTTCAGTTGTTGTTCAAAGGTGATATTTCAATAAGAGTTGATGATGCCTACTTATTAGGCGAAATATCTACTCTGATAAGTTGGTAATGTCTGATTCTTGGCATTGAAAAGATTACTTTCGACAGACAGTGATCACGTGAATCATCTACATCTTGAAGTTAAAAGCAAATAATATTTGGGGGTTGTGAAAATCTTAAAATTGGGAAACATTTGAAAAACATAATTGAATTGGTTGGCATCCTTAAAACAATATTAAGTTTAATTTTTCGATAGACCTAATCGGCGTACCACAAATAGTTTGATCAACGCAGCTCTTAAGGGTTTTCGATTTTACCGTGATGAGCATCGATGTCAACAAAACTAGTTACTGCGAATTGAACAAAAAGCAATTTCTAGAATCGTTAAACAAGCGCGATATGATTGGGAGAATGCGTTCAGCTTCATGTTGAATCTTTCTTAGTTTAAGATAGTAATTCTATTCACCATTGTTTGGAAACACGTCTGTCGGCACTGTTGGCAAACATCTGTGTTTTCTAAACATCTGTGTTTTTCTCGTGGTGAATACGTTTCAGATGTGCTGGACCGAGAGGTTACAGTCCTCCGCTAGCTTATCAATCACTTTTGAAGCATATGCCACAGCTTTAAATCAATTTAGTGCGCTCAACACCCAGGGACGCCGGAACGGGGGTGCATTACGGGGGCACTGCCCGCCTGCCTTTTGAAAGGGGGGGCTATGGTGGCACAGGTGCCCTTACGTATCAGTATCATAAGTAATTTCTTGATTTATCAAGATCAGTTTGAAACAAATTTATTGCAGCTATTCGCGCACACCTAAAATTCAGGATGATTTTCTATAATTTCTGCTAATAGTTTTGAGGTCAACAATGTTGCTAAACATGTAATGGGTGTGCTTTTACACTGAACTCAAGCAAACAGTTTTCAATCTCGTGGTACGTCAAACCCATGGGCGTCCGCAGGGGCGTCAAAACAGGGGAGAATCCTGGAGGGGAGATTGAGGCGATCGCTCCCCCTAAAACCATGGCGATCACTCCCCCCTAAATCCTTTGTCACAGAAGTGTTGTGAAGTATACTTCATCTTAAAGTAGTGAACCCGTAATGAGACTTAACTAACAAATATTACTGAAATCGCCCCCTTAACCTTATTACCTGCATCTGCCCCGGGGTCAAAACGGGCATTTGCCCCTCTCTGGAAATTGTGACTAAGAACTATAACTTGGTAGAAAGTTTGACGTTATCAACTCAATTCCGATTGATTGATTTATTTCTTGCAATAACAGTTTATTTGCCGGTACGACACTCACGCTGCATAAGAACCAAGTTCATTGTTCTGGTATCATGCTGTGCTGAGCTTGCAGTTCACTCATGTCCGCTCCCTTGACTGCAGGCATAGGCGTAGCCAGAAGGGCCTACTGTAGAGGGCCATGCTCCCCACAAATTTTTAGAACATATAGTCATTTGTGCTTCGAGAGGCGGTAGCGCAAACAAAATAGTGTTATTCGCCTGAAATCAAACATTTTGCACCCCACCAAATTCATTGGCCCCCCAAATTTTTGGGCTGGCTACGCTACTGCCTGTAGAGGCAAGTTGCCAAACTTGCGAGCGGATTGTTTTACTGTTGGTCTTTATCGTGTAATAATAACATGGCAACAAATCATCAAACGTTCACTTCAAGTTACGATATTAGGCATTTTGTCACGTGTGACTCTTGAACGCAGACATCTTGGCAGGTAATGTAGTGAGACAGTGACTGCTGATAGCGGCAAGCAGGGACGTCGGAGAGCAGTGGCAATGAATCCCTGACCTTTCAAACGAGTGACATTGGGGGCAAAGGTGTCTTTTCGTAGGTAATTTTATGATTTATCAAGATCGAATTGAAACAAGTTGTCTATCGTTTGTGTTATTATTTTTGAAGTCAACGTTATTGTTGAACTGTAGCAAGCATAATTGGCAGGCCCTAACAAGAATGGGACACCAGGGGAGGCAAAGAGTTTCCTGAGAGGGGCCATTTATGTCCAACACAGCCTGCGGGCCTGCGATTTTTTTGTTTTTCATAAGTTTATATTGCCCTCAACTTTTTTTCTGCCCCCCTGCCCTACCGACGTTTCGGCGTCCCTGTCAATACCTATATGCTGTGGTGTTTTCGACAAGGGAATATTCTGTAGAAATAAGTTATCAACGTCTGCTCTGTTTTTGCTGTTGTTTTTTTTGCTGATGTCACGTAATTAATGAGCATAGGAAAGAAGTTGGTGATGAAAAAGCTTGAACACAAAGTTTACTCCCAGTTAACATAACATTGGACATTTTCCCCTGAACGTTTTTTGACTATTTGAACATGCTGTCTTACAAAATTAAAAAAGCATTTTATTCTTTCTTCAAGAAGTTCTTTTAATTGTATTCTACGGTATTTTGAAACTGTTTTTGATACTTTCATTTGAAACAAACTCTTTTTTAAAACTTAAGGTAGTAAAATTAATTGCCGTGGATTGAAAATTAAAACCAAATCCTCTCCAAAGTCTACATTTTCAGAATACTTAACTGCTTTGCAAATATAATAAACAACAAACTTCGCTTACTGATGTGCTTAAAGACCTCTTCAATTGTAGGTTTTCTCATGCATCGACCAGCAGGTGGAAAATTATTTGAATTCCTGAAGGCTTTGAAACAGGTAATAAAGGTATCAAGCAAGCCTAATACAAAATTTTCAAAAGAATAATTTTCGTAAAACAATAATACTGGTAAGGCTTTTCCAGCAAGTAAAACATCTTTTTTTCATGTAGTTTTCCAACTTTTTAGCAGTTTTAACAAATTATCACATGCTAAAGTATGTGTATTAGTAAATATAAGGTGCTAGGTCGTCTCGTGACAATCATTGCGCATTAAGGAGAAATAAATATTCTGAAGTCAGAGTTCATGTTACAATACTGTATCTTGCGGGAACCCAAACTACAGTACTGTACTTTGCGTGACTTACTGCGAGCTTGCCCTTGGAATGGCACGCTCTTTGTAGAAGATATGGTTGCTCTGTCAATTCCCCGTGTTGGCAAGGTGTTCGCTATTGAAGACTGAGTGTGTGAACCTATGAAAAGAGCAAGTGAGCTTAACTAGAAAGCGAATTCTTCTTTTAAGGCCAAAACAAATGTCACTGAATTTTATTTTAACAAATATAAGACCTTTTCTGATATCTTCTGAGATGCTGATGAAACAGAAAATAATAACTTCAAACCAGACGAACTTTAAGATTGAATCATGGTTGGCTACTGCAAGCAATGCAGACTTTGAGATTTTAATGCAACATTTTTGAGGTACTGACTCAAGAAATTATGCATCTTCAACTGAGCGAAATAACATTACAGATTAGATATGTGGCAACAAAACTTGAACAATTGCATTGTGGTTCAAACTGCATGAACGTCTAAAACTAGAAAATAAACTGAAAATAGATATCTTTGTTGTCTCCTCACAAAACGCTCGCCGTTTGGAACTGCTGTTTCTAACTATAACTCTCTTTGACAGTCAATTTATTGTGACTAAGAAATGGGCAATGGCTTCACTACCAGTCCCGTTGCCACGGGGGAGGCTGGCTTTGGTGGGCTTAGCTCCCCCAAACAAAGCTCCAAGCCCCCGGAATTGAAATAAGAAACACTATAGATCAGCTGTTTGGTTAAATTTTAGAATGTCAACCCTCCTGCACAAACGCAAAGTCCCCCTACTGAAGACTTTCTGGCGACCGTTCTGTGCACTGCTATCCATGCGCTGGATAAAAGCTTCGTATTTTCAGTTGAACAGCAGGCTTCAAATCAAAAATAAAAGTTCAAAAACTCACTTGAGCTGTGTCTGATCATGGAAGTTGCTTGTGCTTCCCTTGCTGAAATGTCTTCACTGTCGAAATGAGATGTTGTATTTTCTGGAATAAATATTACGAATGTGGTAAAAGCAACGAATGATTATTTCATTTGAAACAGGTTCATACTGGCAACGGTTTAAAATTGTGGGCTAGATGAAAACTGCCGTAAACACCACTCGAAGACTTAAAACAAGATTCTAGTAATTTAACTCACTTGTTGTGTAGATACATTAGGTTTGCATAGTATATGACTTCGAGAAATCTGTCTTGAAATTATTATCTTAATATTAAGTGGATAATTTAAATGACGCGCGTAGACAGAAGCGGCTCTCATTGAATCTAGAACTCCAGTTGCTTCTCAGGAAAGTACCCTGATTAAACAATGATAAGAATTTATTGTCGCTATATAGCCCATCCATGGCTTTGTTTTTTTGTATTTCTTCCCAGCTATATACGCATGCATTTCGTGTAAACGGTTGGAAAAAATATTTTTAATCTGAACGAGCGAAATCAAAAAGGATTAAAATTGTGAAGCTGTATTTCATTGCATTTCAAAAAGCTACCGCTGTCTAATATATTTCCTTGAAAAAATTAAATACTTTGAGACAAGTCTACAGTTTTTCTCTTACGTAAACATGTTGATTTACTGAATAAAAATTGGTCTCATTGAATCGAGTTAAGCGGATACATCTCTCGAAATTCATCGAAGCATCATTACCGGTTGCCGGTACAATAAGGAAAGTGTCCATCATTCAATAAAATAAAAATGATTCTGAAAGAAGGGCTTAGTCGTGAAAAAAACATAAAGTAGGAAAGTTATTAAAGTATACAGTAGTTCATGAAATCTCTTGTACACTTAGAAATTTAAAAACTCACTCTAGTGTAAAATTTAAATACCATGAGAAGGCCTTGGCGATGATGCATTCTCTGTGAATTTAATTGTTGCTTTGCGTTCTGGGAGTGAGCTCGACAAAACTTCGCAAGGACGTCGTATTCCTAGAAAAAACTCCTTTGAAAAAAACATTTTCAGAGGTATCTGACGGAACTCACCAACGTGTGGCTGAATTAACCCACACGATGCATTTCTGAAATAATGTAGTCCATCCTTTCGACAGGGATCTGACAAACATTCAACTTTTAAGCCGTTTGAACATTGAAATGATAAGCGTCAATTTAAGGGTGAAATAGTACGCACTGTCGTACATTGTAACATGAAATTAAGTATTTGATTGCAGGTTTCAGCAATGCGCGCATCAAGTAGTGCTCAATATTCAGTGCGAAAATGCCAATTCCCGAGATCTCTTCAAATGCATCTGTTTGCGTCTTGCCGGATGAGACTGGCCTGAAATATTTAAGCAAACACGTACGGCTTACCTGTAGACATTTGGGCGGAGGTAGAAATAGTTGCTGCTCTCCGAGGTTTGGCAAATTTCTTTGTTCTGTTCGTCGGTTCATTTGCTGAAAAACGCAAAACTTAAATTTTCGCAGGAGTTCATTTTATCGCAATGCAAAGTAATTTTATCGTAATGCAAAGTAATTTTATCGTAATGCAAAGTAATTTTATCGTAATGCAAAGTAAACAAGATGTTAGTTACGTACGTTATTGCCATTTATAGTTTTAGTGAAATTTTTACGTTTAAGAGCAGAAAGAAATAGTTTCTCAGGGACTTGAAAACCTTATGAAAAAAACTTATTTTACTAATAGACTTAAGAACATATCGATAGAAACGTTTGATATCGTATATATCATATATTTTAAGTAATTGCTTGGTCAGCCTGAGGACGCGCATTCACAACATGTTTGTGGAGCAGTTGGAAAAGAAGTGGTTGGTGACTGTTTATGGTTAAGCATTTGTAAAAAGGAAATTAAGCATTTCATTTTTTGAACGTTTAGCTCCGGTTTACGTTCTTTCACATATACTGGTTGATAATTGATTTAAGAGGTATGCGTGGGCATACGAAATATTTCTTTGTGATTCCCGTTTCACTCACAATCAATACCTGGGCATCTGTTGTCAGCAGTACCATCTATAGTTGCTCTGAATACTGGTCCTTCACTGTTTGGCAATGCGTGAAATCGTTGTTGGTTGGCGACTGAAAAGTAATGATAATAATATTAAAGGCGAAAATGCAGGGGTTGAAAATTTAGCTGAGTCATAACTAACCAGATCTATTAAAACGATGGAAAGGTACGAAGCAATCCAAAGAAATCTTGAATTGGTTTGAAGATGAGGGATCATAAGGATGGTAACTTTCTTGCGCTTTCGCTACACTTTGAGTAACTTCATTCCTTTCTCGAGTCGACATCAGTTGTTGCAACTCGTTCCGAATATCTCTCATGTCAGGACGGTCTTCAGGTTTATTTTGCCAGCATTTCATCATGACGTTCTTCAGAACTTGGATGACTTCTTTATCTTTAGCGTTGCTTGACGATTTTTTGAGTTCGTCGATGATTTCCGTCCCAGGACGCCTGCCATTTTTAATGGCTCTCAAGTAATCTTCCTCACTAACTCCAAACTGATGGGGCAGTTCTCGACTCAGAACCTCGTACAAAATCAACCCATAGCTGTAAGCGTCTTGATGTCGACGTGGTCTGGTGAACGGGTCACGTAGTCGTTCTGGGGCAGCGTAGACTTTTGTAAATTGGGCTTTCACTTGTCCCACATCCGTGGCAGTTGTCCGGCCGGTGAAGCTCACAATTCGTGAGCTGCCAAAATCTCCAATTTTGCAGTGCAAGTCTTTAGAGAGCAGGACATTGTCTGGTTTTAGATCACCGTGGACCTGGCCCTTGTTGTGCTTGATGTTGTGAATGAAAGCAAGACCAGAGGAAATCTCCTCGCAGATCCTTAGTTGCAATACTGGACGAAGATCCACAGAAACATTTCCAAGAAGAAGACGCAAGTTACCTCCATGCATAAGTTCTGTGATCAATGCAATTGACCCTTCCCATTCTGCCAAGCCATAAACCCGCAAAACGTTCTCGTGGCTAGCTAGATGAAGTGCTTCCAATTCATTGCCAACCCTGTATATCATACAACAAAACAATGAAAACAAGTTTTGTCGAAGACATTCAAGTGAATTTTGAAAAAACGTGGATTTTCAACTCTTTGCCTTTTTGCTTTCCAAACCACAGTTACTAATTCCATTTCTGATTGAGTAATTTTTGAATGTGGTGTACTTGCGCTGCTGAATGCAGATTTTCATTCTGGTATCACCTCAAAACTTTACCGGCCACGCTTAGATGCTATTATTTTTAGTTGCGCAGACATGCAATAAACAGATCTATGTTATTTGAAACAAGAGTTTGCGTTTTGATCATCGTTCAGCAGTTTTTGCGAATGCGGCTTTGAACTAACTTTCGTGACGCACAATATTAGTTTCAATTTTGACTGAAGCGATGCAATATCAAGAAAAGCTGATTCCATTGTGCTTCTATGAATATTTGACGTGTTAGTTTTTGGGTAAGTGCAATTGGCCCTTCACATTCTGTCTTAGTTTACTGTAATGAAGCAAATAGCCAGAAAATATATACTCTCAAAATGATTATGAAAAACTATGCAGTATCAAACGTGTTGTAAAAGACATTTAAACTAACCAACAAATGTTAAAGCGTTTTTAGCAAAGGCACAACAAAGGGCAGTTGTTGCTGAAGGTATACAACCTCAATGGAAATCATCAAAACGCTCACTGTTGTAAAACCATTTGTTTTGAAAGTCCGCCAGGAACAGGAAAGCACTTCACAGCAATCCAACCGATCGATTCGTGAAACGCGCATTGAACAACTCCGAAGCTTCCAGCTCCAAGCATCCCTTGCTCTCCTGCTATGTAGTCAATGGTTCCAGCGTCGAAGATTCTCAACTACGGTTAAAAGTCAGGATTTGTTTAAATTGAAGGGAAGAAAACAGGCCACACTCCCTGCATGAATTTCATGAGCGAAACTCACAAACCTATTTCTCTGGTGGCATTCGAAAACAACATGAATTTATTTTTTTTTTGCCAATTGCTGGTTCCTACATATGGTGATTGACTTGTGCTTGATTCAGTTTTGATTCTAAGTACAATCTCAGTCAAACAAACTATGAGTTGTGCACAACAATTAGAAATGTCATGATGTTTCAATTGACGCTTGCTTGTTTTCGCTATAACACCAAGCGTAACAGGTCTTACATACAGTAGTTGCTTTTCTGGATGAAGACCATGAACAGTCAGCAGGTAAACGTTTTTATAAAAAATTTAGTTATTTTGGAATAGCCATTGCCCGTTTGGTATTTATATTGTTATAAATTCGGCAATTAAGCGGGTTTTTGAGTTTTGCAATTATTCTTCTATCAAGCGTATCACACGAACGAAACGTTGATTTCACAAAAGTCATAACATATAGTAATTGTATAAACATTCAATTTTATGATAAACAGAGTCCGCAGCACGTAGATTATCTGTTGAACCTGACGTGAAATTAGTCACAAGATTGAAAATCAACTATGCATCCGGACATATTGAGTATTTTATGCACTAAAGCGGATTTTAGTTCCTAAAGTTTTTCTGCACTTCGTTAGGCAATAAGCTACTTACCCAGAAGCACAATACAAAACATGAATGAAAGCAAACAAAATACAAAGATATGTCAACGAAAGCACACACAAGTGCTGTTGCAATAATTTTAGCGCTCGCTTGACGCTTCAGCAATAAACGTGGTATGTTGCACAGTATGCACTGATATTCATTTGTTACTTTCTCAGAATTGATGATAACCTTTATAGGATTTGCGTCTATGAGATTTTATCAACCACATGGTAATGGCACTTAAATTCTCCAGCGTTTACTCACATACAACGTAACAAACAAAGCACACAAAAGTTCCTGAATTTTTACACCAAATTTTAGCTCGTTGACATTTTTTTCAAGGTATTCATTGCCGGGCGCGTGAATTAAGTTCCTGCTGCTGCTTTCAATGTTCGAGAATATTACTAAGAATGTTTAAAGGAAACTTGTTACGTACATCTGCTATCCAAACTTTGATTCAGAAAGTCTATTATTTCTGTTATTTATTTTTTAGGTGATGTAGTTTCTGTCGCTTTTCCAACGAACAATGTTTTTTTTCAATTTGTCTAACACCATTTTTCTTCAAAACAAAAACGAAAGCGAGTGAATGCAACCAAAATATTTGATAAAAATTGGCAAATTATTTTAACAGCGGAATGCAGCTTTTAGAAGGTTGCAAAGAATGATGTTTTAATTATTAAACCCGTGACAAAGATTTTGAAAAACAAGCTGCGTAAAGAAATGAAAAAAACAAATTTTACCCTGTTTAGAGTTTCCATCTGCAAATCTTGATATTTTTTTGCTAAACTAATGCAAAAAACACACTAGA
>JGI24158J21664_10014974_pt1 | contig 10133 bp, 7 predicted proteins | sample Ectturendosymbi3_FD_21664 | JGI IMG/M metagenome (IMG submission 21664) | reverse complement strand
TGGTTGGAGCCAGAGCCTGAAAGTTGGGTTCCCCTTCGACAGTCATGGCGGGGCAAGCGCAAGCGGGGCAAGTTGTACAAATAATACAATGGTTATTAGTATTTATTATTGAACCAAACAAATCGTTCTGGAGCCGGAGCGAAAAAATTGGGTGCCTGGAGCCGAGCCCGAACTTTAAGTTCCGGCTCCATAGCCTTGGACAGAGCATGTAGTTTACCAAAATAATAGAACGTACCTTCCTTTTTTAAAAAAGCTTCGATTAATTTTGCTGTTTAAGATGATAAGATGAGATACCACATGATTTAATATTAGCCAGGCTTTAGGCATTGTTCAACCAATCAAAGTTTCGTTTCAAAATACAGCTTTACCTCTGCTTTCTATCGTGTTTCCTCTGGTGGCAATCGAGTAGAACGAATGTTTTTTTAATAAACTGTGGGTGGGCAGTATTACGGTACCTAAAAAGAAGTCTTTTCCGTCTTGTAGTTTGTTTGGACGCCTAGTTCTCAGCCTGCTTAAATCCCGTGACACCATTGAAATAACTTTTGACGCATTTCCTCTCTAGATTTCATGAATATTTTAAATATGTGAAAACAACATATATTCAATGTGACAACGTCAAACCATTTTCTTATGGTGGCCTGATCTTTTGCTGCTATAAACTGTTCCCTTTACATGAAAAATAGCTTCGTCCTTGGGAGGTCTGCAGTCTAAATGACCCCTGGTCCTTCGCAGCCTCCCATCAGCCCTCCACGCATTATATAAATCGGTGCATTTGGAAAGTCATCGCAGCGCTATATTATAGTAATCGTGATGACGCCATTCATTGTGTATGCCCTTTATGCTTGTGTTTCATCAAAGTAAATGTATTAGTTCCGTCAAGCGTATACTTTTCTGCTACCTTCACGTATGCATCATTGAGTTCATTCATGTATTTGTGTTCCTTGTCATTGCGATGTAATGCTTAAATCTTGCGCGTTGCGTGTGGGAGTGAAGATGCAAACCCACTTTGTAAAAATATGGCTTTCTGCTGTTTTTCTAAAGTTCGTCATATCTAAACCTTGAACGGGTTAAAGCTCAAAACATCTTTAAGAAAAGACCAGGGGTCACCAACATGGTGCCCGCAGGCACCAGGTGCGGGCACGCAGGTTGCTCGCACGGACCACGTTAGGCGCCTGCGGGCCTGTTCCGAAAATAGCAAGGTGAGGTGACATGAAGTATTTAGTTAAAAAGGTAATCAGCTCAAGCCCTGTTTGGACGTTAGCAGCGCTGCAAATCTGCAAAAATAAATAACGGTTAAATTGACCTTTTTTGCGGCATTCAGGAGTCGCGACACTTGTAAAATGTTTGCTGGTTGAAAATCTCTTTGCCCAGCTTCGCAGTCTTTTATGTCTCAAGTTTAGGAAAAGTCACGAAGTTCCACCAGTCTAGCTTTATTACCAGCAAGCTTGTTGAATTTAAAAAATAGCCAACGGCCAGATTGATTGCTCTGACGGTTCTAGTGCTAGAACTCAGCAACAACTTGTGAGCGCTGGATTGGTCGACACGTGTAAAAAGACAGGTTTCTGTGACTTCATCAGCAGCAAAGTCAGCTCTGGTCAGGTTTACAGTTCCTGCTTGTTTTGTTCTCAATTGACCAATAAACATCGGCTCATGTGTGCATCGCTCCATGGTCGAACACAACTGTACCAACTTCACAATAACTAGGAAATTGTACCCATCATCAAAATAAAACGGACAATAGCCAGTAATTTCTGGGAGATACTATATACAGAGTTGGGATAGCTTTAACAAAAGCCTTTGGGTTTGATTTTTTTCAGAGACGATCCCGAAAAATTCGAAGTCGATCTGCTGAACGTTGCGCGAACAACCCTTAGTTCGAAACTGCTCACTCAGCACAAAGACTTTTTTGCGAAAATGGCTGTAAAGGCAATTTTGCGTTTGAAAGGCAGCGGAAACTTAGAAGCGATACAGGTGACGTGGTTTTACGAATGTCGTGCGGTCAACGTTGCGTTGATCTCGAGTGTGTCCTAATCTAATCGTTCATTAAGCTTCTAATGCAAGGGGCACGAAAAGATTTTAACATTTCGACCTCTTCGGAAAATTTATCACCTTTGTTCGCCATCACTTTCGCAAAGGTAGAAATAATCAAAATTTGATATGGGCAATAAATTCCAACGCCGCACGGTAATATTTGCATTTCGTGTAAATTTCATCTATTGCTAGTGGTTGTTGCGAAATGTATTGATGTCGTTTACGCCACTAGCTTGTGTAGTGCAACCCGACGTAGTCTGCTGTTCTGCATAGCCACAGACGTAAGAACCTCACTGGTCATGTTCTCTTGAATTGTTATCGAACTTCCCGCTTTGATCAGTAACCGCGTGACCTGGCCAGTAGCACTGCTGAAGTTCGTGAACTTTCCAACTTGAGTCGTTAAATGTCTAAGCCTGGCATTGGTGTGGGGCTGATTTTTTTCCGGTCATAGACCGAAACGTAAGACGTCTTACCCTGAAAGTGATGTTGTGCGCTTAACGGTATTTTTCCACCCTGGATCAAGCTGTTTAAACTTGCACTCCAGTTATCTGTACTGAGTGCGACATTCTTTGCCTGTGACATGTTAAAAAAACGTATAATTGACCACGCTGTTGACATTTTCACTGACTTCTCAGATGTTAAAGAAACTTGGAGGAACCATGACCGATTCTTACTTGGACGAAGGTTTCTTATTGGACAAGAAAATTGGAATGAATCAACCGAAGCGACTGGAAAACGCGAAGATCCTGATTGCGAACACGTCGATGGACACGGATAAGATCAAGGTGAATGGTCTGCATTCCTGTGTCTTGTGAGCTCATCGACTGTCGGTGCGCTTGGTTCAACCACTTGTGGTCGATGATGTCGAGAAATCAGGAAGCTTCTGCGTGTTCGGTTGCGCATTTGCGAAGAAATGGTGTCAACGACACACGGCGATCCGCTGGATCCGATAGAGCAGGGGGTGGGGGACCTATTCACTATCACGGGCCGCATGAATTGTGCATTTTCGCTGGCGGGCCTCAAAATCGATTAATTTTATCCCAAAATTCTACCTTTATCCAACTGTGAGGAAGAGCGGATTTTCTTGACTTACTATCTAAGTACCTGCTTATAATGGATCTTCGTTTTGACGCGATGTTGTAATCTAACTTGGAGTAACGAAAATTCTGATGTTCACGCGGGCCGCAGGTTCTCCACGCCTGCGATAGAGTTTCGTCAAATGAGATTGGAAAAAAGTTTATTTTAAGATGTGCGGTTATGCAGAGCGAAGCATGCCCGCGTCGAGTCTCAAAAATATGCAGTTCTGTGTGCGCTGTTGTCATCTTGACTCTCTGCACTGGCTTTTAAAGTTGTTTGCAGAATTGGCAATTACCACCACCTGTATATAGATTGTCACGTCACTTACGCATTCCCTCATTAAATCGTTGTCGTGGCTTTAAAATGTACTGAGCACTGCATGCATTATTGTTTTGTACGCTTGCTACAGGCGGGCATATTTTTACAAACTCGTGCTTTTCACCTGTGAGTTGATTCATTGCCCGGAAGCAAACCGCCGTTGGTCTTTTTTATATCGGTGGTCGCGTTGCCCAACGAGCAGTGTACGGTTTTGGGCTGCAGTGCCTGGTCGAGTTTAATACTCGAAGTCTTTCTGTCAGAGTGTAAAAACATTGCAGTGCTTCATTTTCATTTTTTAAATGAATGTTTAGATCTTCGGATCGCGAGTTCGAGTGGACGGTACTGCCAAAGTGGCTGAGATTGAATTAGCAGAAAAAGCGAAGATGAAGGAAAAGTGCGAAAAAATAATCGCTCACGGAATAAATTGTTTTATTAACAGGTATGCCTTGTTTCTTATGGAGTTCTTGTCTTGAGTATCTTTGTGAAATCAAAGCTTGTCCAGGTACTCATGCCTGAACTGAACTTTTGACCTCTTACGTATCCTGCCATGGGCGTCGGAGGGATTTTTTCCAAGGAGGGGCACTAAGTGTATTTTTACAGAAATTTCTCTAGGAGGTTCCAAAAGTGGTGAAATTTGTTTTTTCCTACTCGAAACTAAGAAAACAACTTTTTTGCTGAATTTTTCAAAATCAAGGGGCCTTGGCACCTCCTGCCCCCCTTCCGACGCCCTGTATCCTGCTACGTTTTTCTGGTACTGCCTGTTCTGTTGCTTAAAATTCGTCGCCCTCCGCGAGATCTCCATCCAACCGCGTGCCCGGTTACATGATTTGTCAACGTGAAACGGGGGTTCCCCGTGACCAGTTTAAACGGAGCCTTGTTGATTTCGTTGAATTGTTATTGGGTCTCGATTGTTCGTCAGTTGAGTGTAATTAGTGGCAATTCCTAATCACTTCCAGGCAAATATAATTATTCTCCACAAAGCTGACAAAAAAGTTATTGTTTTTATAGGAAATCGATTTCAGGTAACACTACGCACCCTCAGTCATAAAATCTTATGGAAGTGGCTATATTGCTATGAGCTGAGTTTAATTCTTAGCAGTAACGGTACAAGCCAATATTAGTCGACGCAAACTCTGAAACTTTGATATGTCGTGAGACAGGGGTGTTCAACCTTAAAAGCAGAGTATTCTTCAAATTTGAGTCAGTCAGGCGCGACCTTGTTGTTTTGCCTTTAATCAATTTCATGAATGAAACATGCTTGTTCGCATGTATGTACGTCGTCAACGACGTGAGTCTGAGTGAATTTTAGTAGTTCAGGGAAATTTTCACAGGGTAAGGATCGCCAGAAACAGGAATTTCAGAAGCACGAGGGACTGAAGAAAGCTCATCAAATTTTGTTTTCGATTTTAACTTGTTTTCAAGTCAATAAGTTCCATTTGTATGTTGCTTCGCATCAGACCCGTAACCCCGGGACAGTGACACACAAATTTTGTGCCCTCTCAAGTTTTGTTAAGCCCAGAAAATACTTTATTATATTCATTTGTAGATATGCACGTGATTCAAACACGACAAAATTAAGAAATTTTGCAAATGCTGCTTTTTAATCTGTTTAATCGTCATGCCACCTCGTAACACCAACGCACATTGCATAAAAAGCTAACCTCATTGTGACAAAATAAATTGTACTAAGGAAATTCCACGTTGGTAACAATTTCAATTTGTTATGTCACAGTTTGTCTTAAACATTAAAAGAAAAATCTTGCCCCCTAAAAATGCATTTTCCTCCCCTAACCTTAAAGCTTGGCTCGGGCCTGCTTGGCATTTACATTGTCTTTGTGTTCACTAAGTGAGAATGGGCTTACAAATGCGAAAATACTTCTTCTTTAGCAAATCACAAAAGCGACTTTCAAATGAGTCTTGCAATAACTTGACCTTTTTATTGTATTTTCTCAAATTGACATCAACAGCACAGTGTTTTTACGGTGTTTTGAGGGACCAAAACGGCGTTCCAAATTTTTCCAACGGTCTCTCAAAATACATTGGAACTTCGATTTACGACCACAACCAAAATACACTGAAGCCTCGTTTTGGGACAACCTCAGTATTTAGATCAAATAATTGCGGTCTCTCAATCTCTTAGCGGTCGCCAAGGTCAAACCTTTAAAAAAGCTCTGCAACAGCGCATTCAATCAGCTCCTTTAAATAGGAAACTGTTTCATATTTACGTTTTCTAACTGCGAGATGTATTTACATTGTTTTACATTTTCTAACAACATAAGAGGTATGCCCTCGCTTTTCTCTTCAAGAAAATCATGATCAGCTTGTTTCAAGATGGTAACTGGTAACTCATGAAGGGATTTGTACGAAACAAAAAATCGCTAAAAATATTGGAGAGGTTTACTTGCTTCATTAGGATCACAGGGATGCGATACGCCAATTCAAATCATCCATTGCGCCATAGGTTGGTCACCCTGTCGTAAGCGCCAGCATTAAGATTTTATTCTCGTTGTGGTAGAAACGCAATTCTGCGCAGCTTGCCTTCCTTAGGACGCCGGCCTAGAAGCAACTGAGTTGCACGTTGGAGGATTGACCGTTGACTGGATTGTGGTTATTTCTTGCCAGGCAGCTGATCTACAACTACCCCGAGCAGCTGTTCGCCGACGCCGGAGTGATGGCGATAGAGCATGCTGACTTCGAGGGCGTGGAACGGNTGGCCCTTGTCCTTGGGGGTGAAATTTGTTCGACGTTCGATCGCCCGGACCTTGTCCAGTTGGGCCACTGTGACCTCATCGAGGAGATAATGATCGGTGAAGACAAGCTCATCAGGTTTTCTGGTACGCCAGCTGTGAAACCTTAACGCTTGCTCTTGAACTTTATCAACCGCAGGCGCATTACCTTCGCGATCTTTATTTTCCACTTTCCCGCCTGAGTCACGCGTCTGAGACATAAGCGTAGCCAAGGGAGCATGGCCCCCCAAATTTTAAGCGTATCTAGTTGTTTTGTGCGTTGAGAAGCGACGTCCCAATCCAAAATACTGTTGCCGCCTGAAGTCAAACATTTTGGTTCCCCAAAAAAATTTGGGNCTGTGCTGAGAGACGCTGTTCCGATTCAGCTAATCTGTCCGATTTAGTACTTTTTTATGTTAAAATTGTGTCCGATATAATTCGTTTTACCGAACGTGGCCCATACGCGTACTCCCGAAACGTGTGTCACGAAAAAACAAAAACTCGCGAGTCGCGACACTTGGATCATCGAAAATAGAAAAAGGACGTCGTTTCACTGCAAGCAACTGTTCCACGTGTTTTATTTTGACACCACGTGCAAACAGTTACCAAAACACGTGTTCCTTCTTCAGGCGTGGCAAGGGCGGAGGCTTGCACCATCATTCTCCGTGGCGCCACCCAGCAGATTCTCGACGAAGCTGAGCGCTCCATGCACGACGCTCTGTGCGTGCTTCAGCGAACGGTGGCCGAGACGCGCACTGTCCAGGGAGGCGGATGCTGCGAGGCCTTGATGGCCAACGCCGTCCACAACCTCGCCGTGAAAACGCCTGGAAAAGAATCGGTTGCGATGGAGTCGTTCGCCCGCGCCTTAATGCAGGTAAGTGGCGGCTTTGGAATTCTATTTCCGGCAAAGTGAAGCGCGGCGGTTGCAGAAGCATCGTTTGAAACGAGCTCTTTACGTTCAACGGGACAAGTTAAAAGGGACTGGTTGCACTTGCGGACAAATCCGATCGATGTTTGCGTCTATTCGGGTCTGTTAAAAAAACTTTATTCTTGTTGGCATTCGGAACTGAAGTGTTTTGATATCCGTCCCTTGAGATTTTTTGTACGCCGGTGGTTTAATCATCTGGTTATGTTCCTTTTGTGTTTGGCGGCATTCCACCTTTGGCTTTTTTGTTTCAGAACCGTCGACAGAAAATTTTCAATAGGAAGGCTTCACGCTTGTGTGGGGGAGCTTGACATTCTGAAAAAACTCCACTGATTTGTAGTGTTTCACATTTCAATTTAGGGGCTTGGAGCTTTGGTTGGGGGACTAAGCCCACAAAAGCGCCCCCATGGCGGCGGAACTGTTTTGTTTGTTGACGGTCCTGAAATAACACCACGTTATCACTACTTCGATGCTGGTATCAGTTAAGCAAGGAGAGGTTCGCTTGACCTGACCGTGTCTCGCCAATCGCAACGCAGTGAAGCATGTGCAGTTCAGTGTATATCTAACACCAGGGACGCCGGAAAGGGGGTGCATGCCGGGCCATTGCCCCCACTGCCCTTTCATAAGGTGGGCAACGGGGGCAGAGGTGCCTTTTCATAAAGTATCACAGGTAATTTCATGGTTTATCAAGAGGGAATTGAAACAAATTTATTGCAGCTATTCGCGCAACCAGAAAATTCAGAAATGATTTTCTGTAATTTCTGGTGTTGCTTTTGAGGTTAATATAGTGGCTGAACAGAAACAAGTGTAACTGGTAACGATTTTTTCTTGTTTTATTGTAAATTTGCATTGCCGTCAACTCGTTGCTCCCTGTCTAACACTTTTTTCAAAAGCCACGAGCAAGCGTAACTTGTCTTGAGTATTCACAAAGCACGTGGAGATGTAATATTCAAGAAGATCGTTAGGGGCTACACTACCGAAAAACTGCTTGGTGGTGCTCGGCGGTAATAGAACGTCATTGTTATTTGCGTCAGTGATTGCTCATCGTTTGTTGATCGCAGCACGGTTTCAAATCTTGAAACGATCCGTTCTTAACCGCATTTTTCTGCTCCGCTGGTATAGTGAGTTCTGCTTTGCAGTTGCTGATCTTTCGCTGACAGTGAAATCGTAGATAAAGCGCTTTTTGTTTGGAAAAGTTCAGGCATTTTAGTGTTATAATTGCTTTGCACACGAAATACGTTAATAAAGGCTTATGTGGCAAGATTAGAGTCGCTCGCGTGTTTAACCCGCTGCGAGCAAACGCGCGTGACATGTTCATTTCCCCCAGATTCCGATCACGATCGCCGACAACGCTGGTTTCGACAGCGCGGAACTTTCGTCACAACTCCGTGCGGCTCATGCCGAAGGGAAGAGCACCCATGGCCTGGGTAAGTCGGCGCAGCCGGTTGGCGAATCGGGACCGAAAAGCATGCGCGATGCAGTTACTCGCGTAACAAAACTCATCGTTTAGGATACGCCACGGCCGACTTTTTCCATTAGAGGCAGGGGTGTAGTGGGGTGGGAACGGCGTTATCGCACTTTTTTACGTGCAGGAACGGGTTCCCACACTTTCATAGCAATCTGACTTGAATTTCATTTGTACTGAGATTTGCTGTGCCTAGCTCCAGACTTCGCATAAATGAGCAACTGACAAGCTATCTCTTGCGTAATACCCTAGCATAATTGTGTAATTATTGATTAATAGCTAGTTTCTTGTGTACGTTCCCACACTTCCTTTTTAGCGCTACACCGCTGATTAGAGGGCGTTTTAAAATCAGCGAAATTGCATTTCTTGTGTAAACTACTTAGCTACTTCGCTGAAATCACCAGTTGGCAAAATGTGCAAGGCATTATTTGAATGAACAACAAAAGGGAGGGTGTGTTGGTTCTCTCTTTCCCGCGCAGCATCATTCCTGACCGCCTGATTCACCCTTGCGTCTGTCGTGCACTTCCAGATATGGACGAGGGCGAGGTCGCGTGCATGAGGAATCTGGGAATCACCGAGTCGTACCAGGTCAAGCGTCAAGTCCTGGTCAGCGGCGCCGAAGCGGCGGAGATGATCCTGCGCGTCGACAACATCATAAGATCCGCGCCCAGGTTGGCAGCAGTTTCGTTTTGTACGTTGCGTTGTCGCCTGCTGCTAATTCTCAAGCACCGTGTGAGACGGTCACGACCTGAAGAGCGAAGAGTTACTTCATGGTTACTCGTAGCGCAACTGCGCTGTCTGTGGAAGAGGTGCAACGAAGATACTCAGAAAGTATTTTCCCTGTCGGCTGCTGCGCAGCTTTCGTCGTTTAATTCCGCGCTGTTGTTTGCCATGCGGCATCGTCTGTTAATGACGTTTAATCCTTCGACATGAAACCATCAGTTGTTTTGGTTGGCTTTGGCACATCGACCGGAGTTGCACTCCTCCGTTACTTGGTTGTTGTTTTGCTTTTGCAGAAAACGACGATCCGACCACCATTGATCTTGAAGGATTTAAGTTGTGGCAAAACTGATCGTTCTTTCCAGCATGACTTTTGAACTGGGAAAGACAGCGGTTGACTGCGTGCGACTCGATGGTTACACTCTCCTGTGTTGGTTTTTTTACCTTCTTCATGTCGTCCAAGCATGCTTGTTCATTGTAGCGAAATAAACCATTTATACAGATCTGCTGCGTCTGAACAGGGGATTGAGATCAGTACGGTTGGCACTGATAGTTGTAGATCTTACGTCACGATAAAGGTTTTTAATTACACGAACCAGTAAAAATGGACAATACCACGTCAACTCGCAGGAATTGTAAAAAGCATCACCAGCTCGATTTTTAATCTGTTTACTGTTACGTTTGGTAACAACCACAGTAATCTTCAGCCGTCACTTTGGTTTATATATTGATCAGTGGTAGAGAAACTCTGGGTGTGTTAATTATTAAATAACCAAAAACTACCACTAGTACCTCTCGATAACGCATCCATACATTTAATTGTTCGCAAACAAGGCATTGAACGTGCACAGACAGCAGCGATGCGCTACTG
>JGI24158J21664_10014973_pt1 | contig 10134 bp, 6 predicted proteins | sample Ectturendosymbi3_FD_21664 | JGI IMG/M metagenome (IMG submission 21664) | reverse complement strand
GGAAAAAACAAATGGGAACCTTGCTAATCAGCGAAAACATAACTTTTACAAACGATGACGTCATGAATTACGTCATAGGGGCCCTCCACTAAAAATTTCCCCGGCCCCCTACCCTTTAATCCTGCTCTGTCTACGGCATATTTCTGCAGTCTATAGCTTTACCGAGCATGTACCGCGCCTGTTCATCCACTCCGAAATCGACTTACAGTATAACATTTCTTACTGCAGCAAAACGTGCAACCTTCAAGAAATGAATTCAAAACGACGAATTGTAGAAGAACAAGCGATGCGGTAAAAGAATTGCTCAGGTTCGCCTGATCTTTTTCCGGTTTCTAATAATAATTATCACCAAGATGGAAAAGATACGAGTGTCTGGGGAATGTAGGCCTATAGTTAATTGAGGTTTCAAAATTAAGGCAGACATTGTCTTGTTTGGGGGCGTTCAGCATAAACAAGTTTGTTCGACACATGCACTAAGCAACTGACGTTTACTGACACCGCGTGTTAACAGTACACTTATTTTGACTGACAGCGCATGTGGGCAGTCACACTGCGAAGCACAAGCACTGATTGGTAGGCATGCACGGTGATTAATACAAAGCAAACACTACAGATGGACATTATTAAAGATAACACCAACTTCAGAAGAAGAGTTGGAAACGCAGTCTTGGACTGTTTCTTTCCTTTGGAGTTAACGATTGTTTTCATAGGCAAAGGTTGTTTCAAGCCTGTTGATCGGACTTCGTAACATAGCGCAACATATATTTCCTGATAAGGTATAATTCCACCTCTCAAAATTAAATAAAATAAATATCGACAGTCTAACTTAGTAAACAGGCGTTTCATGATTTGAGAAACAGCAAATGATATGTGCGTCAGCACGATGTTTAATTGATAGTTTTATTTGCATAGACAGTGATAGAAACACTCAAACCCAACCAAAGTTCGGGTAAAACATTGCGATGATCGACTTGTTTTCGATCCATCTCTCGTCTTCAGGTAAAATTCACTGGATGTAGAGAACGCTTTGCAACAAAAGCACTTGCTCGAACTCCAGAAAGCCTCGTGGAAAAGCAGTAACATTAGCGAAATATGACAGTGGTGTGTTGTCAACACAAGCAGAGGCATTGAAGAATGCTATATGTACTCGTCGTTGAGGGGGTGAAGGGTGAACCCGCGTTATTAGATTAGAAATTTTGAAAAGTAAACAGATTTGGTCAAGACTTAACAAAAACTCGAACAAAACTTGTAGACTAAATGAAAGATTCAAATTAAAGTCAGTGATGTACTTGCACGGGACGTTTCATATTTTCAGCGCATTAAAGAGCCGGTTGTTAGGTGCTTAGTAGACGCTTTTATAGTTGCCTATTTTACTAAAGAGCTTGCTTCATTTTGATCTCAACACGATTGTATTCAAGTTTAGCCCCAAGTATAAACATTATAAATGCACAAGGACTTCGAGCATCAGCACCAACACTGTGGGGGATCTAGAGGGAGAAATTCATCGAAATTGCCCACCAACTGACAGTGGCGTCCTCTGAATTGACGCCCTTTTTCTAAAAGGTCCTCCCTAAAAAGAGTATTTTTCTCTCGACTGACCCACCCCAAGAAAGCAGGTCGAGATTTGCCACTACATCAGTCTGATTTACTTTAGCTGACTGTTGTGCCGTTGGTGGAAGGTTCGATTTTTAACAAATCGTTCGTTTAGAGATGGACTGTTGAGCTGCGTGTTGTGGGTTTGCTTTGCGTAAATGCCAGCATCTCTTCAATTCAGTGGCATGTTGTGATGATAGATCTGGGTAAACCCTCCCCTTTGACGTTTTGGTGAATGTAATATCTTGAGTTTCATACTGAAAGGTTTAACTTTTTGCCTGTCTCCCAATTTTTCAATCCTTATTTGGTTTCGTTGGTTTGAAATATTATATTCCATTTTCATGTCATGCGTTTCAGCTCTCTCGCTTCAAAAAGTTTATCTATTGTAAATCGTAACCATTTCGAGATGCAAACAGTGGCAAATTCATGTTGGGGAGCTCAAGGGAACGTTGTCTACACACCTGAGGGGTAACGGGGTTTTCTTAAATAATCTTCAAGTGGCACAAACATGTTGAATCTTTTGTGCCATTCCTTGTGATTTTCACAGCATAAAGTCCCAGCAATGTAGGTTGTAAAATTCGCATTATTATTTTGATAAAGCGTTCCCAAAGTCGCACTCACGCATTGAAATTTGATACCAACTTTGTTCTGAAGTAAATGACAGTTTCAAAACACCAAACCCATTACCGCTCGCCTTTGAACGGCCATACCTTCTGAACGGGTTGAGCTAGAGAGTCAGTGAAAGCATCATTGGATCCGGGAGACAGCACCGCATCTTTTGAGGTAGGTGGCGTTCATCTGTGACGTTATTGTGAAGACAAACCGTTTTTCGCGTAGGCTATGAAAACCAGTTGCGTCAATTCAAACAGCCATAGAGCTCAAACCAAGCACGTTGGAAAGAAACTGTCTACATAAAAATGTCGGTAAAGACCTTACCTTTGCAATGATGATCACTAAAGTTGAAGCGTTTTTGATTGGGAGTGCAACGGTGCAAAAAAACACGGATTTCGTTCTTTTTGCAGTTCAAGCCACTTTTCTGCCAGTCTGTACCCACGAACCTCATCAAACTCGTAGAAAAGGTGTATTTGGATGCTTTAGAACATCATACCAATTTTCAAGCCAAAATATTGACAGGAAAATTTTATTCTTAAAGAAAATCAAAATATCCACTAGGTGGCCGACCTATTTTAGTGGTCTATTTTTGGCCAAAACTCCTTAACCCTTAGGCTAGTAGGCTAGTCAAGATGTCTAAAGCTTCAGAATTGCTCCTAAAACATTTTAAAGAACCAACCAAGTCACTAACCCTGTACTTTTTTCTCAGGACCCCAAAACGAGACGACCCAACTCACACTTATTTACCCCCTAATTTCCCCACAAAATAGCCCGAAACCAACATTTTTTGAGCACACGGTGTTCTAGGATTCTTCAGACGTCGGCGAAGCGCAAAAATCGGAAAGGCTAAATCGGATGCAGCGAACGAATTTTTTATTTTCTCTGAAAATCGCCAAAAATGTTAGATTCCTTGCTATCTCCTGTATCCAGGGATGTGTTCACGGGCTCTCTGGCCCGATCCATCCAGGAGCTATGGCTGATGATCAAAGATTCGCGTTTAAGTGTAGCGCACTAGTGATTTAATCGTTTGCCCGTGAGTCCAATTCTTTTCTTCTTTTACCTGAGAGTGATTTGGTGTTTCCTTGTTACGTATTTGGTGCATTGAAAGACTCATCAACCAATGGCTGAACTTGCTTCATTTCAAGAGAAAACATATGGCAATGATTTAAATCTTCATGAATAATGTCTATCTTTTAACTCAACTGAGGCAGCCCCTAGGCTTAATTATGGCGCTCTTTATCAAAATATAGTATGTTGTTTTTCTAAGAGTAGAGTAGTATTCATAATTGAATAAAGTCAGGGAACAGAGAAGCAGATACTGATTTTTCCAAAGCATCTACTTAACAAATTTAATTTCTCAATTGCTATTTTTGTCCGATTCTTGCGGCTCTTACTTCAAACATATAATATGATGTTTGTTGTATGTATTGCAAGGTGTACACGTATGCAAGACGGCTTTCTTCAGTACGTTGCAACATCTTGTCAACCTGAAAAGAAATATCGAATGTTTGAAGAGCTCTTTCTTTAGATTCCACCAATATTAAGCTTGGATTGCATAGGAGCAAAGGAAGAGGCGAACTGTTTAACTGCAGCGTTAAAGATCCATGGGATGACACTGAGAGCATTTGAAATAAATTTTGAAATGACGCTTCCTAATTTTAAATGATTTGATTCCTTTCTGCTACATTTTGATAGCTGCACGAAAAATTTGTCATGTACGTATTACCCTTAAAGCGATAGGAACAAGGATGTGACATTTGTGCGAAGCAAACCTTGTCTTCTTTCCATGTAGTTTTTTTAAGCTCAAGGAAAACTTAACCGGAGCTGCTAGTGGTACTCTTCTAAAAAGTACTTTTTGCCAACATTGAGAATAGCAAATATTGATTTCTGACAGATAAACTTAACATAAAATCTAACAGCATCATACTATGAAGGTTTGCCAAAATAGATGGCATGCTAGCTTAAATTGGAGACTTTGGAGCAAGTCGTTGCAAAGGGTTGCCTATGCTTCCCTCGACGACCGTAAGATGAAAAAAAGGAACGAAATTTGTAAAATTTATCCAACTTTTTGGGCAATGTTTTGCGTGAGAATGATTTAATTATAAAGCTAATCGTCGTCTGACAAAGTTTATAAATCCAATTAACTGCGGTCTTGGCTTGAGAAGAGCAAAATTGTCACGCTAAGTACTGGAAAAAGCGTGAAATGCCAAGGAACGGACTGAAAAGATATGTAGTGCTCTATACCTAGCGCGGCAACCAGCCGGTATATCGATCGAATTAAAAGTTCGCGTCAAACTTTGTTATCCAAAACAAGACTCCAATATTCTATGCAATAATATGGGTATAAGCCAGAGAAAGTTAACATATTTTTACTCGATGATCTCAATGAATGACAAAATAGGGCAGCAATCCTTGTTTGACGCAAGGGATTCCTTCACATGCTTGTCTTTTAGTTCGGATTATTTGCACATGGTGACGCTCTCGAGCACGATTGTAAAATTCCTGAATGAGAAGAATGTGGCAACAATTGGTTGGCCAAGAAACCAACTTACAGATCTAAATTCATTCGGAAATGTGTGGAAAATTTCGAAGTAGTAGAAAAATTCTGAAATGATAATGCCCTTTAATAATTAAGTCATAGGCGGCATGGATTAAAAAAATTCAGGAGACATTGTAAAAACTGGATATGGTTATGTTCCCCATCGCACCAGGGCTTTTATAAAACACATGACCATAAAAACACGCACTGAGTATTAAACGGAATAAAACAATTGCTATCTTTGAAGCTTTCACACAGTTTCACTTCTTCGCAGCTGCTTTTCGGATAACATGAGCAGAAGGGTTGAAAGTTGACATGGGCAGATATGTTTCTGTGATTGCAATGGCAGATAATGATGCATTGCAGGTATTCGTGAATGAAGGTGGTCTACTCGCATCCGATGTTCAAAATCGAAAATGTGTCGTCGCAGAGTGATATACGGTTGGTCAAAAATATTGTCACTTGAAACAAGCAGGACGTAGCCACGCGGGGAGTTCGGGGGCAGTGTCCCCCAAATTTCTTTTGTGCACCCCCAAATTTTGTTGTGTCTAGAAAAATTTGTTTCAAACATATAATAAAAACAAAAGTCTTGCCCCCTTAAAGATGTGTTTTGTCCCACCAAGCCTTAAAACCTGGGGCTTCGGGCCCGCAGACAAGGTCCAAGCTTCTACAGAATCTCCTGCTCCGGAAATAAGTTTGCGCCGATCTAATGACTAAGTCAGGTGAACGGAAGTGCGTTCTTCCCTTTTCTGTACCAACTGTGTGTAAAATGATTTACGCGAATAGAAGTTGACTATGCGCTGTGTGTCCATTACAGTAGATGAACACAGTGTCAAAAGTACCTAAAACCTCTTCCTATGCTCAGTATGATGTGAAGTATTTCACCTCTCATTGTAAATGCAAACAGCAATGGTAGTTGACTGCAACATGACAGTTTCTTTTGTGTTCACAAGCCAAAGGATTTCGCTGGTTTCTTTTATCATCCTATATTTGAAAAAATATATTTTGAACAAGTTTGCTAACATCTTCGCCAACGCGTTCCCAGTATGCCAACATGTTCGCAGTAGTGCCTGCATCCAAATGTGAATTCACTCTATCAAACTGAAACATGTATAAAAATGAGCATGTAGAAACAGTGGTTGAAACTTGTTGCCTATTTCAGTAACGAACATTTTCATGTAATATCCAGTTAGTGTAGCTGGTATAGTGTGGACCTACAGAAATATTAATGCTTTGTTTTAGCATTCCTCACATCTAAATACCTTTGCGTTCGGATTCATCTGATCACGTCTGTATACGATTATAGTGGCTGCTGATGCAGGGCAGATCCAGCTTGTAAGGCTAGGGGGGAGGCGATTTTAGTAATTATTGGTAGTCGAGTCTCATACCGGCTTCGCTACTGTAAGAAAGATAAGGTATACTTCACAAAACTGTTGTGACAAAACATTAGACGACAAAATAGCTTTATATCCCGGATAGTTTTTTCAGAATTCTACAAAATTATGGTGAATAAAGTAACATTCGTAGGTTTTAGGGGGGCGATCTCCCCAAACGCCCCCCCCACTGGATCCGCCATTGTGTTGATGCATCTTATTTCTTTAGCTAATCATTTTCACTGGAGCTTCGTCATTTTGTCTCAATGTTCAGCAGCCTTGTATTGCACTCCATCCACCTTAGTTACAAAGTGCGTTGTGAAGTCACTTTGCTTACCCAAATTATTTTTCACTATTTTTTAATAGCCGCCTAAATATGTTCTATGATTTTCTCGTTTGCCCTTTGCAAGTTGGAACTAACGTCCGAAGTCATAACACAAGTGAACCAACGTTGCAATACTTTATTCAAAAATAATAGGAACATTGTCAATATCCTCTGAAGCACTGATGAAAGAAAAGGTGACAGAAAAATCTTTCAGGACATCAAAACATATCTACAAGCTGCGAACCCAAAGCATAGACAGCCTGAAATTAAAAATTAAAATTTTTTTGCAACTTTACCTCCTTTTCCAAAGATATTTTCGTAAATATGCTTTGCTTGCTGTCTTTTCTATTGCTCAAACCTTTCTTGCTTTTCGAGAAAAATGCACTGTTAACAACACCAAACAAGACAGATAAGTTGGAGTGACCCTTCTGAATAAAAAACCTAAGATCTTTTCGGGGCGTTACACAATTTTCCATTTATGTTATTCGTGTATGCTTCGTTGTATTAATTTTATGCTTTACATTCATGAACACAAATCTCATATTTCGAAACTGTAATAAACTTCCCCTTCTCACAAATCCTGGTTTTAGGTAGACACCGAAGTGTAATTACGCAAAAAAATGTTTAGGCTACTATAATTGCAATGANACAGAGACTGGTAGAAAAAGAGTTGTTCAGAACAATTTAGCTGAAACCATGCCAAAGTAAATTTATTTGAATAAATTCGTTGTGATGCAGTTAAACTAAATGTCAGACTGTAGTTATGCAGAAAAAAAGTTTATTATAGTTACGAAAATTTATAATTTGCAGTATGCAGGTTGGGTGTTTTCAAATCAGAAATACATCGGAAACACCTCAAAAGATACGCGGTGAAAAAACCTTTCGTACAATGTCTTAAGTCTCGACGCAACTTGAGTGGTTCGCGAGTTATCGCAAAAATTGCGCTGCGAAACCGATGCATTGGCTTATACGGTCCCAAAGGGGTTGAACACGTCACAGTCAATTTAATCAAATTATTTTTGGATGGTGTGGTTTACATTAAATTTTCTTCTGTGTAACAGCAGTTTGGCGACGTTAGCCATGGTATAGTACAGCCTGGTCCAACAACTTTTACCTACTGGTCATTTTGTAAAAACGTGACAACTCGCGCCAACTCCCAATAAAATGATGTATAAAACAAGAGATTTACAACATTTAGAACGGAAAAGGAAAGATAAGTGGGTGTGTCATTGAAATTATTTTTCTAATCAGCAAATAGCAATTTATTACAAATCGCTATCAGTGGGATGCTTTTGGTCGAGGCTTCCCTGATACTACCGCTCTTTTATCAATACCAGTGTTAATGGTGCAAGTCGGAGACTATCGTCCGGTGTGTCGTCTGCCATTCGATTTTTGTTTTTAGATTGACTTGCTTCATCGTAGAAAATTTACTCTTACACACGTATGTGTTTCCAAACATCTAGTGCATTTTTGGTGCGAAGTCTTTTAGTTTGGGAAATCTATCTTTGCTGACTTATATCCAGAAGCTCTCTNCAGTCTCTAACACCGTTGGTATTGTACAATTTTATTTAAAAGATATCATGCTGGTTCTAACTAAAGTTGCCTATTGGCAGGGTTGGGCAGTTAAACTGGCCACATTGAGTAGGCCGCGTTTAACGGATAGATAGACAGATATATTGGCGGTACTAATTCATTGCGCCAAATGTATTCTTCAAGACAACGAACGCCGGGACATCGAAAAAACAATGGGTATCCAGACAGGTGCCTCAGCGGAGGGTGAGCGGTGGGCCGTAGCTTCTAATTTGATCATTAAAATAAACAGATGAAACAAAATGGTACACGGACATGGTATTATTCATTGTTCCTGTGTAAATGCACTTTATCCAGTACAAACAAATCAGTGAGACAAATGTAACCTCACACGCTTTTCAAGAAATTTCAGATTTGATGATTTTTCCTGAATACTTTCGCGGGCCAGTGAAAACGCTGTGGCGGGCCACACGCGGCCCGGGGGCCTCTGGTTGGACCACAATGACATAGTAAATTATTCAGTGGTAAGAACAGCACCAACCACAAGAAACCAAAATAAATCAATTTTTATGCTGATGTCATGATATATCAGGCCTGCGTTGCTAAAGTACAGATGGGCTGCGGTTTTCTGTCAATATGTTAATACATTTAACTGTTTGTCAGAGTTAACTCTTTTTCAAGTTTTGTGGAGCAAAAAGTCGAGGCAGTGCACATTCGTAATCAGGGCAGCTTTGTCTTATTTTGAAACATCAAACTTCAGTCAAGTTTTAAAAATCATTGGTATTTATTTTGGTTTCCTCGAGGCAAAGGAGAAGATAAATGCCAAACGATTGTTGTTTAGTGTTTGGCAACGTTTTGATATCTGTTCTTGTTGCTGAGTTGTATTTTAATATGAAGCAAGGAGAGATGCTTGAAAAAATTTAATCGTTGTTCAGGTTTCGTGGAGATTGATCAAGTAATAGAAAAGTTTCTTATTGTAACTGAAAGAACAACTTCATCGCTGCTTGTCAGCAGCAGTCGTTTCAGAAAGGTGACTTCTCTAGGCAAAAACAAAAAAATCAATCATTTCTTTTGCCATTAGGTTCTCATAGTTCTTGTTGTTGACTACATGTATTGTACAGTTCGAGCACATATTGAAGGCACATTTTTGTTTATTATATGAACAATAAAATTTTGAAGTGCTTATGATGTACAAACTCGCTCGTTTACCAAGTTACCAATATGTTCTATCCTGCCAAAATATTACTACTTTCAAATTTTTTCCAGTGCCAACTATATGTGTGTCCTTAATTCTAATTTTTTTCCAGCACCAACTATATGTGTGCCTGCCTTTTTTCAAGACCGTGATCAAATCCATTGTTAAGGATTCTTGAGATTTTCAAAGCTTTACAAATCCGTATTAAGTAGCTCTCTTGAAACAGCAGTTAATAGTGCACATATTTATTTTTTGCTTATTGGAAATAGGGCAGAACACACATTCGCCAACATTGCTGCGAGCGAAAACCTTTCTAATATCAAACAAGCACCTCCAAAAACTATAAGCTTTTATAATGCAATACCCGGGCAAAAGGCATATGCCGCACTTTAGCAACCTTCTTTAGAAGCTTTCAGTTCAGGAACCTCATTACTTCCTATTGCTGGCAAAGCTTGCTGAATAGCGTTTACGAGCAGCTCATTTAAAGGAGGCAAAGATCAACTTTGGAAATAGTTACCGTCACATGTTAAAATTTCATGCAAATGCACTCATGCTTAAAATTTAGAACAGCGGTTCATGACCTTTTCGGTCTAGTTTCCCACTAAGCCCAATCACCAAGTTCAAATTTCCCTCCTGATATTTTTAGTGACGATATTTTACGGAACGCTATTTAGCCAATACTCATAGTAGCTATTAGCACGGTGGTATATAGGTTTCGCATAATAGATATAACAATTAAAGGGATTTACTCATGGGCGTCACTCAAGGATTTCACTCATTTACATCATATCAATCAAACAGAAAAGTGAAGTGCTCATTTTTAATTTTTAATGTGATTTTTGCGATTGCTTTCACTTCACCAACATATCGATACGAGGGTTAATGGTAAAAATCTTGATTGTGTTATTAGAAGGGAAAACTTGTTTCAACGTGTTGCAAGCTCTGTCGTCCAAAACTATTTTAGCAC
>JGI24158J21664_10014971_pt1 | contig 10134 bp, 10 predicted proteins | sample Ectturendosymbi3_FD_21664 | JGI IMG/M metagenome (IMG submission 21664) | reverse complement strand
GCTGCAAACACAGAAGCTTTCGCCGTTGTCATCAGTGATAAAAGTCTCATTTTCCAGAGTGATGGACAGAAAATGCATGTTGAATATTAAAAAACTCTTTTCAAAAACTGCCAATGGTCGAAATCGGATTATGTTTATAGCCTTGAAGAGTATAAACATATTTTGACGATAGTTCTTTGTAATAAATGAGTATCACACCTTAAAGTTTGCGTTTTTTTACAAACTATTAAGACATGAACTACCCATCTTTGAACAAAGCTCAGGTAGATTGAAGCAGCCTCAAACAAATTTACCAAGCTCAGACAGTCCAGCCAGGACCACTTTTCACATTGATTGAAACAACCTCAAACAAGTCTTACCATTTGGTGGTGAAAAGGGTTAACACAGAGCACATTGCTTAGCAATTTCAAAAGCATTGATTATGTAACAGCAAACCAGCCAAAATTTGAGGTAAACCATTACAAACAAAAAGAAAAGCGGTCATGCTTACCTGAATATAAACACAGTCTTTAACCTATTACCTGACAATTTCAAAAACATTGAACTAGTGATGCTCTGTGCAACCTTTTTGCATTCAGATTTGAAAAAACAGAATAACTATAACTAATGGATGCTCAATCTCTAAGCAATGAATAACTCTGTATGCACAATACAAGAGAATAAATTAAATTCAACACCTTTTAACAGATGCAAAGAGCTTGAACCAATGCACAATCTTTCAAATGATAAGTTAGAAATATCTTTCAAACAATTAAGAAAGAAACATGCAAACCTTAGCCTATGCCTAAACAACACACAATCTTTCAAACAATAAGTTAGAAACATACAAACCTAATCTATGCTAAACTATCTTTCAAACAATTAAGAAAGAAACATGCAAACCTTAGCCTATGCCAAAACTATACACAATTTTTCAAACAATAAGTTAGAAAGATGCAAACCTAATCACCCCATACCAAACTATAAGTAATAAACATGCAAACCAACCACCCTATGCCTGACAACTTCTACAGACACTTTGAAACCGACTGTGTGACACTCTGGTGGTGAAATAAAACACCGTTGTGTGCGCAATGGCTCAGGTATCCAAACCGTCACGCTTTTTGACAATGGAAAACCACGCATAGGGGCAAAGCTTGGCTTCGCACGCAAAGTTAAAGAAAGTACATTCAAACGAAACAACGCGCTTCGCGAATGACTGTGAATCACAAGCCAAACAAAGCAATCAGCTGAAAAAAACAACTTGGCAAACCATCTGAAAAGGCGACGGCAACATGATGGTAAAATACCAAAGCAAGCAGGCATGGGAAGGTTTCGACTTTCGGACAAAAACCTTGACACAGGCTGACAATGCAAAAGAGGGCTCAACAAAATACATACATTAGGTCCAGGCTTTCAAAGATGAGGATAGACAGAGAGGCCCAAGGAAACACAGAGGGACCCTGGGAAAGACAAGTGGCCCTGGGGTGGGGAATTCCTATGCTATTTTTGGGAAGACAAGGGCTCTGGGGGTGGGGGAATTCCTATGCAATTTTGGGCAACGATGAGGAGTTGATAAAATAAACAAAGAAAAGAGCCGGACCCCTCAATCCCCAGTTCCTTACTACTTGCTTGAGACAGTAAGGAGGGTGTCACCTGCAAGCATGGTTGTTCTAAATCATGAAGCTTTGGGTAAATCGTTCATATATAAAGTAAATAATAGAGATCCAAGTGATGAACCTTGAGGCGCTCAACGGTTTATATTTAGAATATCTGATATACATCCTTCAACCACAGTAAACTGCTGACGATCTGGTAAATAGCTAGTCAACAATCTTAATGGAAAAAAGGGTTCAATTTGTGCAGGAACATGCTATGGTCAATTGTATCAAACGCTTTAGGAAGATCACAAAATATAGCACAAGTAATATATTTTTCTGCATTATTTTTAATAGATTTTTGTGAATATCGTAGATAGCCTTTGATGTAGGCAGTCCACTACAAAATCCATACTGAGAGTCAGATAACATCTTATTTTGTCCCAGCTATCTTTTGCCCTGATCCACAGTGCTGCTTTGTTACTAAATGTTGTGTTGGTAGCAAGTCACTGGCAATGCTCTTGAAGTTACTGTAGTCCTCATGTACCAATCTTGTCCAAGAAGCTGAAGTTCAGAGTCTTTGGTATGCTCCAATCTAAGACATAATTGTGCCAAATTTACCACATTAGTAGGTGTGTTTTTGACCACTTTTATACTTAAGGTTGCCATAAACTGACTAGAAAAAGCTGATTTTAATGTGGCTTGATTTGAAAATTACAGTGTTTATTTATGCTGAATTTCACATTGTTACTTGTGCCTAGGGATGGGCATTTCAGAATAATTTACTATTCCAGAATAGCAAAACCAAACCCAGAATACCAAATCCTATTCTGTTTTTTTCCTACAATGCATTGCACCTGAGAATTACTACAAAAAAACAAACACCTGAGAATTACAAACAAAAAACAAAAAAGGGTTGTTCTCTCAAAAACTAAGGAGGCCCACACAGCGCACTTTCCTTAATCCGGCACTGGAAATCAACAATTTATCATTTTATCACATTAACAATACATTTTCACAACACTGAACAACAAATTTTTTAATACTAATGTAGTGGTGCATTTTTGCCAGACGGAAGTGATTATGCCAGGAAAGGCCTGATTTTGACAATACTTTTTAGAATAAAATTCATTTATCCAGGCTATAGGTGTCCTTAGACCCACTCAAACTTGGCTAGGGGCCTAGCACAACTACAAACGACTTTGGCTAGTTTCATGCCAGTTCCTCACATAAACCGCATAGGATTTCAGAATTCCAAACCGAAACTGCCTATATAAGAAAAGAGTACGGTTAATCGCATAACGGTAATTCGCATAAAACGGATATTCGAATGGAAATATTCTTTTCATTTGTAAACCTAAATCGCATAGTTAATTTTGAAGGAGTGCAAAGCACACTGCTATGATGGTGTGAAACTTAAGTGCCATTTATCCGCAGCAACTGCAGCCAAAATGACTCCCTTCACCGATGTGCCAAAATTGACACTGCGCGTTCAAATCCTGGCTTCCGCGCGGTGCTGTCTGGCTAGTCTTGTCTTGTCCATACAGGTGTGAAGCTTTGTCACAAAAGTAGCACTTATAAAGTTTATTTTATGGCATTGTGTAACCACCTGATGCATGCGACTATGCTTGACACCTTTGCACTAGATGTGTTAAATTCTCTACAGAACAAAAAATGTGCACTTGTACTGTACACCAACTTCGAATTTTAGTTTTTATTGCAAAGCACTGAGCACAGTACACTTCACAGTTTAAAATGCGGATATATGCCGTACATTGGGCTGTGGACAGTGTGCTGTTTCCACTTTGCTACTTGTTTGACTTCACTCTTTTTGTTTTTTCACATTAATCAATAAGATTCATATGGTAAATGCCTCAACCGAATAATGCCTAACAAACACCAATGGGATAAACTCTTCCTGACGCCATAGGCTAACAAATCAGTTAAGTGTAAATCAGTTACATACAGTGCCCAGCTGTATCAGAACCAAGAGATTTTTAGAACTTCTTGAGGCATTTCTATATTCCACAATTCTACAAATCTTCGTAAACGGCAGCTGTGAGATATAAACGTGTTCCCAATTGCAGTGTGTATAGTCAAAAGCAAGCAGACAAATACTGGCCGCAAGTGTGGGAAACCTTCCTCGACTAATACGCGCAAATTATTACATTACACACGCAATGCGCATGTTTAAGATAACATGCAATGCACGGGCCCGCAACAACTTCGAATTTACGTTTCAACTGATGACTGCTGGTTTACAAAACACTAAAGGATTTCAGAAATTAAAATACTGTGTCAGGAGCAAGGGAATTTTAGAACATCTAGAAGCATTTTTATATCCCGCAGTTCATGAAATCTCTGTGTTCGGTTTGTTGTCAAGCTACAGATAGCCTACTAACGGTGTCAAGACGTACGCATGTGGAGCGATGTGATTGTTTTGTAATAATGGTATACAACGTTAGAAGGGAAATGCTGTTGCCTGTTCCAAAACACTGGCATTAGAAACCTGGAATGGCAGCGTCTAATATTTGATCAGCATTACTGCTGAGTACCTATGGCACAAGGGAGCCTGTGATAACAGTGAAGCGATGCGCCGCTGCTAAAATGCAATAGATTAAGGTTTTCCAAATTTCTGCATGTTAACCGTGATCGCAGGTTGGTAGTAGTTAATTATGCACTGGAAAAAGATCTTTTAGAAGAAGCCGATGTGGCAAGTTATGCAAATATATTTTCAAGCCATTTGTGCAAAGGCAGCTGCTCATTTCACAGTTTTCCTCTCTCCCGGCACTTTTCTAGCTGACACGTTAACAAAACGACTACAACAGATTTGAAAACATGCAAGAAACAATGCACTCTACGACTTACAAATGCATGTAGTCGGTTAAGTAACTGCAGAAATCGCTGCGTATATTTATGTCTCACAAAAGCTTATGTGGTGAACTGCAAAATGTCAGTGTATTCACAATAGTGCTAAGTTTCCACTTGCCCGCGTGACGCAAGAGAAAAATGCAGGGAGTGGACCGAAAAATGTCTGTATGTGTGCTCTTTTCACGCAGTGCAAGAGAGAAATGTCTGTGCATGTGCAGTAGTGCTTTTGTTTTCACGTGGTACAAGAGTAAAACGCATGTGAATGGACTGAAAAATTATGTTTGTGTGCATTAACTTTCATGTGGTAGAACCAAGTACACCACTGATGTTGTAGAAGATCTAAACCGAATCCAATTACCTGGTTTAAATTAGCATTTTGGATTCGGATAGTTTAGGATCTGGATTCAGTGTTCCTAAATGGCCATCCCTTCCTGTGCCTGTATAATCTGAAAAAGTTTGTTAATCCTTTTTTTGTAACATTTAACATGTGCTTTGTCATGAGTGCATTTATGAAGGTTTACTGTGAGTTTTTAAGGATTCTGCTGACACGGTGCTGCTTTCTTATAGCAATGATTCAAACTTATGCATATTGATATTCAATCTTGAGCTGACCATGGGTCAATCATTATGCTTACTCAGCTGTAATAGCAGCCATGCACAAAACACAGATGCAACTTCAGAAACAACGGCAAAAGAGAAAAGTATTAATAATGATAAGCTGATGTTTCAAAAGAAGAGGCAACAACAAGGACCAAATAGGCACAGAACATCTAAACATAGAACATTTACAAAGCTTGGAGCATATGTCAAGACCATGTGGATCAAATTTGTTCATCAAGATCAAGGTGTTTTTGAACTGTGTTCAAACTTGAAGAATAAAATGTGGCAGTTAACTTTGCAACAGCAAAGGTAACTACTGTCACTACCATGCATTAGATGGCACATAGTAAATTGGGGAAAACACTTGCAGAATGTTGGATTAAAGCGTAACTGCCTTACCTTAATATTATCAGAAATATAAGGGTATCATAGAATTAGTGCTGCTGAGACATTATGGCAAATATTTGAATATATGAGGAGGCTGTAAACAAAGGTGTGATGTTTCTTTTGAAAGAATCACCCATAATTCAATGAGAATGTGAAACTAGGGATTTTGTTGCCTGAATCAAGTCAAAAATCTAACAAAATAAGAACTGAAAATTGGGCAAACTGAATGTGTTTCTCGTAAAATATGCAATTTAAAACTATAGCTTAAAACAGGGGTGGGCAAATAGCGGCCCGCGGACCAAATGTGACCCGCCACAGTGTTTGAAGTGGCCCGTGGAAACATTCAGAAAATATCTTCAAATCTGAAATTTCCTTGAACATATCACAACAAATGTTAGTGCTGACTGCTTAGGCTATTTTAACCGAGACTTGCTTCTATTTCACTAAGGAGGTACGGCTCTCCGCCAAATATGGCCTTCTCAAAATGACCTGCGAGACAACTTAATTGTCCACCCCTGGCTTAAAAGATTTCAGGCAGGAAATTTATATAGTAATTATTTTGTGACGTCATTGCCCCTTGTGTTTCATGGTTCAGTAGCACCTTTTTTAAATTTAACTGAATTTCCAAAATGTTTGTGGAGCAATTGAATTTTTGAATGTAGGGACAGAACACATACAGGTATGTTGTATCTTTTGCAGTTAACTCAGTGGAATTAGTTTTATTGGTAGGTTCAGCTGCTTGCACAAGCGCTTCACTACAAGAACATGGATGGACTATTATGTAAAGATGTTCTTGATCGGCTAAGTTCTTGTGTTGTGGAAGAAGTTGTTGTTGATCAAGAAATTGGCCTTAAACTATCAAATGATGAGGTTGAGAAAATAAGAAATGCTGCAAAAAAGCATGACATTACAGCTCTTGTGGAGTGCAGTGCTTCATGGCAACAGGTACAATGTTGTGTGTGACCGTTCATCTTGGCAGCTATAGCAAGTTGCAAAAATATAGTTTGGATTATTTTCATTTATTGTGCTTTCACTTAATTTTCTTTGGATTTGCTAATGAATTTTTGGTAATTTCACAAAAAAGGCTTTAACCATTGTTGGGCTATTTTTTTGCTGTTTTGGAGCTTTATCTGTGACTATCACAAAATTATCATTGCAATACAGATGTTAGCATGACATGTGCTAGACACATAAAGCTAATCCTCTCCTATGACTATGAAAAACAGATTCCTGTAAAAATTTGTCTGGAATCAGGAAAGCACCGCCTTTATTCATCACAGTTTCAGAACTTGGCACATCTTATTTTGCCTAATAACTGAAATTTATGCAAGGTGTGCATACCTTTGTTTACACCTCTGAAATTGTCTAATGTACTTGTGACAACCAAGCAATATTCCCACGCAGTGCCTTGGCAGTATTTGCAATGTGGCATAGAGACAAGATGAAGAATAAGGTTATTTTACAGCTCAATATGTGCTGACGTTTACCCAGTATCATTCTTTGTGGGAGCAAATTATCAGTACTCAAAAGTGTTGGTTGACTGTTTTGACATAAAATTAAAAAAAAAAATTGTGCTTGGGGGGTGCGGGTTTTTTGTGAGTGTCGTCATAAGTGGAGGACTTTTAGGTCAACTTGGCCCACATTGCCTGGCCCTGGGCGCCAACCATTAGGTGGTAGTATTTCGCTGAAGTTTTTACTGGAAACTAGGCTACAATCCGAGTCTTGATACTTTAGATAACCTGCTGCAGTTTCAGGTTGAAAAGTTATGATGTAAGTTAGTAAAAATATTTGACTAATTAGCCAATGAGATAATTAATTAATTTGTTTATTTTACATCATAACTTTTGAACTAATAACGCTAGAAAGTCGATCAAAGGCTCAAAAGACTCGGACTCGAGCATAGTTTCCAATGAAAACTTCAGCGAAACACTTTCGCCTAGTGGTTGGGCCCTAGGCCAGGCAACATCAGCAAAAATGACCCCAAAACTACTTCACTTATGACATCAGTCACAAAAAATCTGTACCCCCAACCAAAAAATTTTTTTTTCGAGTGCAATCTACTAGACTGGCTGATCTGTTTGAGCCATTGAACAGCTCTCTAGCGCAATCGGCGGAGGAGCTAGGGTGTTGGTAAGGAAACCGAAAACTGCTGTTTTTAGGCCGAAATCGAAGTACGAATATATCGTACGCCGGTTCTCAAATTGTTAATATTGTTTGCGTAGTACAATTTTTTAAATTGCAGTTTACAAGGAACTGGAATAAGACAAATTTCTTTCCCAAGTGTTAGCACTTGGGTGTGTATTATGTTGTTTCTGCTTGAGCAACTGTAGAATGATGATTTCAGAATCGGGAACGGTTGTGGACTTCCATACTATCAACATTTATGAAACCATCTGCTGTTCCTTCTTTCTGTCCATCTGCTGTTGATTTTGCATGGGCTGATGTAAGCATTCGCATGGAACACCTTTGGAAATACTTGGATCTTTCTCAAACTTCAGGGAAAAAGGTGATGATCTGGTTGTTTGCAGATATTTAACACTTTGACTACTGATCCACCTATCATGTGCGATGCATTCACTGCCAGCCTTCTTTTGCCAAAAGTACTAACATCCAAATCTTGCTGATCATGCAAACCTGAAGCAGAAGATGTAAGATGAATTTTTTTCTACATTACGCCAACAATCACCCATAAAAGACAATGTAACTAATTCATGTCCTACAACCTTTACAGAACATAGAAAATGTTTTTACAACTAATTTCTGCTCAAAGTCATCTTCCTGTAGATTGACAATGTGCAAAATATGCTTTGGGAAAATCCCATTGACACAAACCAAAGCACAATTAAGTGAAAAAAAAACTTATTCAGAGACAAATTTTTGAGCATTCTAGTAGTTCCAAGAGAAAACTGTGAAATGCCAGAAGGCAAAGGTTTGCTTTTTAGTCTAAACCCGAGGTACCTTGTATACTGGAAGTAAGTTTTGAATTTCTGACACGAGTTACCTTGTAACCTGTAGTAAAGTGTTGAATGTTTTGGCATTTGTAAGAGATATTGTATATGAAGCTTGATGAACATCACATTTGGAAGGGTTACAATTTATCTATCAACTGTGCCCTAGAACTTCATTATAACAACAGCTCTATGCTTCAATAACATGTTTTCATTGTTAAAGCTGATATCTTTGCAAGGGCAGCCCTTGTGCATTAAAAAAAAATTTGTTAGTTGCGGGTAGCAGCTAAACTAAATTTTATGCTGTAATTTCAAAAATTATTATTTTTCAATTCTTATTCACTGTGTCTGCAAACAGATCATTTACAAAAAAATTGAAGAGATAGCGTGAGGTCTACCGCTGCATTATAAGAAGAGAGGTAAAAACAAGCATACCATCATATATTTATATACATTTGTTCTAAGTGATGCACACTTCATACATCTTCCAAAAATGACACAAACAGATCATTGGAATTTTTTCTCATCACCTTCCAGCAAAAATTATCAAGATGAGACTGGAACAGCTGATGACCAACACCTCGAATTCTCTTCAGTGCCGTTACCAAGCCTAGCTGCTCTTATTGAAAATTTATTGCAATCGTTACAATAACAATTTCATTGTTCTGTGACAGGAGTCTGGTGTTCCATGGTGTTGTGTAATGTGTTCCGTATGACTACTGCCTTGCCTTCAGCATAAACTTCTCATTTTGTGACTCCTGCCTTCGTGTTTGGTGGTCATTTGCAGTTAACACGACATGGTTTTTCTCTATTGTATGTGCAGGTAAGAAACAACCAAATGTTTCTGATTGGTTGTTTCTTGCCTGCAAATACAATAGAGAAAAAACTAGTTGAATTACAGAAGTTCTACTAAGCTGTATCCTTGCAATATTCAAAGTCTCAAGACAATAGGCTTGTGACTGAGACCTTTAACCTTCAAGACTAAGACGAGACCTGAGACCTTCAAGACTGAGACTTGCAAAAATGGGTCTCGAGACTGCATAACTGGCATTCATTAACTGACTTTCAACAGATTACAAACACTGCACCAACTTGCCACCTTTCACTGCATCTGCAACACATACATCCTGCTTAGCTCTAGCGCTTGGACACCATTAGGACTAATGGTGTCCCATTCAGAACAAAAATGTTCATTTTATTGTTATTGTGATTTGCATTGTTCTGCTGTCAATAAATTGTATAAATCAATTACATTCTGTAATTTCTTAAGAACGCAACATCCGCTTCCAATGAATCATTGATTTCAATGTGGACTAATTACCTTGCTTTTGCATGCAGCTGTTCACCATCTAACCTAACGGTTATAAAAGTAAGTTGTTCTATCTTTTTTTCATTTAACTTGCGTAGTTTAATGTTATGTTTCATTGGTGAGCTCTTTGTAGCTACTTATTTGGTTTAGATTTGCAGATTAATCTCATGATGTCAGGTAATATTTTGATTTTTTTTGTTGGCAAATCCATCTATTTCTACTTAGTTGCAGATATTGAAAAAATTTTCAATGTTTTATGGTGTTTCACCTGATCGTGTGGTGAACTTAACACTTTGAGAGCCGGTGTACGATATATTCGTACTTTGATTTCAGCCTAAAAAACAGCAGTTTTCGGTTGCCTTACCAACGCCCTAGCTCCTCCGCCGATTGCGCTAGAGAGCTGTTCAAGGGCTCAGACGGATCGGCCAGTCTAGTAGATTGC
>JGI24158J21664_10014968_pt1 | contig 10136 bp, 8 predicted proteins | sample Ectturendosymbi3_FD_21664 | JGI IMG/M metagenome (IMG submission 21664) | reverse complement strand
CAAAGCATACATTGATCGCTGCATCATGAAATATCTCAACAAGAAACATGAAACCTCCGTTAATTCGTTCACCATAACACCGCCAATGACAACCACCATCAACATGCGTCTCCCCTACCTCGGGGAAATTTCCTATGAAGTCCAACCAGAAATGCAAAGACCTGTACACCGCTATGCCATCATGTCCTTTCAGTTTCGTTTCATACATGAAACAAATAAGTTGAATAAACCTTTTACATATAAAGACAAACAAAATCATCTTCATCGCTAAAGTGTAGTCTACAAACTAACATGCACGTATGGGTCAAATTACATTGGACAGACTCGCAGGAATTTAATAACCCGAATCAACGAACACAAATTTGATCAACGTTCTGAAGTTTGCAAACATCATTTGGCCAATCCCAAGCACCATTTTAACTTCAAACAACCGGAAATATTGGGAAGCATCGTCGGTCAGAAAGAACTTCAACTACTCAAGTCTCTTCTGATACAGCAATACCAGCCAGATCTCAACATCGACGGTTCATCTATCCCCTTACTGCTTTTTAACACATAATGGTCTATATGACGCAACACAGTACGAATGCCCTAAATTGGATCCTTATTTTTTCCTTTAACTGTCGCACTTCATTTATTCCTGATGATGGCTTACGCATAAGCCGAAACGTCGAATAAAAACAATGTTTTCGATTATTGTGGCTGTTTTATTTGTTATAAAAAAAACATAATGGTTTTGCATAATTTTAGTTTAAAATCCACAATTTAAGTTCTTGCCAGATGACGCAGACAATTATGGCTTATTATGGAGCATCACGTACAGTAGAGCTACCACTAGACATTGGCTGTATAATGATTGTTGGATGCATTGCTTTTTATGCAATTGTTTTACCAATTATGATTTTCAGAAATGACTGGTGTTGTCAGTTTTACAATAAACATTAATTTTGAGGTGCAAGACTAGGTTGTGAAGCATTTGTTTAGTAAGATTTCTTTACTAAGCTGTCACAAATCATTGCTTCCGAGTGCCTGCTGTGTTTAGTGTTTGCACTTGAGCAATGCTTATTTATAGTGGAACTATGTTCTATCAGTACATGGACTGGAAAGGAAGATGGCTGACATAAAACTACACTTATTCATGCTCAACATTTCAGTGATACAGTGAAATCAGTCATGCTGACAGATTTGTTTGAAAAATGCAAGCTGGAATTCAGAATGTGGAATGGAAAGAAAAGTACACTACCAACATAAAAAGTTTGGGGTAGTATTCAGGTAGAATGTCTTGATGTATATAGCACACATAAAAAATTTGGGGGATATTTGTTCAGAGAAAGTGCCTTTATGTATATAACACCAATAAAAAAGTTCCTGCACATCATATCATCCAGGGCTGAGGAGTCGCAAGCTGCAACGAAAGAAATTTTGGGCGAATGGAGTTGGAGACTGTGAAAATATCCTTTTTATTTCGTTTGAGCGAGTTGTTGAAACCACTACTTGGCTGCACTAGATCTCAGGGCAGGTGTTGAGCAGCCATTCAATTGTCTAATCGTCCAGAACCATCAGGCCATGCAGTCTGCGGGGAGGTCGACGGATAGGACATTGGAGGACAACATGGTCGACGGTTTGCTTTTCTGCGCCACACTCACATGCCGCAAACGAGGCCATACCCCATTTGTACAAGCAGGAGCGGAAACGTCCAACACCGGTGTGGAGGCGGTTTAGCTAGACCCAGGCTCTTCTTGGGAGGGTCATTCCAGTGGGGTGGGTGGCGGTGTCGGGGATGAAAATGCAGAGTCTTGTGGGGCTATCAAGTCCACTCCGCATTCTATTGGTAATCCGCCCATTCCCCCGCATGTATGTTGTTGTCAGATAAACTGATGGGATGTTGTGCGGCGGGTACAAATGGGTGTCTCGATTTGAGGTGTCGTGCGTTCGCACTCAGTGGACGAGTGAGTGCTGAGTGGAGCAGATGTCCAGGCTCCATGGCATGGCGTGCTGGAGACAGTGTGGCTCCATTGCGATGAAGCTCAGCAGGTTGGATGCCTGCAAGGGTTAGAAGGTTGTCCGCAGGTGTAGGACGCAGGCATCCAGTCACAAATTGCAAGGCATCGTTGATGACGGGATTGATGAGGCGGGTATGAGCACTGTGGTACCATACAGGCGGGCAGTACTCTGCAATTAAATGTACCAGGGTTAGGGTGGATATTCGCAGAGTTGTTGCTCCAGCACCCCAGCCGGAGCCAGCAAGCCGCTTCAGGAGTGCGATGCGTGATGTTAGCTTCTTGCGAAGTGACTCAAGGTGTCAGCGGTACGTGAGCGACCTGTCCAACATTACTCTGAGGTATTTGGGCTTGGAGCGGAAGGGCAGGGTTTCATTTTTGTATTTGACTTTAAGCTCATGTTTAGCTTCCTTGTTGAGGTGGAAGGCTGACTCCACCATTTTGTGGGGCTGAGATTTAGCTTCGAAGTCTGGAGGTATTCACTTACAGTTGCCATGTCCTTAGTCAGCACCCCTTCCACTATCGGCCAGTCTCCATCAGCATGCATGATTGCTAGATCGCCAGCATATGCATACTTTTTGGAGACGGTGGTTGGCAGGTCAGAGATGTAGATGTTGAAGAGGAACGCCAGGACAGATCCATGTGGGACGCCGTTGTTGACGCAATGTAACCTGCTTCTTTTGCTGTTTTCGGTGGTGAGGGTGAAGCTGCGATTGCCAACCATCTCCATGACCATGTGAACCATGTGTCTATCAGGCAGCAACTGCAGTAGCATGCAGGTGAGGCCATGGTGCCACACAGTGTCATAGGCTGCTGTGAGGTCGACAAACACAGCTCCGGCCTTCTTTTTAGCCGAAAAGCTATCTTCGATGTCCTGTGACAACAGGGTGACATGGTCTGCGGTCGACCTCTTGTGTCGAAAGCCCGTCTGCTCCCAAGGGAGCAATTGGTCAATGATTGGGTCGACACAAGCGTAGATGAGTCTCTTGAGGATTTTGAAGGGGACACACAGTAGAGATATGGGACGGTAACTCTTTGGGTTCCCCAGTGGATTTTCTGGCTTAGGGATCGCAACTATCAGTGCTCTTCTCAGGATCTTTGGAATTTTGAGTTGGCGCATGCAGGAACTGAGGAAGTCACAAAACCAAGATTTGAGAGCCGACCCGGCATGGAGCATGAACTCCGAGAAGATGGAGTCCAATCCCGGAGACTTTTCTGGCTTCAGGCGTCTGAGGGCAGTCAGCAAGCTCGTCCGGCCTAAAGGGTTTGGAGATACTGTGACCCTCTGGTGTTGGAATCTTCCATAGGTCGGACAGCTGTTTGTTGACCAGCCTGGTGGACTTGCAATCCCTGGTCTTGTGTGCCCCTTCTTCACAAGTTGCGAGGCGATGGAGTTTGCCGAGACTGGGCATTGGTGAAAGGAGCGTCCAAACCAGCCAGTTATTTGTTAATGGTTCTCCATGCCTTGCGGCTAGAGTGCGAGAAGTCAATAGAATTTACTGCTTCCTCCCATCGCTCCTGCTTCTTCTACCCGATCCGGGATAGTAGGGACAAAGCAGCTCTGTCAGAGTCAGTCCCCACTGGGGCTCGGGTGAAGGAGCAACAGAGGGTCTCGCATTCTTTGTCCCAGCATGGCACATCATTCCATCCGGCGGCCATGTGGGATACATTGTCTAGCCGCAGAAACTAGGATCTCGCAAAAACCTGGTATGACCTCTCGATATTTGATGTGTCCAGAGATGGCAATCTCTCAACGGATTCATCTGTGACAAGGCCAGAAGCACTTCCAATCAGCCTTGCGATGCCAAAGTTCCAACGTTTCACCGGATCGCTGTGGGCAGGAACCTTGAGCTTCAGTGGCGTTACAAGGGAGGGTCAATGTTGTGACCGTGGGAACTTTCCTAGGACACGTCTGTCTGGCAGTCGGCTGTCTTGGCCATAACTCGCAAAAGCCAGGTTTGGGTTGGTGCCGACGCTCCATCGGTGAGAGAAGCTGGCTGTTTCCTTTGGGCTATATAACAGACAAAGGTTGTTGGATGTTGCTCAGGAGTCCAGGCTCTCACTGTCAGGGGATGTTTTGTTGTAACCCCAGTTGACATGTTGGCAGTTGAAGTCGCCAACATACAGACTGGGGTGTGGGAACGTCGGGATGGCTGTTGGTGTGAGTCGCGAGCGTGGAGGTTTGTAGACGTTAATGATCTTGTGTCCTGCAACGTCTGCACACAACCATTCAGTCTCTGATTGTTCTGGGGACTGATGGACCAGTGACCATTCCAACCGTCCATGCACAAACGTGGAAAGGCTGTGGTTCCTGCTAAGGACAGACCCAGCTAGTGAAAAGTTGGGAATCACTAGCTTATCTGCAAATCACTAGCTTATCTGTTGTGGAGTGGGTTTCCTGTAGAACGATGATGAAGGCCTTGTTCTTAAAGGCTAGTTGCTAAATGACAGAGATCTTTTCTGCAGTAAGCCCCTCGGTGTTCAGCTGGAGTATGTTGGGTGGTGGGTCTTCGGCAGCATTTCTGCTACTGCGCCCTGAGAAGGGCGTTTTATGACCTACCCCATGCCGAACACATCCAGTGCAGGTAGCAGTGGTTGCTCTCATGTTGACAGGTTTGGTTGACATTTCAAGCAATGTCGTACAGGAGGGCCATGTGAAGGCACCTGTCATCCTCCTAAAATATCCTGGCTTATCCTGATTCCAACTGATAGATTGCACTGCAAGTTTGTAATACAAATAAAATACCTTAATCTTTGCTCGATTTGTCAAGTGAGTTTATGCAATTATCAAACACATGCGTTGCCAGTGGCTTCTAATGTGGATGAGCTATCAACAACACAATAACCTAATGCACAAAGCCAAATCACACAATCAGAATTCCACCCGTCAACTGTCAATCATTAACTTGAGCTCAACTGTCGTAAAAGAACTGAGTTTTACACAAAAACTTACAGTTATATTTATTGTTCAGATCAACTTTGTAATTATGTCACAGTACACAAGGCTTTTAATGTCTTGCACAATAATTTGTGTGCATGGATTGGGTTTGAGTAATTTTTTTTCATTCTAAGATCTTGCTACTCCAGCTAGATTTCAAAATCAAACAGCACAATGTGATGTTGCAACAGCCCATTTCTAAATTTCTTGTATTGGCATTTCACTCTAGTAAACAGTTTGATTGTGAACAGTTGTTGCAGTAACTTGGGCAACAAATGATTGTTTGAAACAACACAAATTCTGTGCAATGTATGCATTGATTTCCATTGGATCATAAGCAGCAGAACGAAGAAATCTCATGATTCACTGATACAAGACAAAAATAGGCATTATTGTAGTCACAACTTGTTTTGCATGACGTTTGTGAACTGTTTGTATGACATTTAAGGATAAGAGTGCAAAAAACAGTCACCCTGTTGCTGACACTGGGTAGACAAAGTGAAAAATTGCTAACTTTTTAGATGTTTCTGATAGCTTCAGTGAATAGCTGGTATATAGTTTAGTGGGGTTAGATACCAAAATCAAACAGTTTGCAGTGAGAGGTGTTGCATTGGGAGATGCCATGGAGACAAACTCTTTGTGAAATATGCCATGGTAAAGAAGCTTGTGGTGAGAGATGTTTTGGTGACATATTATTTTATTGTGACAGGCATCATGGGTGTCGCAAGGGGGGAAACGTGGCCTTGGCCCCATTGATTTTCAAATTTGATATTTTCCTATTACAACTTTAGCAGAAAGATGCTTTCTTAGTTTCAAGACCAGTGGTTGTCAGCCTTTCATGGTTTGGGGACCCCCATCCAAAGATTCTCTCTCAACACTTGTGGCCCCCTGCTCATCAATAAAAAACCTAGACTAAAACTGTCTAACCACGAATTTCAACTCTCGATACTAACCTGTCAAAAAGAATGTCTATGGCATCATAATGAAAACCACAAATTTAAGTTCAACTGGCAATAAATTAATATTGTTACACTTTGGTTTGCAATATCACGGCAGAACTGTTTAGCAAAGGCCTCTGCTCATGGCCACTGGAGAACCACTCTGTGCCCCCAAGGGGGTCCAAGGACCCTAGTTGAGAAACCCTGTTCAAGAGAATGAAAAAATACACCATTTTGGCCACACCATGGAAAAATTATTTTTGGCTACCTCTGAAAAAATCCAGTATTGGCCCACCTTGGAAAAAATCCTTCCGATGCCCATAACAGGCAACATGGTTGCGGTGAGAGTGCTGCAAGAACTTGTTTGGTGGTGAGATATGCAATTGGTGAATTTTGTTTGTGGTGAGAATATGCCTGGTGACAACCTGTTGTTTAGAGAAAAAGCTGAGTCTAAGTCAGGGTTTTTTGCAAGGAAAATGTCAGGTACCTGGTATGGACCTGTAGCTGATCATTTTTGCTGATTCTGGGGGCCCGATTTTCAATTCTAGGGACCCGAAACCCCAATCGGGTATGTGGTAGAATTACATCGACATGTAGCCATAAGTGACAAACTTTTGTTACATAGCGTTGGTATGAAAGAAAGCAATGGTATTTACCAACATACTGTATATCTGGAGTTAAAGCTTAATACTTCAACTGTAATGAAACTGCTTATGCGTATCCTCTTGTTTAAAACTCATAAAATTAAACCTGAAGAACTTGCTACAACCAACGTTTTCAATATACCTGTGAGACTATTGCAATCTGCGGGCAAAATAACCACCTCATGTGTTACTACTATGATTGAAAGCATACTACAACCTATATCTGCAAAATTTTGCCAATCGGATGTAAATGAATACTGTAAAGACAGTACGCAATACATTACTGAATTATTAATCTGGCAGAATCGTGAGTGAAAGACCTTACGTACAAGTAACTTCATATTGTGGCAGCAGATTGAAAAGGACTATACCCCAATCTCAATCGATCACTGGTGAAGCAGTCGCTGATCTGTGTTCATAAAAGACATTCAAAATTTGAACAACGCACAGCAGAAACGTTGGTTCAGCTTACCCTTGTCTGTTTGAATAATGTCATCACCCAACATGGACAGAACTACTACACTCACTCAGTATCGCTAACTAATATTGTGGTACACTACACAATTAGAAAAATAGCTGGTGAATTGAAAAAAACTGAGCTGTTCAAACGTTTCATTGATGATTTCATCTGGGTTTCGTTCGGAAAACAACAAACAGAGTGTATCAAATATCACCTGCAAGAAGTGTTTGAAGACTTTGATTTAGATCTTGATTTCAGACAAGTTAAAACTAACGATATTGGAGGCAAAGTTGAATTTCTGGACGTTTGCCATCACATTACAGATTTTTCAATATTTGGGTTTGTCACTAAAGATCACATAAAACCAACTGCCCTCGACAGGTACTTTTTGAATGGAGCATCCCACCATCCTCAATCTACCTTCAAATACATTGTGTATAGTGAAGCCATTTGTCTGAGAAGATTAAATGAAAGACAATCAGACTTCAACAAAAGTTTGGATAGACTATTCAGTAAAGCTTTTAAAATCGCAGTTCCACAAAAAGATGGTGAAAGACATTATTAGCAGAGGAAAGGGATGGACTGAAAGAAAAAGACCATAAAAAAGCAGGAAAAAGGGCAAATTGCTGGTCTGGGCCTCTGGCTTGCCTCATCTCCTTAAGCTCAATCAAAAAGAAAGATCACTGCAGCCTAAGGCTATGATTACATTTAAAAGGCCACCAGCATTAAGTGACTACTTAACCAACTACAAGAGAATTACCTATGACGAGCATGCAACTGCTGAAGATTGTTCTTCTGCGCCCTGCGTACACTGCGCCTTATGGGGCAATTATGGTAAACTTCACAGCACGTTTGAAAAGGAAGATTATCTCTGCACTCCGACAGGAAGAATCAAGCTGACCCAACGTCTGTCTTGTGCAAACTATGGGATCTACATGGCCACTTGTTTACTTTGCAAAGAAAAATATGTGGGACAAACTAAAAACAAGATTTCTGTCAGATGGACCGCTTATCGGAACAATTGGCATAAATCCACAGAAAAAAGGAGGGTGCTTTGATTAAACATTACACCATGAAGCACCCTGCCATAAGTGACAATCTGCCTCTCTTACCTAATTGCTATAAGGTGACATTCGTGGAACAACCACCATGTGAAAACCTTGACTGGTGTGAAGATAAATGGATGCAACGGACAAAAGCTTCAATCAACAGACAGAATGATCTTACCAGACATCAGTTATTGAGTTTTTTTCTAATCTGGTTTTGCTTTTACATACTCTCGACTCGTTTTGCCTGACTGATTCTCGGTTCAATCACCTAGCTTAGTTTTAAGGTTTGTTTACTGCTTTCTTTGGACCCTTTCCACTTGGTAGTGTTGCAACCTCTCCGGTGGTGTTGCGTTGATTGTGTGATTCACCAAGAACGGGATGTGCGCAAAGAACAAAAACATATGTATGTGGCACGAACAAGCAATAATAGAGTGATCTCGTCAGGTGATCTCTATTGTTGCTTGCTGCCACGGTGCGCAGATTTGCGCACATACTGCTCTGGATTTCCGATCACAACAAAATGGTGCTGTGACCAGGATGTGGAGGTCGTGCAGAGTTCAGCCTTCACACAAAGAACGTGCGATCGGTGTGGTTCGTTGCAAAAAGGTGGGGATGTTGTTGCAACCTCTCTGGCGGTGTTGCGTTGATTGTGTGATTCACCACAAATGGGATGTGCGTGAAGAATAAAAACATATGTATGTGGAGCGAACAAGCAATAATAGAGTGATCTCGTCAGGTGATCTCTATTTTTGCTTGCTGCCACCGTGCGAAGCTTTGCACACATGCCGCTCGAGATTTCCGATCGCAACAGTAGCTTTGTTTTGTTCCCCATGTGTTTCTTCTGTTTTGTTTTATTTTCATATTCCTAATTTTTTCCTTTTGGTTCATTTCTATTTGTCTTCGTTTTAAGTGTTTTTTTTTATTTTGTTTTGTCATTTTGTGCTAGCATGATTATCTGTTTCTTTCTTGTTTTCGGGTACTTCTTTTATTTATTATTTTTCATTTTTTGGATTCTTAGTTGACTGCTGTGCAGCATTACTAAAGCTCATATTCTTTTACATAAATACTGCAGGCAGTTCTCCTGTGTTTCAGGTTGTTTACACAACAAATGACCAGAAAGCTTGTGCTACGAATGGCTACAACCCAGTGACACGCTCCGAGGACTGTCTAACCACTACATCGTTATCAAGACTCTTCACAGAGCGTCAGTGTTGAGCTCTAACAGGCGGGGCTTCATGGTTTGCGTCTGCGTTGAGATCTCCTGAACGTGCCTTGGTGGCTGGAAGGACGTGCTATTTTTTGCTTCACTTCTTGTTGTCATTGATGCTCATTGATTTGGTTTTTGATGTCGAAATTTGTATGGGTTTAAGGCAGTCTTGCTATGTAACGGAAGGTTTTTGGAATGGTTTTACTTCTGCTACTTCGGCTTCTTTATGGCCCGTGACCAGTCGCGACCATCCGCAGCCCCACACATGGCTGTGTCAATGAATTCTTGCAAGCACGTTAGCCTACACCACTTACGCATCCTGTGTAACCTACTGGACTGTTATTTTGTTTGTAACATCAATGTACACTTGGTAGTTTACTTTGGTTGGTTGCTCCTACTGTGACCTTTTCCTTTCCAATGTAAAGTAGGCAGCTGGGGTTGCAAATTTTTAATTAGATTTTCTTAATTGGTAACTTCACTGTTTGTGAGTTTCATTTTATTTTATTTATACTTCATTCATTTCGCAGAGCTGATGATGCCTACATCGTAGGCGAAAAATATACTCTGTAATTCGTGTTTGGACGTCGAGCTGACATTCGTGTTTCGACGTCGAGCTGACATTCGTGTTTCGACGTCGAGCTGACATTCGTGTTTGGACGTCGAGCTGACATTCGTGTTTGGACGTCGAGCTGACATTCGTGTTTGGACGTCGAGCTGACATTNCGTGTTTTTTTTCTGCTCTGACAACTGAGTTCCTGCAACGTGTTTGCCTAAAGGACAAAGCATGGATGCGAGAAACATGTGCTCTCGAAAGGCGATTGAAACCTTGTCACAGGCAATTAATGAACCTACCTTGAAAGACTTGCATGCTATGTTGCTGTCTGTAATACAGAGACTTGA
>JGI24158J21664_10014967_pt1 | contig 10136 bp, 3 predicted proteins | sample Ectturendosymbi3_FD_21664 | JGI IMG/M metagenome (IMG submission 21664) | reverse complement strand
AAGCTGGCTACTGCCACCGGTAATTGTGTTGTAACTAACGTAAGCTACAATGAGAATAAGTATTATGTCGTCACATGAACTGTTTATCTCGAGGTACCTGCCTCGACACCAGTGACTACGTCATCAGGTCGTTGTTATGTGCCCACCTTGCTTGTTGGTTCCGTAGCTGTGCAGTGTTAAAGTTTGACAAGTTTTACCACTCAAGCTTCTTCTAAACCAAGTTTAGACTTGTTTACTCAAATCTGCGTAGGCCTATGCGAAAGTGATTGATTTACGCCAGGGATGTGCAACATTTTTTGTCGGTGGCCCATTAAACCAACTCCAGACATCAAGCTGGGCCCCACGAAAAATTTAGTTTTTTAACATAAACCGTCGGATTGAAATTTTCATGTATGATGGGAAAAATTAAAGTGTTGGCAAGGGCCACACTAAATGGCTTGGCGGACCGAGTTTTGGCCCGCGGGCGGCCTGTTGCACACCCCTGATTTACGCAATATGGTCCTGTGAAGCATTAGGTTCATTGCAAATCGATATTGCATCCCCCCAACCAAATTAGCCTGTGTCCGCTACTGCCCTACATCCTCAGTTTAAACAATCCCATGGACAAAAGTTTACAGAACAAATTTACACATCAACTCCACGTCTCAAACTGCGACTTGATAAAATCATTTCATTTTTCTCTTGTGCAATTTATGGAGTTGGTGAAGCAGGGGTTATGTGAATAACAGATTTTATACCAGCGTGATTAGGACGTGCACGTAGCACTGACAATGCAGAACGGTGAACAGGATCCTTGTTCCACTGTAACAGCAACTGGAAATTTTAAAATATTGTATAGCTGACCGCATGCAATTAGCTAACTGGGAGCATGTGTACTCCAAGCACACAAGAGGAGAAACTTATTGCATTAGGATTTTATCTTTTCAGGTCGGGGACACATTGGCTTTGTCGGTCAGCACGCCTACTCATTTACACAAAATAGGGCTTCTGAAAGAGATCGACGACGATTACGAAGCTGACATCAATTACTTAATGAAACAAGCACTTGACAAAATTGCTTTCCTGCCATTTGGATATATGATTGACAAATGGAGGTGGAGCGTCTTTAATGGTGCCACCACTAAGCAGGACTACCAGCAACATTGGGATGATCTCAGGTCAGGGAATTTACTTGCTATCTTTGGCCGATAATATTTTGAAGTCACGATCGTGGCTTCTGCGAGCCTTGAAGTGTTTAAAATGCGAGACGAAAAGGTTCAATCAACAAATTGTTTTCAAACAATTTACAAACTTTTCAGTTATGCTATTTTAAGTAAACATTGGCAAAATGCCGTGACGCACGTAGTACAAAAGACAAAAACAAACACATCACTTACACACAAATCCATTTCTTCTTCGGCCAAGACTACAAATTCCGGCATTTAAGCGATTGGTATTAGCGAAATTCTGTTTCTAAACTCGTTCGATTTACTCTTATCGCTATCTTTGAACTCAAGCAACAACAAATGATAATAACGTGCTTGGAAATTTTTGTTTTCAAAACTAAGCTGTCTATTTTATAAACAATGGAACTTACTGGTGAACCACGCATTTAATCACCTCTTTTATCATTTTACCTCAATTTCTTTTGTTAATATGTTTCCAAATGGGGCCCTGCTTCAAGTTTTTTTAACGCAAAAATGTTAGACACAGTTTGTCATGATAGCAAATTCAAATTGCTTATGTAAGCTTGATGCCACAGCTGATTTTTACTATGCACTCAACCAGGGACGGAGTTTAAAGGGAGGACACGTCCCTCCAACTTTTGGACAGGTGACATATTATCTTTTGCCCCCCAATATTCAGCGACAAAAGCAATGTAGGCCTAGTTGTGCAAATATCATGGTTACATTATTGTTGGAAATATTGCCCATGCATAAAGCCAGAGAATAAATAAAAAGTGAACATTATCACTGGATTATCTGTAGGTACAGTATACAGACACCATGTTAACTGAATTGTCATGATTGTTGAAAATTGTGTTGGTAAATTTGAATTGCCGAATCGGTGTGCACATAAACTTCGCTCAGCCACGACTTCCTGCGCTGGTCCAGGCCCGTAACCAGGGGGGCAAAGGGGACGAAGCCCCTCTACAAAAATTTTTGCCCCCTTAGAAAAATGTGTTGGGCATAATTGAAAACTATTGGATATAGTTCAAAAATTTGGGCCCCTCTCAGAAAACTCTTCCCCACCCCAGACTGGTTACGGGCCTGCGCTGGTCTGGAGCCTGCAATCAGAATACTGTTGCCACCAGGCACGTAGCCCTGTAGGCAACTGGGGCAATGACCCTCAATTCCAGTGTTTTGAGGTAAATAAAATATTTGAAGTATAAGCCAAAGAAATACATTAGTGCAAATCAACGAAACTGCCTCAAGGAACCTATCCTACTTCAGAATTTAGTCGAATACAAACATGTATCTGACCTTTTGCAATCAATGACCGCAAGTAAAAACAATTGGAGTAACGCTTTTCGCAGCTGTTTTTGGCGCACCAGTGCTGTATCCCATTATTGGTTATGTAAGCTTCATTTCAATACCATCGCAAATTCCTTTCTGATAACCGTGGGCGTTAAAAATATTACCTAACCTTGTTTCCAGTGTCAGGGTGGCCTTAAATCAATGTCGTAGATTTTTGTTTTTGCACAGTTCTAAAACTACATGCGTGAATATGGCGGTGATATAAATTTTATATGTCTTGAAGCTCAAACTTTGGCTAAAAAGCGATTCAATTTCAAAATCTTCTCCATTGTGCCATAGTCACTGTTTAGCAACAATAGCATTCAATCTAGAGTAAAAATGACAGAAAATAAAAAAATCTGAACGTTTCAGTCAACAAATGATATGCTTGTAGGGTGCCGGGCCCTGAAATTCCAAAATGTAGACAAGCTCAGAGCTATCCTATTTAGCTTGATCCGCTCTGAGCAGTGGTGTAGGAGGCGGCAGTGCAGGGGGAACAAGATCAACCCTAAAAGTGGGATTGTCAAAAATTTTGGCAAAATCCCTGAAAATTTGGGCAAAATATGTGGAAATCCTGGCAAAATCTTTAAAAATCCGGGCAAAATCCCTAAATATCTAGGCAAAATCACTGAAATCCCTGACAAAACAGGCGCTCAACGTTGTCAGTTAATGAACACTTTTTTCACACCAAAAAAAGGACTTCGTGATCTTTGTGGGAGAAAATTTGTAGGCAAAAAGTGGAACAAAAACTTTTCGAACACGTTTGGGGAATTCGACCAAAAATCTTTAACACCCCCCAAAATTTGCCTGTTGCAACACCTGCGGCTTTGAGCTTGTCTACATTTTGGAAATTCGATGCCGAACATCTCTATGAAGCATATCCCACTTTCCGACAAGCTTAAAGGAGGCATAATTGCAGCTTTATACAAAAACATCTTTGATTGAAGTGAGATTTGAAATCTTTTGTTAAAGTGAGCTTCTAATTACAGCACAAGCAACCAAGTCAGTAGTGCCTTGGCTGCTTTCTTGAATACCTCGCCATAAACAAATATGTTAATATCATAATGAGTCGGAAACTCAGTTTTATGCGGTTGTGCACTGCAAAGCCGAGTTAAAATCTTTCAATATCTCAATATTTTTGCTAAAAAAATATCAAATGAATCTATCTATTCAAGTATAAGGAGATATGCTAGACCAGGGTTCACCAACCTTTTATGTAACTGAGAGCTACTTCTTGGGTACCGATTAACGCTACGGGCTACTAGCTTGATACACACTTTTGAAATTAAATGTTGTCATTAATGATGTTAATTTATGTGACGATACTCATCATCTTAATGCTATTTTCAAAACAAGCCCGCGGGCGATCAACGTGGTGCTTGCGGGCGACCTGGTGCCCGCGGGCACCTTGTTGGTGACCTCTGGCCAGACAAAGATTTTGCACATCTGTGTTTAAAACAAAGGAGTTTATGGCGGATTTTATTGCAGGAAAACCGCGATGTTCAGTAGTTAATGTCAGTTAATCAAAGAAGAAAATATATCAGCGTTAATAAAACAAGTACGGCGTGTGCAGCTTACCATAGAGTGCAGCTGTGGATGTCAAAGGTGTTTCAATTACGCGACAAAAAAGGTGATCATCTAATCCGAAAAAAAGCAAAAAGCTATAATTCGCTCATCCTTTTGAACTTAGGTAATACACAGTGCTACAAAAATTGCCATCAGGTTCAAATTCGTTACTGAAAAGAAAAAAATCATTCAGAATTTCTGCTCCCTAATCGGAAGATCAGTGTTGAAAACACCACATTTACAGCTTTTTAAATTAACACCTGGTAGTAAAACAGAGTTCATGATTGGCAGCACCAAGGATGTTTGTATCCATAAAACTAGCAGTCCGATTCCTTCCCATGCATAACTGAGATTTTTTAAACTTTGCAAATGAACAAAATAGGAAGAGGACATCAACCAAAGAAACATATTTTATTCTGCTAAGCAGGAAGCAGAACACCGCTATCACTAAAAGGCATACGAAATAAATATTGCTAGAAGTTAAGAACAAAAATATTTCTATGTAAATGCAGGCTAACCAGTTTGGAACAAAAGGTTCCTCCCTAAATTATCCACGCAGGTGGACAACAAGCAACAAAGCTGCAAGTCAATCTACCCTGCTACTTCATATGACTTTTTACAAGCATCACGGCAGTACGGATCAAGGATTGAAAAATACCCCAAAGAAAAATTGATCACATCACATTAAGCAATAAGTATGACGTTAGAATAAACCAAATTATGTGGTCGTGATTAGATTTACTGTAACGAGTTTCCATGACCTTGGTGTGCTCCGACCTGTCTTATCTTCCTGCGCTCAAATATAAAAACTTATTGCTTGTTCTGTCATGCCTTCTAGCGTTTGACTGCTCCACTGCAACAAGACTTGTAACATTTCCGCAAAAAATACTTGGGTAATTTTGCACAAGATTTCACCATACTTCTATTATTTTAGGATAAAAGTAAGGCTTTCCCAGTCAACTCTGTCGCATTACTTTGAGCATTATATATTTTATGTGAAATAATACCTTTCGTGATGAATTCTATCTTTTGCGATAGATGCTACCTTAAGTGATCGATGATATCTTTAGGTTATACTTGTGATAACTATTGTCTTTAAAAAGCAAACTTTTTGTGCAGGCTGAAGTACCAAGGCATCACACCACCAGTGAAACGAGACAACGTTACAGACTTCGACCCTGGTGCGAAATTTCACATTCCAGCAAACACGCCTTACATTCGGTACCACGATCGCAGACAGTTTTTTAGCGTTGTTTCGTGATATTTTTCTTTACAGTTTAGGATGGCAGTACAATTTTTACCCGTGGCTTGCGAATTCTTTTTCATTTTTTCCACTCCATACCACTTTGCTTCAGTAACTTCAATTTTTGCAAAATCAACCCAAAATCTCAAGACCCCAAATTTTGGCAAATTAAATAACTTTTTATAAGTTCAAACTGTATGGCACAAATATCAAACCATTCCCATACATCACCTACTTATATTTGCGTTATTGGTAAAAGTGAAAATGAAACAAAATGTCAAAGGAAAGCGGATTTAAATTTTTCAGAGATTTGTGCCAAAAGTGAGGTGGGTCTTATATGAAACGTCTGCATTCCTCACCCATATTCAGCTGAAAGAAGGCGTTGGACTTAAGCAAAGTTCAATTCAAACGGCTTTTCCTCCAATTAACTTACCATCTAAAAACATTCCTGTTCTTTCTGAATTTGCGTGCGATTATCTGAAAGTTTGAACGGGCTCGTCCCCAAAGTACAGAAAAAAGCTTTATTAAAACTCGTTTGTACTCTCTTTGAAGTGTCACGCGGGGTCAGCGGCGCTTATCTCCCTCTGATTGCCGAGGGGACTATGGGCTAATTTAGTATCAAATGCTGACCCTCAACTGCATCCCACGAACACGACGCATGGGTTAACTGCAAATGCCGGTGGTCAAGTCTTCGGTACGACCGGATCGGAAATCGAACTTGGACAATAAGTTCAGTTTCAGGTCTACGTGCTCAACACACTGTATCATTTAGACCAGGAGTTCTGTCCAAAGTGCAGCCCACGGGCTTATTTCATAAAGCCCGCGGTTTGGTTTTAGATTGTGTAGCATATGGCCCACCATATCGGAGAGACGCGGTTTTTGCTGTTTTAGACTTTTCCTGTTGTTTGTTGATGTGCTGCGAGCGAATATGGTGAGTAAGAAAGCCGTCACAAAGGAGTATTCCTATTTTGATTTAAACAAACCTTTTAATGAATAAATAGGCGAAATATTATGTTCAAGTTTTTTCTCCTAAGTGTTTAACCATGCTGTTGTGGAAAAAGGTGTTTAAACAAACGGATGAAGTTATTGGCTTTATATATACCTCAGTTTTATAAAAAGGCGTCTATTGTGCAGATACTTTGTCAGCTTCGTAATTCAATTCCAGTTTTATGAAGCCATGTGCAAAGAAGCCAATCACCAAGGGAATCTATATAAATGCGATTTTTACAAGTCTCTTAAAGCTGGAAGCAAACTTGAGTAAGAACATCAAATGAATGAATTGCTAAATTGAAACTCCTAATCAAATCAATGTAATCAAAACAACAGTACTATCCTGCTATTAAAATAACTACATCAGAATCCACACGAACCTGGACTTGCTTCATGCAAAGCTACCGCAATAATAGTCGTTTTTGGTAAATTAGTTTATTACGTGGTTAAAATTATGTTCAGTGTTGTATTAATTCTTTGTCGCGGATCGCAACACGACCTTAGGTGCTTATTTACCACAAAGCGCAATATGCACGCAGAAACATGCTTCGGATGGGATCAAGCAAACCATGGCAAGAAGCGATGGAAGCCATCACTGGAGGTCGTAAAATGAGCGTGGGGTCACTAGTTACATACTTCCAACCTATACTAAAATGGTTGAAGAACAAAAATGCTGAGAATGGCGACGTATTAGGATGGTCGGAATAAAATTGGAAACCAAATGCGTGCGCAGTGATTTTTGTGATTGAAACTACTGTAAGCCTGCGGTTGACTCAGTTTTCATGGAGCAGTATCAGTTTATCTGGGAGCAACTATAAACACACATTAAATCATTCACCACAGAAAACAAGCCACATAGAACAGCGTTTATTGTGTTCGCAGGACATCTGAAATAACCGTACGGTTTTCTAGGCAGATGCCCTGATGAATAACAGAGAGAAAAAACAAGACCAGCTAAATCGTACATTTCAATAAAGTTCCAGGCTAATAATGTTATTTTATTTTAAAATGTAGCACGTCATGCATTGCCAGAGCAGATCTGGAAAACAACATCAGCTCTTTCATAATTAACAATTTTGTATTTGTGGTTGTAATGTTTTGGAAGAAATCATATATTTGCCTTACTGATTCTCAACGATGATATCATTGCTCTTCATGAAGTTTATGTTTCAATTTAGTAACAGATAGGTAATAATTTGGTATTGAACGAATTATTGGTTGTATGGCAGAACAAATTCCTATTCCTGTGTATGTAAATGACTTTTGAGCTATTTTTAATCTAGTCCGAAGCATCCCATATTAATAACTTGATCGTTGTCTTGTATGATAAGAATGGATGTTTCGATTTTTGTAAAAAGTTCTGTAAATTGTTTGGGAACAATCTAAAATTAATATTATATATTAATTTGCCGATTTCTAGTTTGAAGATACTATCTATATTAAGTATTTGGGCATCTTTGTGCAATGTGCATACGTTAGAGTTAATTTGCTAAATGTCATAATTCTTAATTGTGAATAACATTCAAGGTGTTGAGTGTAGCAAAGATGATGATCACCAGCTGGTAATGGCATGTCGAAGATGTGAATATGCTAAGGTACACATTAATAACAAAACATTACACAGTATATTACATTACAAACATTACACAGTATATCTTCCAAAACATTACACAGTATATTACACTGTTTTCAAGGTTCTGAATGGAATATAGTGCCTGAGTTTACAGATTATACCTGATGCTTTCGAAACTTGGTTTTTAACCAGAGTTACAGGTTTCCAGATTAATTTATCATCAATTATAACTCCAAAGTGCTTGACACATCCAGTTCTTGCAAGCTGGTAGTTGTTAATTTGAACATTGAAATTTGTGTCTATAGATTTTTTTGTTTTGCAAATAACATGTACTGGTTTGACTGTAATTCAAAGATAATCTATTGTACTTCAGCAAGCTGTCCGCACTTTGAAGTTCTTGGTTTATTTTTATTGTGAGTTAGTACATTAAGTTCGCTGATAGTGAGACAACAGTATCATCAGCAAAAAATGGTTTTAAAATTTGATACAAGTGGTAAATCATTTACATACAACAGGAACAGGAGAGGCCCTAATTTAGAGCCATGTGGCACGCCACAGGTAAATTTAACCATTTAAGATCTACTATCATTTACAACTACACAGTGCGAACGGTTTTCTAAATGTTTTTTTCAGTAATAACAGAGGTAAACCCTTTATTCCATATTGAGTTTTAATTTATGAAGAAGTATATCATGATTAATTGCATCAAAAGCTTTGAAAAGATCTAAAAATATAGAACAAGTTACTAAACCTTTGTATTTTGTGTAAAAAAAAATTTGTCAATCGTTAATGGCCAATTCTGTAGAGTCTACAGAACCCTCTCCTGAAACCATACTGGCAGGCTTTCAAACAGTGGCGATTCTGGAATTAAAAAAGTGGGGGATCTCTGCGGGGCCAAGAAAAAAGTAGGGAGGCATATCTTGCATGGTGATTTTTCGTTCTTTTGAAGATTAAGTTGCTATGATTAACCCTGTCAAACCCAATACAGGCTTGTGAATATCGTTAGATATGAACTGGCGTCATTATTCACTAGAGACACCGAAACGCCACTGCAGATGCCATTACACAAGTGTACTGCTATGCCAAGTATTCTGTGCTAACCATGCAACTTTCACAGCGCTGCACATATAAAACAAAACACCATTTTCCGAACACAATTGTGCTGACCCCACATGAACGAAAACAGCTCCACGAAAGTGAATACAATTCACATGAAAGCGAAATGGTTCCACTTCCAACCATTTATTCCATATTAACACAGAAACAAGTAGGCTGTTGATAACCAACTAGTTTCGTAAAAATATTGTTACTACAAAACACATAAAAATAAGCCAACGGATTGGGGACTACTGACTAATCCGTTTTTGTGGAAGCTTGGAAGTGTATAGACATTTTGTGATTGTGGTGTAACCACAATTTGCGAGTGTAATGCCCATCTGCAGCGTGGATAGAGTGAGGACTATTCAATGCAGTTAACTTCAGAGAGGTTTCGGCACCAGTGGCACCTCAGGTAACATAGCAGCGCCGCAGTAGGAATGTATGTATCGGTTTTAGGGGCGTGTACCTGATAGCAAAACGTAACAGCAGGCGTGAAACTTATTTTGCAGAATATTCCCAACAAAGTTGTTCATTTTAATACTCACACTGAATTTTCCTCTAACTGATCTTCAAAAGCTGACTTTTCAACTCTGCGTTGGTTAATGACTGTCTTGCCACAAGCGAAACACGCACTAACTCTGAAATGATTCAGACAAATAGACAATGAACAATATGATTCTCATACAGATCCCTGCACAGTATACGTTTGAATTTTGTATCATCATCACCTCAATGTAACTAATCCTTCGATTGTCATGTCGACTGTCAAATTCATCAACGAAATCATCTAAATCTATTTTTCAGCTTGTACCTTTCACCTGAAAGTGGATTAGTGTTACCCAATCTTTCACTGGTTATGGAATTTCTGGGAAATGTTTTCACTACTTTCATTTTTGAAAATCTTTTCTCGCATGAAGCGCTGATGATGGGAAGAGTTACAGCCAGTGGTGGGTTTAGGTTTGGGCGGCCTGAGGCAAGACCAAAAAGAATGACCCTCTGATGGCGTCATCATGCTCAGCCAACCGTGATATGCACTTTTGATCAAGCCTAAGATAAGGCCACTGAAGGATACGCTCCTGAGACTATGGCATGACAGACGTAGCAGGAGAGAATGCAAAAGTGTTCATGATACACAACTTTGAAAACACTGAAAGTTGGGAAGACAAGGCTG
>JGI24158J21664_10014966_pt1 | contig 10136 bp, 8 predicted proteins | sample Ectturendosymbi3_FD_21664 | JGI IMG/M metagenome (IMG submission 21664) | reverse complement strand
CTCATTCTGACATTCGGAAAATGAAAGAATGCTTTCGACGATATGCGTCTTTGAAAAATTTTAATTTTCTTCCGGGAGCTTAAGTAGACTAACTTGCGATTTAGGTTCACTGTCGTTGTTATCAAATCGTGTCGACTCCCTGTTGACCAGTGCTCCCTCTGAGGTGCGCAACTGCGCAAAACTACCAGAGCATTCGCGCAGTGAAATCTCATTCTTGCACACTTGCAACATTCCAAATTCGATATCGTATATACATTGCATAACCCTGTCGAAACGCATCACTGGTTGTGTGTCTACATCAGGGCTCTCAAATACAAATTGCTCCGAGGGCCAAATTAGGACCTATAAACAAAGCAACCGGAGGGCTGCGTTATGACGCTGACGCAACAATAGCGGTACCTGAACCTTACAAGAAACAGCTTTTACGCTTTATTTCTTGCGAAATGTATCGTAAGTTATAGGCAAATCATTTCTAGCCTCCTCTACGTTCGTTCAAAAAAAACTTGTTCACTTAGTGGCGGAGCACTTTCAAACATCGGTGAATAAAAACTTAAATGTTGATTATACAAAAATTCCCAAAACGCATCGCGAGCCGCCAGGGGCAATTGTCCCCCCTAAAACCTAAAAAAGTAACTTTATTCACCATAATTTTTTACAATGCCCAAAAGAGCATTCGCGATATAAGGCCATTTTGTTGTCCATCGTTTTGCAACAGCAGTCTTAAGAAGTATAATTCATCCCTCTTACACTAGCAAAGCCGTTATGAGACTTGACTTCCAAATATTACTGAAATCGCCCCCCAAACGTTACTGGCTGGATCCGCCCCTGCGGGCCGCACAAAATGCCCTCCGGGGTCACAGGCGGCCCGTGTGTTTTAGAGACCTTGGTCTACATGGTTGTGAAATTGCATGCGCACTGAAACAAACATTCGCTCAATGTAAAATTTTCTTACAGGGAACACTGCTAGTGACTAAGTTCACAAACTTGTGTAAACACATTGATAAATGAAACAACCGTTAAATTTGAGGCAACAATTTTCTATCAATTTGAGATATTTCTATTCGTCTAGAAGAGCCACACAAAATATGTCGGCGACCCGCAATTCGCCCATCATTGGCTTGAACCTACGTGCTATGCCGGTAGCTGTAGCCATTGTCTCGCTGCATTACCTGCCAAGACGTCAGCATTCGATAGTTGCATGCGGCAAAACGCCTACCACCGTGACTTGAAGTGCATTTTCGAAGATTGTTGCCATGTTATTGTTACGCAACAAAGGCCACGGTAGAACAATTCGCTCCCGAGTTTCGCAACCTGCCTCTGCAGGCAAGGAGCGGATATGAGTGAACTGCAAGCTCATAATTGTATGTTATCGAAACAAGTGAACCAGACTCTTGCGCAGTGTGCCATATCGGCAAACGAACCGTCATTGCAAGTATTCACCCAAATAATCAGAATTAAATTCCTGACTTCACATTTTCCAGAAATTTTTGTTTCTTAGTCCCAATTTTCAGGGGGGCAAATGCCCGTTTTTCCCCCCCTTGCGGACGCCCATGCTTCACTGCACTAATTATCCAAGACCATGCAGAGTGTTACTGGTAGGGAGCCATGCACTGCGGTTGTGATGAATTTTCAGGCACAGTATATTGTAAGTTTAATAAAGCGCAATGTTTGAAACAAGATAAAATACCGAAGAAACAGTTGCATATCAACACGCGTGGAATTTTGGACTTTATTTTCTCGTATACAGCAGTTTGCATTAGTTCGTTTTATTACACTTATGTTGGTTGAAAGCGACCAACACTGATATAGCTATCGGAAAATACCTAATCGGCCGAACTCCATTTCTTAGAGGAAAAACTTCAGTTTCTTTGAAGATAAAGTACTAAAAATGGTCCAAAAATCACAACATTGCTACCACCGAATCATCACATCGACTTTCGGTTCGATTAAGAATATCAATAAAAAGTTGTGATTAAGTTTAGCCTATTTTTTCGCCGTGAAGTGTCACAAATCCCCACAACTGTGTGGTATTACAGTATTAGCAAAATTGCCTTGAAACAAGACTTCATATATTCTTCGGTAGGGCATTACCAAAGCATTGTTTCGAAAGCAAAACACGGAATAGCCCGTTATCATGTGTTTTATAAACTTTGTTTCGTAACTTGAGTGAAAGAGTTGAACCAAGAGTCTTGTATTGAAAAAATACGTGGAAAATGAGTCTTGCTAGGCAATTTAGGTAGCAATTAATGGCTTGTAAAATGAATTACATTTAGCCATGACGTAAGTTGCAAAGCGTGCTAATGTTTTTCAGTCAGTTATAGTATTTTACTGTGCTGTGCTTATGGATATAGGCTGTACTGTGTTCATCTGACTAATGACAGAGTATACCGATACACTAGGCTAGGAAATGGATACATTAGACATAGGAAGTAAGTCCAACCATTCCCAATCTTGATTAGACTATGAATTGCAACATATCGTTTTCGCCACCTGTAGTTTCACGCTTGCAAAGAAGCATTTCTGTTGTGGAAATAAGGCCGAAACTTGGATTGCATAGAAAGACTGGGTGAAGTGCTTTTTTGCCAGTTAACTAAAGTTAGCGAATGCGGTTCCACATCCAGGAACTTTTCATCGACTTCCAAATCGACGATGAAGCCCGTGCCGTTTGTAATTAACACGAATTTTCAGACTTTTGGATCAAGTGCAGTGACGGTTTTCCGGAAGTTTGGGGAAAGTAAAGCTTTTATTACTACTGGAATTTCCCTCGAATGTATATTCAGGCCCGTAACTAGCTTGGGACACCAGGAGGGCGAAGAGTTTTCTGAGAGAGGCCCAAATTTTTTAAACTATGTCCAACACATTTTTCCAGGGGTGGGCGAAAAATTTTCTAGGGGGTCTGCGCCCCCCTTGGTTACGGGCCTGCGTATATTACTGAGCAAGATTTCAGCCAAGTACTGCACACTCATAATAAATACAGCAATCGTCCTGGCGTGAACAAGACCGGGGGACATGGGCGTCCGCAGGGGGGGGGCAAAACAAGCATTTGCCCCTCCCTAGAAATTGGGACTAAGAACCAAAATTTTCTAGAAAACATGTAGTCAGCAGCTCAACTCCGATTAATTGATTTAATTCTTGCAATGACGGTTTACCAGTATTTCCGCATTTTTCCGGTATTTTGGCTGGCCAGAGGGCCCAGAGACCAATATCGTTGCCTCAAGTGATAGCGTCAGCCATCTCATCTATTGTATTTTTTGGTTATACATCTTGACGTTTTTCTGCTACTGCACTGCTGGTTGAACTAGGTCTCTTTTCTTCTTTACATAGATCTAAGTCTGTCACAACACGTTCCTTGATTTTCTGTCGGCTGTCTCCGCTGGACTTCATTGCCACTGTAAAATAGTCCCTTGAGGTGTCCGTTCAAAAGAGACCTGCTCATAACAGACCACTCATAACAAACCACTCGAAACAGACCACGTTCATAATCATAACAGACCTGTTCATTACAGACCCGTTCATAACAGACCACGTTCATAACAGACCCGTTCATAACAGACCACTTTCGTAACAGACCACGTTCATAACAGACCCGTTCATAACAGACCACGTTCATACAGATCATGTTCATAACACACTGCACTCATAACAGACCCACTGGAGGTTGTCTGTTGTGACAATGGAGGTTGTCTGTTGTGAACGGGTCTGTTATGAACGGGTCAACTTACGACTGTCACTTACTGGAGTGTATTACCAGCACTTAACAAATCAGATAAAATTTGGCCTATTGATAAGTTTTAAGCATCGAAGTAAGACGTCCAGTGTGGAAGGAAAATACACAAAACAAAATCCTCATTTACTTGTTCTACTTGTCTCATGAATATTTTGCAGTTTCCTTAAATTTCTTTAAAATGTAAAATTGCGTTCAACATTATTATGAAACTAATTGCATGAAAGATGTTTGAAAGTGCACACCAGCTTTAAATAGTGTACTGTATAACATTGTTTTTCAACCGGGGTTCTGCGAGTGGCTTTCAGTTTTCAGTAGCATTGGCGTACGCAGAAAATTTCCGAGGGGGGGTTAAAGCATAGGCGTAACCAGGGGGGACAAAGGGGCCATACCCCCCAAAATTTTTAGAATATTAATCATTTTGTGCTTTGAGAGGCGTTTTTCCAAACAAAATAGTGTTATTCGCCTAAAATTTAACATTTTGGTATACACTGCCGAATACTGACAGTGTATACTGCCAAATACTGTATATACATTATTTTATTTTTAGGGTCTGAGGGGGGTACATGGCACAGTGGCCCCCCTCCGTACGCTAGTGTTCAGTAGGTTGTTGTTTTTGTGAGTTTTTTGGATTATTTTCCGGTGATTCTGGGTTTTAGTTTAGCCACCACATCCGGACTCACCATGATTTCTCAAGTGTTTTCTGAGTGTTGGCTGGTGGACCCCGTGCAGTGGACAGTGGGCCCCTTTTATCTAAGTTTACCACCCTGGTTCAAACCTTTTGTCACGCCACTGATTATAGCTGTGTAAAATAAGAGATGTAAAAAGAGGATATTTTGACATTTTTGAATATCCTCAGATATTATTTCATTTCTCATGAAAAAAGTGGACATGCACTCCAAAAAAAGGACGTATGGTAGCTCTACTTAACAAAACAATACGTGTAATTGATGTTTCGTCACAATATCAAATGATATACAAGTGAAATACTGCCGTCTGGACGACCGATAACTTAATAGCGTCTGCAAACAAACATTCCTCGCTAATCAAAATGACTAAGTGGCACGCATATGGCGTACATACGGCTAAATGCATGAACGTGGTGGGGGGCCTCTTGTTAGTGCCACCCCCCCCTTAAATCCGGCGCTGGGATCGCCAGGGTGTATCCTTGACTGTATTAATTTGGTTCATTCTTTTTTCAGTGTATAATATTTGCAAACAAAACATTTCAATAAGTTGACGAAGGTTTATGCCATGTAGGCAAATGGCTGTGTTCGTGCTGTAGCTGTGAGAGCAGATGCTGATTGTGTCTAAACTGTAAACACTCACAACAAGAAACGTGGATTTTGTGATGGTCAGCGGCAATACGTGTTGTTGCTTGTAATCGGTTTTCAGTGATATTGATGGAAAATACTGGATTGTTATTAAGTTGGTCAATGCTTGAGGGCCTTGAGGCATTAGGCAAGCTAATGAAAAAGTGAATAAACAGCAATTTTAAATGACAAAAGAAGGTAAAGGGACAACTCAAAAGTCTGGGGCGTCTGAAAGACATGATATCGTTAATTCTTTAGTGCAAATGCCTCAAAACCACTCGCAACAACGCCAGAATAAAAACTGCAACTTGGTCCCTAAGATGCTTGTAGTTTAGAGTTCATTAAATCTACACGTATTTCAGCGGAGGTATCTATGCACCAACTCAAACATTCTCACGTTTTGTGTCGGAAATTATTCCCATACTTGCAAGTATATTCTCCATATTACTGATGGCCCCTAATCTAGGGGTATCGCCTACAATTAGTAATAATCGTTTTCCGTATCACTGTACATCACTATACTGTACGTTGTTATCACACTTCTTTCATTATGCTATTGCTGCCTTTGCAGATCGATTCCGAGACCGGGGATTCACCTTTCTGGCTTGCCTTACTATCTTCACCAGCAGGGGTGGGGAACCTACCGGTATTTACTACCATGGGCCGCATGAGTCGTGCATTATTGCTGGCGGGCCGCAAAATCAAATCATTTTATCTTAAAATTCTACGTTTATCTATGTATGAGGAAGAGTGACTTCTCGCAACTTATCATTTACATACCAGGTTGTCATGGAGCTTCGTTTTGACACGACTTTGTACTCTACAGGCCAAATCAAATTTTCATGCGGGCTGCCTTTGGCCCGCGGGCCTCAGGTTCCCCACCCCTGGTCTACTACACTGATTGTCGAAATAAAAGGACTTTTTGAAAAAATACTCCTGTAGAATGAACACTTCGATGTTGCTTTTTTCGTTCGTCTTCAATTTGGTTGAAGCATTATCTTGCAACTATGCTGCATCCTATAGTAGAACAATCGATTTGCAACTTTTAGTGGCGTTTCAAAAGCTCGTGGATCTCGCTGAAGCAATAGCCATGCTGAGTTCCAAAAGCTCGAAGAAGAACACAAACCAAGCAATAAAAACCAAAGTTTATTAAGCAACAAAAAGTCACACAAAACAACACTCATGAAAAATACAATAAATTCCAGTCTTTATCTGGGTAGACTTTGAGATCTCTACCTAACCTTCTTAAAACGCATGGACGATAGAAATCTCCCCAAGAAATTTTTTCTTTTTGGTTTAAATCGCTTGTTTGTCTTGCGTGTTGCCTGTGAACCTTCGAGTTCCTCAACATCTTTTGAGCAGGAGGCCATGGATTGACTTTCATCGCCTGAAGTGTCTTCGCAACAAAGAGAAACGTCTTTTCCTTCAAAGCTCTCTTGATGAATTCTACAACACGGCGAGCAGTTGTTTACGAGAACTTCTGCGTCCTGTTCCGGCCACTGTGTGCCAACTGTCCGCGCCATCTTGGCCAGACTAAGGGTGCTGGTACTTTTACTTCGATCAGATTCAACGGCTTCCATCTCTTTCACATCCACACCTGTTTGCGAAAAAGATTCTTTATGCATTCCGTTTGCTTCAGCCGCCAAACACAGGTTCGCACGACCCAGGTTTTTCAATGCGCGCAAACTCGCTTCAATTTTACTGCTGGAAAAGTTTCGCGGAATGCAGATGACTTCCGCTGACGGTGAGTCTGTCTTCGCCATGGCAACGTCAACACTTTTCAGAATTGCTACTGCGATGTTTATTAGATCGCGAGGTTCAGGATCAGTGACAGAAGCATCTTCTAATGTGGTTCGGCTGGAAACTGGAATTGGGAGTTTCGCAATGTCTTCGTTATTGCAATGTACGCTGGTTTCATCATGAACTAACCGATCAAAACGCTTTATTTGATCGTCACTTTTCTGAGCAATCAAAGAGCAATTTAATTCATTTTCTTCTAGACTCCTTGCAAAGATTTTATTCGTTTCAGAAGGTATGACCTCATCACAAGGCGATACATCAATACCTGGAACAACGTCAGGCATTGGGAGTACAGTCTCAGCAACCGAGGAAATGGGTAAATCTCGCTTTTCGCTTCCAGATGCTTCGACATCAGGTGCGGTTACAGACCAGCATGAGCTATCAGGTTTCTCAACGTTATCCAAATGTTTATTGAAGGCCTCAAGACTCTGGCTTTCGTTGTTGTTGTTGTTGCAGTCCGACTCTTCATCCGTACGCTGGTTGACGTTGAAAAACTCGCCATCGCCCGACGAGTTACTGCAGTCCATCTGCCCAGTTCTATGGTTCTTCCGATTCTCTGTGCACCAGGACTCTGCGTCTGCAAAACATCAGATTTCAGATTGTCAAAGCACGTGGTTTTCCTTACTCCGTTCAATTTCAGTATCATAAAGTAAAAATGTTAATTTTGAAATCATTTAAAAGTGAAGATATCTTCCCAAAAATTGCCTATCTTTAAAGGTTGAGTAGTAAATATGCTTTTAAATGCGCAGTGTTTGATCAGAGATATTTCAAAACCAGTGTTGTAATTTAGGGTGCGCATCTTATGTTTCCAAAGCATCAGGGCTCAACCAGCACCATCGTTTGCAAACAAGATATGCATAAATTAATCGCTAACATCAGAAAAACTTTCAAAATCGTGCAAAAGCCTTGTTTTCACGGAGCCATATACAATTATATTTCTGTGAATCTAAACAGCTGAAACCCTGAAACACGACACGTCGGTGATTTTTCCGTGGTCCCTGCACAAAGCACTTTATTGTTGCTATCAAATTAACAAATTGAGGTAACAAACCTGAAAACAGAGCAAAACATAATCGCTGACAAATCCGGAATCTTCAACGCAGCATTAATTAATTCTTGAAAAATGTCACGAGTGCGATTATTTTGTCTGAGCAGACTGCTACGAACAAGAGTTTGATGAAAGAGTTTATGTCAGTAGTACTCCTGCCTCATTTTATTAGAACAACACTGCAAAGTTCAATTACTGTATGCCTGAATGCAAACGAAAAAAGCAGGAGCCCATTACATGGAGGATATACAGATACATTATGTCCATGGGCATCGGAAGGATATTTCCAAGGGCATGGCCACTAGAAGATTTTTCCAAAAAATTTTCTAGGGGGATCCAAAAGCGTTGAATTTTGTTTTTTCATACTCGAAACTAAGAAAACAATCCTTTTGTTGAAATTTTCAATATCCAGGGGGCGCTTTGGCCCCCTTCTGACCCCGGGCCGACGCCCACAATTATGTCTGTCCACACCTTCAAAAGTGGGGTTTGGATCGTCGTTATAAAAAAACATTTGGAAAATGGACCACAGAAAAAAATAAACCCATGATTTACAAATCCTTATCGTTCTGCCCTCAATCTCGTACCTAGTTTGAAGTCGCCAGCTTCCATCATATTCTTTGATACAACACGTGTAGTCCTTGCAGTTGCGGAATCAGTGCCCTCTTCATGGGTGAATAACTTTGGCAAGTCTGAAAGTACAAGACCAATATTTGTTCTGTTTGTGAACGGTAAGTTTACAAAAAACAAGAGGGGGTTGCCTTTGAAAGATACCCACCTCCCTGGCCACCGTCGAGCTGCGAGGACTGCACAGTTTCTGATTTTTCGCCAACAACAATCTCCTGTAGAAAAAGCACACATTTAGCCTCATTTGCTTCAGGATGTACGATCCAGCAGAGGAGGCTGATAAAAACGCGTCCACAACTTCAAGCAATACAACTACAGATTTTATCTTTGGAAGCTGTTTTAAGAATAACTTTTTCGCGACAGAAATGCCCCCGGTCATCGCTTTTCCTACTGTCACGTTGCGTGCGTTTCGCTTTAGATTGCTCCTGTAGATTCAGATCTTGCAATCACGATCGTTTTTCAGCAAGACTTCACATGACGCTACGTTAACACTTGCTTTCTAGATTGCACTTGGAGCCAAAAAATCGGACAAAAACATACAAACCATCTGATTGCTGTTTGATTCCGGATGATGGTCTCCTTCAGGACACGCCTTTCTCTGAAGATCTTCAGTAAAGACCTCAGATTCTTTACGCTCGGTAATAGAATTCAATGCATCGTGGTTCTGGCAATGCTTGCTCGTCTTCCCGTGCAGCTTCGACTTTACCCATGAAGAGATTTTTCCTCGTTTCCCCACTGATGTTTTTTTTGTTGCATCACCTGACTGTGTGTTATCTGCAAGGCATAAACAAAGTAAAATAATGAAGACCACTCATGTTCGGTTCGCACGTTCAGCACTTTTTCTGACCTCTATGCGAGTAGCTACTTGCTTGTATCAATGTACGCAATTTCTTACTGCTCACCTGACGTTAGAAAGAAAACATCCTTTGACTTGTACATTTAAACATGTACGCGCTGAGTGAAGAAAATACTTTAGAGTGTTTTCCTTTCAGGCGAATCACGCACATGTGCTTAAAAGTTTTAAAAAACACTGGTAATGATGCGCTAACTACAATATATCTACCATTTCTTCAAGCGCACCTCTCTCTCTGCTTGTGCTTCTTTTCAGTGACGCAGTTGCTACTGATTGGCTGGATGCTTCATCCGGGATTCCCTCCGCCTCACACATCGAGTGGTTCTTCACTTCAGACTTCTCAGAGGTGGGTTCGGTCGCAAAATTGACAACAAGCATGTCAGATCCTTTGAAATATGGCGAGATGTAAGACATCTTAAGACAGATTCTGTTGGGATCTTCATATTTCCCTAAGCTAGATGAAAGCGGAACAGTGTGATAGACCTGTTCATCCGGCGGCGGTGCGAGCTCTTCGTCCAGAGGCCAACATTCGCCAAAGCCCAAGTGCACTGTATTCCACATATAGATGCACTTGTCCATTTCAGTCAAAGGCGTAATGTCCATTTTGCGAATGTTGTACCATTTGTCGATCAGCGTTAGTTTTTCAATAACTCTTTTCACGGGATGGTATCCGGCAGACTCGCGTTCTTGGTCCATCGCCCACCTCCACGGCACACGCAAGTCGCGGCACGGATCCTGCTGTTCACGGCACGGACAAAGGCGCAGCCAGGGGGG
>JGI24158J21664_10014965_pt1 | contig 10136 bp, 8 predicted proteins | sample Ectturendosymbi3_FD_21664 | JGI IMG/M metagenome (IMG submission 21664) | reverse complement strand
GTGGAGCTGAACTCCTGATTGGCTTGCGATGTGTTCGGGTATCGGAAGCAGCTGTTTGTACTGGAATCGTCTGGGTGAGTTTGTGAATGATTAGGTTAAAACCTGAATACGTCAAAGAAATTGATCTCTACACGACCCATATGGTGCGAAATGCACAATGAACAGCTTCGTTGACAATATTTGCCTTGATAAGCTGGCTGTTGTGCACGTAATGTTTGCTGAATCCAGGTTGAGTGTAAGCATTTTTGGTATAGCCTAGTAAAAATTGTTCAGGAAAATTAAGTTGTAGACCAGTTGCGTAGCTAGAGGTTTCAGCCAGGGTGGAAAACGTAGCTGAAAGAGGCCCACTGGCCACCGTAGGGCGCCCTCACCAGCATTCAGAAAAAAGTTTAGAAATGAAAGTGTATCCGGATGTGGATTTCTATATACTAAAATTCGAAATCACCGGAAAACAGCAGTCGAAAAACTTCCAAAAAACGCTAAAAACAACAACTTGCTGAAAGCCAGAAAAGTAATGAAGTATAAGCAAAATGGGTGATCAGTTTTTGCATTTATCTTTACAGGGTAGAGGTTCGCACCCTTGTACCCCCGTCAGTCACACCACTGTTGTATCCTTTCACAGCACAAGAATAGAATAACCGATATGCAATCATATAAAATTTAAATAAAGCCGCCCCTGTAATATCAAAATAAAAGCTCGCGCCTGTAATATCCAGTGTATCTTGCATCAGAGTTGTCCAATACACCAATGAGAAATCCAGTTATTTAATGAATCATACTGTGCCCAGTGGTGGGCTTCAGCACTTTTTACTGGCCCGCGCAACACCTATTGCTGGGGCCGTGTTTGCTGCGCCGGTTGCGTGGGACCAATCATAGGCTACTGTTACAACTACAGTATACAGAGCATTGATTGTTTGACGTTAACACGGCATTAATGCTGTCATTATATGGTCTGTTACATTAATACTGAATACAACATATAAGTTTGAAACTGGGCGTTCAGAAAAAGCACGGGCTTTCAGTCACGATTGAAAGGGCATGCGGGCGTCCGCAAGGGGGTAAAAAGTGTCGTTCGTCCGCGGTTTTGGAAATTGGGACTAAGAACCAAGATTTTCTAGCAAACCTGAAATGGTTCACTATCCTAGTGTTGTGCAGTGATGTGTTTGCAGTTCACTCGTGTCCGTTGCTTTGTCTGCAGAGGCAAATTGCGAAACTTGCGTGCAGATTGTTCTACTGTTGGACTTTATTGGGTAACAATAACATGGCAAAGAATCTTCTCGTGTTCACTTCAAGTTACGGTGGTACTGTAGTAGGCGTTTTGCCGCATGGGAGTGTTGAACGCAGGTAATGCAGGGGACAGTTAATTCTGATAGCGAATAGCCACGTACTTTTACAGCCTACTGTGTAAAAAAAGCATGGTAAGTTTGAAAAATTCAGTGTTAGCGTGAGACTGAACGCTTGTCCGTTTTATGTGGATGAGCGTTCACAGATGTTTGCAGCTCTTGTTTCCAAGTGATGCTGGCAAATCTTGTTAGATAAAACAAAGACATTATTGTGGTTTTGTTAAAGATCATGGCAATTTGCTTTGTAAAAAAGTACCTTGCTTGAAAAATCTGCAGATAGTCTTTTTTGTAACTAATTCCAATATATCTGGCCGTTGCTGCCAACGAAGTGAATTTTTTGTGACTAATGCCGTAAAATGGAGTAATTTCTTTTTGCGTAGAAAGGGTAAAGCGCTTTGTGAACGTCCGTTTGCATTGCATCGTCAGCAACCTGAAAAGTACAAGGAAAATGTCGACGTTTCCCTCCCTGGAAAAATTTCAGCAGGCGCCCATGGAAAGGGGGCTGGGGCCATTCTAACGAAAGTTTGCTGATAACTGCTTTACGCAATACTGCTGAACGGAGCTTCAGCAAGTTGAGGCTAATCAAAACGTTTCACAGATCAACTATGACTGATGAAAAACTAGCAAATCTGGCAATGAAATCTATTGAAAGTGAACTTGTTAAAATATTAGATATGACTGAGTTGACGAAAACATTTGCATTTTTGAAAACTTAGTCATTTTCCTAGCTTGAAACAATGCTTAAGGCTGTGTGCTTGAAGGTTGTGTTGATACTGTAGAAAATGCTTTTATAAGCATTTGTTAAAATAAATCGATGTTTTTGTTTACATAAATACTATGTGTTAAATGTAAGGTATTGTACATTGTGGCCCCAGCCTCCAAGCTCGGGATAGAGGGGCCTCCAACCACCTAGCACCGGTCCTGCTCAAGCCATCTTGTTAAACTAAATTCTATAGATAATAGTTGTGATGCGCTGGTAATGACAAATATTTTTGTTGCAACGCTTGATTTTGTTCAAGGTTTTGTCTTACTTTAATAACTTTTTTCATAAACGATCCCCCAACCAGAGGCGAATTTTCAGTTTCGGGGCCTGAGGCTATTTCAAATTGGGGGCCCTTCTGGAAGCGTTACAACTGATGTCATACAAATTACCACTACACGTGCTCGTTACATTAACTGAAGAAGTTGTTCCAATTCACACACATATTGCTTTGTTCTGAATTCCCGCGATATCAGAAACAAAACCAGTCACAATGATACTAACGATAAAGGCACCGGTGAAGTTACTTGACCACACTCCAATTACATATTGAGTACCTCACTTGTCTCGTGCAATCTCAAAAATGGCTTCAGACGATTTGTTCCACACATTATACGTACATGGGCGTCGGAAGAATTTTTTCCAGGGGCCCACTAGGTGATTTTTCCTAAGTTTTTCCAGGAGGGCCAAAAGTGGTGAAATTTGATTTTTCCCACTCAAAACTAAGAAAACAACCTTTTTTGCTGAAAATTTCAAAATCCAGGGCCGCCCCCTTCCGACGCCCATGCATACGTAACAATAACCAATTCTCAACGCCACGAAACGAGAATGCTCATCGTCATTCACTTCAATCCTTTGCGCTCATTCTAAAGCAGCCCTGCACAACAAACGGACCAAGAAAGGTTTTCTTGAGGCCCGCGAGAGCTTTCTCAATTGTAGAAAATGTTGCAAAAGCTCGACCTCGAAGACGTAAGTGTCGTTCCAGAATTTCTTCCACACAACAACGAAATCTCCACATTCAAATGAAATAGACATTTGTGACCCGCGGCAAATTTATGTTGATAATTTGGCTCTTCGAGCTTCCTGAGTTGTGCTGGCCTGTTCTATAGAGATCTTTTGTTGCAACATCGTAAAAAAACGTGCGTTGAACCAAAACAAAAATACAAATATAACTGCTTACAGAAATGCTGGAAATTGTCCTCACACCCAAAATTTTGGGGTCCCCGAAATCGGGGGCCCTAGGCTTAAGCCTTTTCAGCCTAATGAAGAATCTGCGCCTGCCGCCAACGAACACTTTTTCCAAAGTAAAGCGTACTCAAATTTTTCTAAATTATGTCAATTACCACATTCTTCTCTACCACTCTGCCTGTTGTAAGTTTGTGTTTTGCCTATCCGAGTTATCTCTTCGATGAGGCCAGTGACTTTGCTTTCGTGTATTTTGGCAACGTTTTTCTAGTGTTATTGCCACCGCCGGGTGGACGTAATTAACAAAGCACTCCTGACGCGTCGCTGATTCCCTGCGAAACGCGATCAGTAGCACAGCCTGGACATCGCACATATCGTTGTTGCAGTTTGGGCGAGACTTAACCTTGGTGTCTCTCGATACAAGATTTCTTGTTTTTGTTTTGCGTAAATACGTGAATTTTAGTAGATTAAAACCAAGAAAGTTGGTCAGTGTTGTGATAAGTTCAGAACTGCGTCAGTGAGGTTTTCATGGTATTTTGTTCGAAAGGCAGATCATGCGGTCATCTTACCACTTTGTTTCTACTTTAGCAAAATCCATTTTTCGTAAGGCTAATTCCACAACCAAGCTTCAAACGAATGTTTGTGCTTGAGACAAATTCACAGAAGTCTCTGAACCAATACTGTACACTGTACAGTAATATTGGAGAGCGGCAAATTATTTGGCAAGAAAACGTTAAAGATGAAATAACTGTAATCGATGTAAGCCAAAAGAAAACAGCCCAACAGAATGCAACTAGATCGATAAATCTTTTGCGACAACTTCACAACTTTTGAGGACGGAAGAATCGGCGAAAAAATTGGCCAGCAAAGTAAAACTACACCCGTGTGAAATCATAAATCAACAAAATACTGGCTTAACATATGACGATTTATACCCTAGGATGCCTTCGCGACTATAGGGGTCCAACACGTATCTCCATTGGGGTCCAGCATTCGGACCTATATTTGGATCGCCGCCTTCGTGCAGAGGGATTTTGACCAGCATTTTTCCGAGGTCAACAAGCTCGTACATTGTTGCAGTGCAAGTTGTCATATGTTCTGGTTTGCCGTTCATTGCCTTCTCTGGAATTTATTGAATCCACGTTAGCCAGAGCCGATATAGAAAAACACGGAATAAAACTCTGAAAAAAGCTGCACATTGCAACACTGCTAAAAAACGGAAAACATAATTGCTATGCAACACAGTCTGCTTTTGCGTCACTCACAATGTGCAAAGTGTCTGTGGTTGCTGTTGAGACAATGGAGTATTTCAATTTTTAATTTTTAGTTATGTGTAACTTAGCACAAGATTGTAATAGTTTATCCAAGATTAGAAAAAGACGAAGTCACAGATAACAAATTTTTAAGTTTTTACGCATGAAAAAATGAGTCAGTTGGTACACTGGGACAGTGACTGAAGAAAGTGTAGATCAATTGGAAGACTGGTACAAGAACTCAGAAGTTAGCGAGTCGTTTAATATACTCACCTAGACAATGAAGCATATTGGTGTATGTGTGGTCAAACTGAATCATGGCATGGTCGGCTTTGGGATTAATCTTATTTGGATGAGGAAAGCCTCCCATTTCAAATGGTATGCTAACAATCGGCCATACACTGTTGTCTTCGTCAAAATCCAGTGATTCGCCAGAAAAGCAATGAGTGAAACACCAAGAATCGTTGTTAGAGTCACTGCAACCACACAACCGGCTTGGCTTTGGCAAGCAAGACAGCTTGGACCAATTAGGGGGACGTTCGCGGAAAGCTTGTAGTCTTCTTCCGTGCCCCAGTTCTTGAAATTTAATGTAATGAGATGTATCATCAAAAGGAGATATTTCACTAAAAAATGGGTCTTTCTTGTTTGTTTCAAATGAAGTTGAAATAGAGAAGTTTTCTGCCACGGAAGTAATGAAAGGAACACACGGGGTTGCTCCCTCTCCCTGGTAAGTCACTTCGAAGAGCGCTTCTATAGCTGATTTGAGACCTCTGACTGGAAAAAGAACAGAGCTTGTTCTTCCCTTAGTTGCGTAGAATTGCTTGTGGCCCAGTTGTCTTTTTGGATTTCCAGTGAAGATGGTATTGTTAGCAGTGGTATAAGTTTTTACGCAAGATTCTATTTGTAGAAGGCGAAGCATAACATGAGCGTAAAATCCACCAATGGAGTAGACATCTTTGATGTGGAGTTTTTTGAGTTCATCTGATGAAAAGCGAAAAATGGAATTCCAAGTATCGTTCATCTCCAAGCCCTTTATCTGGAAATTATTCACGCACATCTTTAGACTTTATCGTATTTTGTAAGGTCTTAGATTCCGTACAGCTTCTACCAAACAAAATGAAAGGATGAGTGAGTTTTCAAATAGACAAAAACTGTGTCATTCGCTTGTCTTCTGAGAAGTATTGTAAACAGACGAAATATATTATGTTTTTGCCAAATGCTAACCATTTTTATCAGCTTTCGATAAGTAAAGCGAAGAATTTTCATTATCATATAAACTAAAAACCAACATAATCTTGAATCAAACCTGTAAATGCTTCTGAAGGACGATAAAATGTAAAAACCTTTTGGTCAAATCAATATCTGTAACTTAAACTGATAAAAGTACCGAAATGTAACCTCGATTACTTCAATCACACAAGGTACCGATACTTACCACTGTCAAGGGTTTCTTTTCCATGGTGCGATAATACCAAAGTGGCCCATTGCCATTTCTTTTTGTACTGCCGTAACGATCTGAAAATTTTTGCAAATGCACTTACAACAACTACTCCACGTTGCAGCAAATGGGAAACCATTAAAAAACGTAACAATGGGTAGCCCTTGGTTCTAGAGTGCACCCAAATACTTCGGTGCTTACGTTGGTAAGATGATCTGAAAACAATTATTTCCAAATTGAATTTCAACGTTTCAGGACAGGCATGTGCAACCTTTTTCACTGGCGGACCACATCCAAAGTTTGAAAAGTTATCGCGGCCCGCACCAGTTTTTATTGGATTAAACTTTATTCATCCTTTAAAAAATTAGATTAAGTGGTCACTCAACAGATATGGAGTATATGGTGTAATTTCGTCTGCTTCGAACTACCAACTACATGCCGGCGACAGGCTTATTGAAAATCTGTGAATTAGATGAGACATATGAAAAATTACCGACAGTCTCAATGGCTACATTTCGCGACAACAAACAAGCGCTGTACGGAATTTTAGTATGTTCTTACAACTACCAACCCACCGCCAAACAGCATCACTATTCATGCAAAATTATTGTATACGATGGAAGCAGCCAGAAAAGCAAAAGTTGACACTCATCTTGACAACACATGCACATTGTTCAAGTTGAAATGTAATTTGCTAACTAGCAAACTTCCCGACATCAGAGTATTATTTAAAATTATTTCGCCGTCCCTGAAGGCTTTTTCTTTCTCTGCTCTTGCTTCACTAAACTTGAAGCTTCCAAACTGAGTGTCGTTTTTGTAAAGGGAAATAATTTTCTGTTGCCCGTACAATGACATCTTCAACTGATTGACTCTATCCACCCGCAACTGACTTAAATTCTCTCGTATTTTTCTGAATGCCTGGAGTTGTAGCTCCGCTTGATATTAAATTATTTCAGACAAGCGATGCTATTTCAACAAATCAAGCAAAAAGCCCTTTTATTTTGTTGAACAACAAAATACTTCACAAACAACTCGTCGTTAAACATCCGCCCTTCAAGAAGAATTTTTCGTTTTTGCGAACACGACATGCTTCGCATGAAATTGCCAATCTTTGAGAGTAAATTGCAGTTAAAATATTGCTTTTATTAACTGCAAGACAAACACTATTATTGTCATCGATTGCCAACCTTTTCAACATCCTCTTCCCTAGTCCTGCTGCGAATTTTTCTCTTTCTGCCTGCATTCCCAATCCTAGCACTTGCACAGCCACAAACAACATCACCATCATAAATCGAGTTAATGGTGGTAGGCGAATCAACTGAAATCCTTTCTAGCTACACTTCTCAAGCTCAAATCAAATCTATAGCGCTCAGTTCGCATGAACAACTGCCTGCCAAGTCTTGACGAATTGTTCGAACAATTTTACACAGCAAAGCCTCGCATTTAATTGAATCACAAAGAAAAATTTTACATCACAAAGAGCTTAATCTGGGCTGTAGCGTAACAATTACAAATGGCCCGAATATTTATATTTGCTTTGTGGTCTATGGTTCCCAGGTAATTAAAACATGTTACAGTTCTTTGTTCGTGAATTTCAAGGGCTGCAAACCTCTGATCAAGTGCAAAAGCTTGTGGCAAATGATTGTGAAATGAGTAGCACCAAAAGTTGAGGAATATAATTGATTTGAAATACCAACAAAACCACCCCGCACCAAACAACCAGGCAGGACGCACTGCGGCCCGCGGGTCGCGGGTTGCACATGTCTGTTTTAAGAACATATCAAAGCGCCAAGCCGTTTTGACTGCCTAGCGCAGGGGTGGGCAATTAATTTTGGCTTGGGGCCGCTTTGAGAAGGCCGCGATCAGTGGAGGGCCACAACTTCTGGAAACAGAAACAAATCACGGTTCAAGTTAGCCTCAGCACTAACGTTTGCTGTGTTGAGTTGGAGGATATTTTAGATTTGAAGATTTTCGTGAATGCTTCCGCGGGCCACTGAAAACACTGTGGCGGGCCACATTTGGCCCGCGGGCCGCTATTTGCCCACCCCTGGCTCAGCGGATACTATCGAAAAGTCGTCGTGTCGCAGCGCTCAACAACCGCCAGCCTTCATCNAGAGATCTATTGATTTCTGTTTATGTGCCTCCTGATTTGTTTTTTTTTCAAGAACTAACAATCTGAAGTTAGGCCAGTAACTTACCGTGAAACATTCCACTACGATTGTCAAAACGCCAATTTCCGCCTTGATCATTTGGTAGTCGATGCCACAAGATGGCAATATCGCGCAAAGTTTCCAATACCTCCGTTGGTGGTGGTTTCTCTATTTCACTAAAAACTTCTTTTGCCAGTTGTCTCGAATAAGGTTCCAATGTGAGTATGATATCAGGTCGAATCTAGAAGATGTTCTTTAAATCAGCAATGACACTTATCAACCAATAGGCAAACTTGTTCTCAACTCAAGTCTTTCACTGTACTGATTGTAAATTACGTTCCACTCGCAACTAATTAGTACTCGACCTGATATCAGGGAAAATCATGGGAAAATCACAAAAAAGTATTGAAAGATCAGGGTTGAAAAAAAACGGGTTTTAAAAAAACAATTCACATGGGTTTTTTGCTTTTTTTATTCCTGTTTTTTTTTGTTTTTTTGAAAAGAAACAGGTTTTTGTTCTTTTTTCAGAAAAAAAAACACAAAAAACCTATTCTGCATTGTTTTCATTGCATCATGCAGTATCATCATTTTCAGAATTACAGGGTAAAGAAATGTACCGCATCTTTGTGTTCGCAAAGTGTTGTTGGTTGGTCAATTCACTTCAAAGTGGTAGGGTATGGCAAGCATGCACACAGCAAACAGAGAAAGGCCACCCCCACGCAAACTCTGCCGTTTCACGTCAGGTTTATGTAGCCTACATGCCCTGCTAGTTTAGCATATATATAGGGAATTTTTCAACATGTGGTTTGGTATGATCCAACACCAGAAACAGTTTGGATGCAGAGAAGGCAAAAATTGTTTAAAATACAACTATTTACAAAGCTGAAGAAGATAACCGGTAGAATTTACTCAAACTGTTCGAAATTTTCTTCTCTTTTTTTCCAGTCCTTCAAATATCGTTGCTGTTCGTTTTGTTTCATTAATTGATTTTCTGAGTCAAATTTCAAAACTGTCCTATTTCAACGTGCTTGGTTTAACTGATGTTATGATGTATCACTAGTTTCCCGTTTCGTTTTTTGTGCTAATACCGTGGCGCACCTGTGCTTGCCAAATGTGCTTCGTTTCGAACTTAGTCATTGGCAGTTCAGGCGGATTGATCATAACGGCTCACACAAGCCCGTATCTGTTCTGTCCCCCAGTAGTTGTACATATAACAGCCACATAAAAAACGAAAATTTTCTTGCGTACTTCATGCGCATTCTCAATTATTGTGTAGTTTATAAATTTTAAACTGTCAACCCTGGGAGTCTGCCATCCCCGCCGTATACATTCTGATCAACAGCTATTCTTAGAGAAATTCGCGCAGGTTTGTGTTTTCACAGTTGTGAACTGCGCTGACGTCGCACTGAATGTGTTCTGCTCCGCTGTTTCAACGCGTTGCCGGATATCTTTGCAGTTATGAACTGCTCTGTCTCAGGAGACCGCTGATAATTGTTGTGGGAACTTTGTTCCCAAAACACAATTTCAAAGAAACCTTAACTACACACCCCACATTGAATAATATATACGAAACCATAAACTCAAAATAGGACAAAACCAAGAACTTATAACCAAGCAACCAAGATCTCGTGACATCAGAAAAAAGAATAACCGAGGCAATGATAAACTAAAGGTTACAAGAGGTTATGACCTGAAGAAACACAGGCTTAACCATATGCCTTCTAAGGCACGAGACACGATAAACACCCATATAAAGAAAAGATTTGTCGGTAGGAACACAAAACGATAGGAAAGCGTGGCAGACTTCCAACCACGTAAACCACAACAGCTGGAATATAAAGAACAGAGGAAGAGCACGTGCTGCCATGGGCAGCATCCGCCGACATGAGGAAGCGACATATGGCACAAGCAGGTAAAGACAATGTATATGAAATAACATTTCTCAAAACAATCATGTTATGCATGCATTATGTTCTTTTCAGAGTACGACAACTGTATCGTGCTATA
>JGI24158J21664_10014964_pt1 | contig 10137 bp, 8 predicted proteins | sample Ectturendosymbi3_FD_21664 | JGI IMG/M metagenome (IMG submission 21664) | reverse complement strand
GCACCAACTATCCAATACCACTGAAACTGTCACTCGTTGTGAGTCAAGCATTACAGTTCTCACGAAGATTATGAATATGAAAATCGGAAAATACGTAATCGGTTAAACTCCAATTTTTCAAGAGGAAAAATTTCAGCTTCTTTGACGATAGTAAATATGGCCCAAAAATCATACCATTGCTATCACTAAATTATCGCATTGGCTTTCGCGGCGATAGTGAATATTAATTGCAAGTTGCCGTCAAGTTTAGCCTGGTTAATTTTCGTCGTGAACTGTCGCAAATCTCTCCAACCGTATGTGTTATTATTAGCAAAATCGCCCTAAAACAAGCCTTTAAAAGCTTGGGCAGAGGATTGCCAAACGATTGTTTGGTACGCAAAAAACGTCACAGTCCGTTATCATGAGTTTTGTAATCTTTGGTTAGTACTTGAGTAAAACAATCTAGGGTTACTGGTGTGTCCTGTTGTAAAAATATTGGAAATGTGACTGTTTTCGAGACGATTTATATGGCAATTAGTGGCTAGTAAAACTGGTTACAGCTAGCCATAAGTTGTAAAACGTTCTTATGTTTTCCTCAGTCAGTTCCAGTGTTTTGCGGTACTGTGGATATAGCTGTTTTGGTTTCATCTGACTGATGACCGTATAATAGAACAGTATGCTAGGAAAGTAACTTAAACTGGCAAGTAAGCCCAAACCTCCCATCTTATCTAAACTAAGAAGCCCAACAAATCTTTTTCGCCACCTGTTGTTTGAGGCTTGCTATGAAGCAGCGGCGGAGCCAGCAAAAATTTTCTGGGGGCCAAAATTTTTTATTTTAGGCGAGCAACAGTATTTCGTTTGCGATACCGCCTCTCAAAGCACAAAATGACCTAGATATGCTAAACATTTGGCGGGGCATGGCCCCCTGGCGACGCCTATGCTATGCAATCATTCTGTTGTGGAAATCACGCAGAAAGTTACCGGTTGAAATACCTTTATGCCAACTAACTAGCATAAGCGAATGTTGTTCCACCATTCGCGAACGTCTCATCCACTTCCAAAGCGACGATGAAGCCCGTGCTATACAGTATTTCATACACACGGATGGTCATCTTTTTGGACCATGTACAGTAAGCGTTTTCAAGGACGTTTGGGAAAAGTCAAGCTACAGTATTATTACTGCCGTTTCCCACGACTTAATGTTGCTGAGCCAGGTTTCAAACAATAAGTGCGCTACGCGTAATGAACACCACAATCGTCTTGGCATGAACAATACCGGGAAAACACCATACGACTTACGCTGACCAACTTGCGACCTGCTTTGAAAAAACTTGCGAGAAGCACCATCGCAAGGTTCGCATTAGTTGGAACCAGCCTCATCGTTTGAGCGAGTTCTTTTAATCCACTGCTTGGCCGCAATATATCTCGGTGCAGGTGTTGATCGCCATTCTGTTGTCTAATCATCCAGCGGGGGTAGGACAGCTGCCTTCACGTGGCCCTAGCCGTTGCGGCATTTCTTGAAATGCTTACCAAATTTGTCATCACGAGAGCAACTACTGCTACTCGCGCTGGATGTGTTCAGCGTGGGTCATATAACGCCCTTCTCAAGGCGCGGCAGCAGAAATGCTGCCGAAGACGACCCACGACCCAACACACTCCAGCTGAACACCGAGGGCCCCACTGAAAACAAGATCTCTGTCATTGAGCAGCTAACCTATAAGAACAAGGCTTTCATCATCGTCCTACAGGAGACCCACTGCACAACTGCAGACAAGCTAGTGATTCCCAACTTCTCACTAGCTGTGTCAATCCTGAGCAGGAATCACGGCCTTGACACGTTTGTCCACAAGCGGATGGAATGGTCGTTGGTCGACCAGTCTCCAGAACAATCAGAGACAGAGTGGTTGTGCGTAGACGTCGCAGGTTGTAAGATCATCAACGTCTACAAACCTCCACGCTCGTGACTCACCCCAACGGCCATCCCGACGTTCCCACATCCCACTTTGTATGTTGGCGACTTCAACTGCCAGCATGTCAACTGGGGTTACAACAAAACATCCCCTGGCGGTGATAGCCTGGATTCCTGGGCAACATCCAACAACCTTGGACTGTTGTACAATCCAAAGGAAACAGCTAGTTTCTCTCGCCGTTGGGACGTCGGCACCAATCCAGACCTGGCCTTCGCGAGTTTCGGCCAGGACAGCCGACTGCCGGACAGACTCGTTCTAGGAAAGTTACCACGGTCACAACATCGGCCCTCCCTCATAACACCACCAAGACTCAAGTTACCTGCCCACAGCGATCCGGTGAAGTGTTGTAACTTTCGCAAGGCCGGTTGGAAGCGCTTTTGCCTTCTCACAGGTGAATCCATCGAGAGATTGCCACATCCGGACACATTAAATATTGAGAGGGCATACCAGGATTTTTGCGAGAGCCTGCCATCTGCGGCTAAACAATGTATTCCACGTCGCCGTCGGAAGAACTATGTGCCATGCTGGGATATAAAGAGTGCGAGACCCTTTATTGCTCCTTCATCCGAGCACGAGTGGGGACTGACTCTGACAGAGCTACATCATCCCTATTATCTCGGCTACAACAGAAGCAGGAGCAGTGGGAGAAAGCTGTCAACTCCATCGGCTTCTCGCTCTCTTGCGAGAGGCGTGGAGAACAATCAACAAACTTACAGGCAGGTCTGGACGCTCCCCTCGCCTGTACCTTGTCTTGGCAAGTACCATCGCCTTGCAACTTGTGAAGAATGGGACACACAAGACCGGCGGCCACGAGTCCACCAGGCTCGTCAGCAAGCAGCTGTCCGACCTATGGAAGATTCCAACACCTGAGGGTCACAGTATCTCCGAACCTTTTAGGCTGGAGGAGCTTCCTGCTGTCCTCAGACGCCTGAAGCCAGGAAAGTCTCAGGGATTGGATTCCATCTTCCCAGAATTTATACTCCACACCAGGTCGGCTCTCAAATATTGGTTTTGTGACTTCTTCACTTCCTGCATGTGCCAACTCAAACTTCCAAAGATCTGGAGAAGAGCACTATTAGTTGCAGTCCTTAAGCCAGAAAAGCCATCGGGGGACCCAGAAACTATCGTCCCACACCTCTGCTGTGCGTCCCCTTAAAGAACCTCGAGAGACTCATCTATGCTCGTGTCGAACCTATAATTGACCCACTACTCCCGCAGGAGCAGGTGGTATTCGACACGGAGGCCGGCCAGATCGCCCTGTTGACACAGGACACCGAGGATAGTTTTTCAGCTAAAAAGAAGGCCGGAATTGTGTTTGTCGACCTCACAGCAGCCTACAACACTGTATGGCACCGCTGCCTCACCTGCAAGCTGCTGCGATTGCTGCCTGATAGACACATGGTCCACATGATCATGGAGATGGTTGGCAATCGCAGCTTCATCGTCACCACCGGAAATGGCAAAAGGAGCAGGTTACGATGCCTCAGCAATGGTGTCTCACAGGGATCTGCCCTGGCGCCCCTTCTCTTCAACATCTACATCTCTGACCTGCCCACCACAATCTCCAGAAAGTATGCATATGCTGACGATCTAGCAACCATGCATGCTGATGGAGATTGGCAGGCAGTGGAAGGGACGCTGACCAAGGACATGGCAACGTTAGGTGAATACCTTCAGACTTGGAAGCTAAAGCTCAGCACTACAAATACAGTGCCGGCAGTCTTCCATCTCAACAACAAGGAAGCTAAGCGTGAGCTGAAAGTCAACTTCAACAACGACACCCTGCCCTTCTGCTTCGAGCCCAAATACCTTGGAGTGACGTTGGACAGGTCGCTCACGTATCGCCGACACCTTGAGTCACTTCGCAAGAAGCTGACATCACACGCTGCACTCCTGAGGCGGCTTGCTGGCTCCGGTTGGGGTGCTGGAGCAACAACGTTGCGAACAGCCACCCTACCCCCGGTGCATTCAACTGCAGAGAACTGCGCTTCTGTTTGGTGCCGCAGTGCTCATACTCTCCTCATCGACCCTGCCATCAACGACTCCTGCGTCCTACACCAGCGCACAACCTTCCAATACTCGCAGGAACTTCGTCGCAATGGAGCCACACTGTCTCTGGACGATGAGACAACCGAATGACTGCTCAACACCTGCCCCGAAATCTAGCCCACCCAAGCAGTGGATGGAACAACTGGCTCAAAAGAAGAAGATCATCCAGAACCGTAAGGCCGTGCAGTCCATAGTGGTGTCGATGGATTGGACATTCGGGGTCAACATAGTCGATGGTTTGTTCTTCTGCACCAATCTCACAAGCCGCAGAAAGGGCCATACCCCATATGTGTGAGCAGGTGCGGAAACGTCCGACACGTGTGCAGAGGCGGTTAAGCCTAACCCAGCTTTTCATTTCAGGAGGGTGGGTGCTGATGTTGGGGATGAAAGTACGGAATCTCGTAGTGTTTTGCAGCTGTTTTGGTATTGGCATAGCTATGAAGCTGTTCCAATATTATGAAACTGTTCCGATACTGCCAGTATAACACTTGCCCCGAGATCTAGTGCAGCTCAGAAGTGGACTGAAAGAAAGGAACTAGCTGTTCATTTGGAAATGAATAACATGTATTGTACAAATGCATATCCATTCGTTTTGTTTGTTCGTTAACTAGATTGCCAATTTTTATTTCATTAGCACTGAATTATTTTCAAAGCAAAGCAATGTTTTCAGACAATGCAGACTTATAGGCAGGGGGCGACTCTCAAACAAAGTTACTGTAGGGGAGGGCGATGGTGCAAATAAAGTTGAAGACCACTGATCTATTAGAAAGATACAAAGGGATGGAAAAATCAGCAACGGCGATCTCGGGTTGTTGCTGTTGCTCTTGTGATAAGAGGGTCTCTTTACTTAACATTACAGTGGTTGAAAGAAGGCAAAAATTTTGCCAGTCCACAAAATTATCTGGATGTGTGTCTGGGTTGTTTTCGCTCATAGACCGATTTTTTTAAATGACTGAAAATAATTAAGTCAATTCGGTCATAATGTCCGACAAGGTAAGCTAGTGAATACTGTTACGGCGAGTTTTAATACTATTACGCGACAAACGACCGAAATGTCTCAGTGAAAAAAATACCCAGATGTGAGTATATGTTTAACAAAATCAGTGTGTTTGACGATGAGATTTTGACAAATTATGCTCATCAAGCAAAATTTCGAATTCCTTTGCATTAATCCAATACAAGAACGGCTGCATGAACACATGAGTTTTGTAACTACATTGCATCGTCCCAAATACGTTTGCTTACCCTTGTACGTAAAACTGTCTCTGATTTTATATAGTCCACTGAATGAAGATCACAGCAGTTGTTCACAAGTTTCGCAAATCTTTGATATCAAATTCAAAAACGATATTTTGATTTTTTATCTAAAAACCAATAGGTATCCATTACGAAGAAAAATTCACAATTTTTAAATTCCTTGTGGATAAACAGACAAAAGCTGAAAATTTTATAGGAACAATGTAGGAGATTGCCAGTCGCCTTTTGTACATTGTAGTGGAGACAACCTTGCCAAATTAATGCACAGTCCTGTATGAGTGCCTTTTCATTAGATAGCTGCTTCAATTCCAGTCCTGTTTTTGTTAACAGAACGTATAAACATGTCGACTATCCGTCTGTTCCTACATCCTCAGAAAATATAACGCTTGCATGACTTTGTTTAAATTAAATAATGCTTGATCCATCTGGTCTTTTGAATCAAGCATATAGAAAAAATGATCAGCATTGAAGATGTATGCAAGGGAAGCATCCCGTGTTGATTAACGTTGTTTACTATCTACCTGTGTGTAATATTCTTCGTTGAGCAATATTTTTGCAAGTCTAATTAAAGACCTTTCGAAGTTTCGTATTTTAGCAAATGCCGCTATCTTAGTGGTCTTGCTGTATATGTTGGTGTCTTTCAAAATGTTGCCATTGAGTAAACACTTCTGAATCGGGATTGTCCAAGTGAAAAGCTTTCATTTCTGATTTGCATAGGAAGCACATAGAATACAGGCTGGAAAAGCAATGTTCATGGAGACGAGGCAAAATCAGCGGAGCGTTAAAAAAACTCTCAGCAATTGAAATGCACACACAAATAAAAGTGCCACAGACAAACATACCAATTTGCTTCAGCACATACTGAGCAGCTATTTTTTGCGCTTCAGAAATATTTGTTGAAAAGACTTGCGGAATATACGACCTTCCCATATACGACACTTGATAAACGTAACGCGAAACACCACCAGTACAGTCACTTAGTAGTGAGTATGTAGGCCTTACTCCGTTGTTGACAATAGTGCTAAGTTCATCCAGGTATACCTGAAAAATCAAAAGATTTATGATTGGAATGTAAATTTTAAAGGCATGAAACGGCAGGTGCCTTAGTGTCGTAACTATCAATGACTTTTATCTTACATTGACCAAACACAAATATTTCTCTCTGCACAATGTAAAACACACTGCATCAATGGCAAAGATATGAACTTGTTTTTAATGAAATTTGAATTTGATTTAATTCACAAAAGAATTCATAGTTGGTGAAGATTCTCAAAATTCGGTGTCTACAGCCATCTCAAATGATGGTTTAGTTTCATGCTCCACCATGGTCAGCAACAGTAGTTGTGAATTTAAAAAAAAACTTACGCAATTGTACAGCTTCAAAACAGTCGAGCATAATATAATCCACTGAAAATAAAGTCCCCAATGGCTATTCTTTGGAAATTCTGAACTCTACTTTCATCTCATTTCTTTTTCTGAGTGCTCATACAGAGATTTGCAGGTTGTCCCATTACCACTACCTCGCATGTCAACAACCTTCGTCACAGGCCAGTAGCCAGGTTTCAAGGCTTGGGATAAAAAAAAACTTTTAGGGGGACAAGATTTTTGTTTTCATTATATATTTTTAAAGAAATTTTTCTGGCCACAATAAAAGTTAGAGGGAGACAAAAAATTTGGGGGCACTGTCCCTGAATGCCCCCTGTGGCGACAGGCCTGCTCCGTCATGAGTTGGCCTCTGTACAAGTGACTAAACTAGCTGATGATCTAAAGAGATATGATGCAAATTACACTGAGTTATGTTGTCACATTGCTTGTTAAACATCTACTTTTGTATAATTTCGTGATTATAAAAGGTTGCTTGTGCATCACAAAATTTGCATTAATTTCAGGATTGGTCATACCAGTCAGTGACAAATGGGATAAAGTAGTCGCCTAAACAAACTGAAAAAAGTAATTTTGCAGTTTTGCAACCAGATGTAAATGAGTAATGAATGAGCTCCTATGTTCTGGAATCCTATGATGAGGACTCTTATGTTGTCCTAAAATTGGCATTAATCCAATGAAAACTAGGAACTGAGCAGTAATTTTTACACATCATTGATTTCACCAAGTGCTGGTGAACATGACTTACCTTTCAAACGTCCTAAAGCAGTGTGGTCCAACAACAGGCATGCGGGCTACCATGGCGTTTTCAGGGGCCCACAGAAGCATTCAGAAACAATCTTCAAATCCAAAGTTTGTTGAAAAGCGTGCGAGGGTACATTCGTCTCACTGAATTGCTTGTGCTGGATAAAGTGCGTTTGCACAAGAACAATACCTGTTCTGTGTACCATTTTATTTATTTTACGATCAAATCACATGGTACGGCCCTCCACTAAACTTCCGCTGGGTCGCCTGTCTGGATAACCTCTCTTTTTTAGCGCCCCAGCGTTCGTTGTCTTGAAGATTACATCTGGTGCAATGAACCAAGTACCACTAAATAAATCTGTCTGTCTGCTAAACATGGCCTTCTCAAAGTGGCCCTCCTGCCAAATTAATTGCCCATCCCTGAACTAGGTAATTTTAATTAGAAAAAGCATAGCACCTTTTAATATAAATGTACTATACTAATGATGTTACAGACTGCAGAGAGGTTCTGTAAATTAGTCAGCAAATATAGATCTCCCAAACTAAAATATTTCGTGCCAAAAATGCACTCGATGTTTGGAAACACATGCGTGTGTGAGTACATTTTCTATGATTAAGCAAGTCAAATCTAAAAACAGAAATGGAATGGCAGATGAAACTCTGGACAGTAGTCTCCGACTTGCACCACTAACATTGGTATTGATGAAAGGAACGATAGTGCCAGTGGAGGCTCGACCACATCCATCCCACTGATAGAGATTTGTAATAAATAAATTGCCATTTGCTATTATGTAATAATTTCAACGACACACTCACTTATCTTCCCTGTATTAGCTTAAAATTTTGTAAATCTGTTGTTATATAAATCATTTTATTGGAAGTGGCCCACAAAGTGTCACGTTTTCATAAAATGGCCCGTAGGTCAAATGCAGTTGGACCATGCTGTCCTAAAACAAAGTGGAGCTGCCTTTTGTTTTAGCTTGCTGGTTCTACCTCTGTCAATCAACACCACATGGCAAAAAACTGACACTTCAGGGATAGGCCTACTAGCCTTTGGTAATTTGAACACCAGCTTAAAACCTGAGTACTCAACTCTCCAATAGTACATAGTTTGTTGAAAAAAATTGCAGTGTCTATAAATTAACTTTGACGGCTTGCTGGAGTAGTTATTAGTTCCTTTTGCATTTTTCATATCAAAGTGTTAGATGATATTGCATATAAAACTGCAACACTATTGGCTCAGACTCTTATTGAAAACTATTTTACAGTCCACTCCTTGTTAAAAACTCAACCCTCCTTATCCATTTTTCCTTCAATCCACACCTTTTTAAGGACTTGCTTTGACAAGTTTGTGAAGGTGTTGCAAATATATGCACAAGCTGCCTTCATTATGTTTTTCATATTTTTGCCTTTGTCAGTTTGAGCCACAGAGGATATTATTGCAAAAGTGCACTATGGTGAAAATGCTTTAAAGTACTGGGGAAATGTTAGCAATGCAAAACAAGTTCAGCACACCAGATCAGAGCTTAATAAACCAGTCTGTTCATGCTTTCAAATATTACAAACTTACTGTCACATTACTAAGGCACATGAAGGTATAGCAACAACACTGATAGCTGATGAAATCGTGCTATGCACTTCCCTGTCTTTGTTTTTATTACATTTTCATCCACATAAAAATTAGCTTTTATCCCTGCCTGAAAGGGTAACCAAAAACAAATGTTCATGCACTACCTGCTTCCAGCAGACTTGAATAGACTGAGATGAGAATGAAACAAGCTTAAATCTTTGAGATCAAAGTTCATTTTAAAATCCTCTTGACATCGCATCCACAATGGTATAACATTAAAAATGGCTTAAACAACATCTACATAGCTTCACTAAAAGGCTCATTTAAATTGACTAGCAAAACTAAATATTACCTTCAAATTTCTACATCAAACCTTACACACAAGTAGAGAGAATGACTAATGTGGTTATATTCCAAATCCTTTTGTCCAAGAAGCATCACATTTTTAGCATGAGATTTTGCAAACAGAAGTTCAATGCATGTAGTTGTGTCATACCTTTTCCATACTATCCTGATTTTATAAATACTTAAAACCTATTTCCTGATCAGGACAGGTAAAAGTACACCAACCTGTACCTACACGAAGCACTTAATACTGGGGAAAAAGGCTGAATGTTTAAGCACCAGAATAACTCAACACAAACTTAGTCATAAATTATGCATTACCAATATATACAGCAAAAAAAGACAGCATACCACTGGGCACTGAATTTTAGCAATATGGTCAAGAGTAGAAACAGGTTCCAAAGTGGCCTTTCCTTTCTCAGCAAATAGTTCACCATTGTTCTTTCTGCCATTGCAAAAGCAGTCTATTGCTGAGGTGTTGAGATCAGATGACATGCTGGTAGAGCACGGAGAGAGTGTTTGTGGGCATACATTTTGGCCTTGCTGGTAGGATTGGTTGAGAAAAGGAAGCTTTGGTGGAGACATGAAATGAGGAGCTGACAGAGGCGGCTTAAAATTTTGCAGTGATTGTTGCAACTTTGTGACTGCTTGCTGCAATAGATTAAAAAGATAATATTATTGCTATTAAATTGTCCAAACAGTTGACAAAAAAACAAGTTGTCAGCAGTCAATAGTTATAACTAGGGCAAGTTTTTGCAACTTTTGCAACTTTTTTTACAGCTTCCAACAGCTTCCTAAATACTCAAAATACATGCAGTTCAATGTTTTGAGCTGTTTCCA
>JGI24158J21664_10014962_pt1 | contig 10137 bp, 6 predicted proteins | sample Ectturendosymbi3_FD_21664 | JGI IMG/M metagenome (IMG submission 21664) | reverse complement strand
TTTATGTTGTCCCTCCTTCGTCTTTCCTTGGCCCAGAGCGCCCCCCCCCCAGTTTTTTTCATTCTAGAATCGCCACTGGCCCCTAGCGCCATCGTGGACAGTTTCGCGATGGTTTCTTTTTTTTATTGAAAAACATTACATTCTGTAATATTATTGTGGACTCACAAGCTAAATCTGAGCTTGCTCAAGGTAATGTTTTTGTCAAGGTGGTTGCTGTATTGGGTGTGATAAAACCGTGTACCTGCTAGAGTCCTGCGCGGGTTGAAATTTTTTGTCCGCACCCGCCGCGCACCCGCAAATTTCAACCCGCCCCGCATCCGCAGGTCCTTCCAACCCTCACCCGTCCCACACTGTTTCCGTCCTAAACCTGCACCTGTTACGGAAAACCATTAAAAACTCATCCAACCTGTTTCGTCGTTAATGGAAATTTTTTCAGTTGTTTATTTTAAAACCAATGGAAGTCTTGAAAAACACTACAAAGTAAAAAAGTTGTACCTAGTCAAACTTCAGCACTTCTTTCTCAGAGCACTACTAAAAAAGTATGCCGTTCACTGAGGAACTCTGTTCAAATTGTTCTTATGCTATTCACGATGTGATCGTCTGTACTATGTAAGAACTCGTTCATTACAAGGGCTAGTTGCCATTACGCAGAACGTATTTCGTTGAGACATGGAAACTCCAATATGTGATCTAGCCACCACTGGAGAATGTCTCTACATCAGCTATGTCAAACCCGAGGTCTGCATGCCGCCCAGTAAGATTTTTATTTCTTTGTATGTACAACATAACGACACAGCTTGACTTTATTTTTGTAATCTCAAATTCGCCATTTGCGATGCAATGTTTTTTTAATACTAAGGTTTTGTGTACTTAGTAAAGAAGCAAATATATCGTAATGAATGTCAAGTACTACATGCAGTAGCACAGTCCCATGCAGATGCAACTGCCATAACACCTTTGGCGTAGCTTGGGGGTACTTGGGCCATGGTTCGCAAAATATATCATTTCCATAAGTTGCCTCCCATTTTGTCTATTTTACAAAAACATCGTACTACAAAGTGCATACAATAATATTTTATGCACAAAGCATGTATATCACGTAAAATGTGACCCCCAAAGTTTTCTAGCATGCTCGGTCCCTGTCCTAGTGTACTAGCCGGTATTACTGTCCGCCAATTGCCTTTGTTTCAATGCATGAACTTTCTGTGATGAAGCAAAAATGTTATACTTTCAATAAGGTCGAATACTAGTCTTTGAAGTTGGAATCTTTGTTGTAAAATCAGACATTGCAACTTTGGAAAATGATGTGCTCTCCAAAAACGTAACTAGTTTTTGCACAAACCACACGACAAGCTTTGACCAATGGATATATTCAACATTCAGAGATGAGGGATGTTGATTTTTTAACTCCTGATCCATATCCGAAAAATGTTTGCATATCCATACCCAATCCTTATCCGAAAAAATTCAGAAACTTGGTATCCGATATCCATCCGTGTCCCAATGCGACATTTACCCATTTTACACTGCACTGTTATCGGATTGACGCGTGAGCGATTCGTCGCCCTTGGCTTACCTTCGTGAACCCACTTGCGAACTCGATATTGGGGCGTTTTTACACTGCAAGGAATTCGAAGATTTGCTTCGTGCGCTTGACCTATAGTATTGCGAAAACAGGGGAATAGGTGAAAATGAAAAGATGAAAGCTGATTCCACTACAGAAAGGTGCTTTTCGTAGCTGTAGTTGGAATCGACGAGACGTGATTTTATTTAGCGTAGTNCTAAACATAACAGCCAGCAGAGAACATCGTAGAGAACTGCTGGGCGATGAGGTCATGAAAACCGCGTCGCATCGTAATTGCACTCTTCAAGTGACTAGAATTTGAACAGCTTTTTTACAGGGCAGGAAATGGGGGTTTGTTTTTACATTGCAAAGCAACTTTGTTGATTTCGGTCAAGATCATTAACCAGTCTGTTCTCTGCAGTACCATACAGTACAACAGAGTGTCAGATATGAGGATTCACAGCAATTTGCAAGTCGTAATCTATGAACACTAGGTACTGTAATTAACCAAATTACAAGGATAACCTATTTCACAAACTATTATGACACATATTATGCTACTCCATGTGTTCCATTATGAACTGGGCAAATCACAGCCACATAACTGGGATACAAACTTCAAAGTGCAGCCTATACTGAAGTCATCCACTTCAAATATTACATATTTTGCACAGAGGTTGAACCATTCTACTATACCAAGGTGTAATAAAAGCCTATTAATCAGTATTGGGGTAATAGTCCTTCAGTCCAATATATGATGTCTTGTAACCTACTGAATAATCTTTAGTTTGCTCAACCGATTGAATTTTGCTGATTGTTTCCCTAGCTAGGTGTAGTTAGCCGACAGGCAAAACTATTAAATAAATTGATCCGTCATTTTTGCTAAAGAATAGCTTGAATAGTCTAATCTGATCCACGGTAGTGGTTTTAGCATCGAACAAGTACAGAAAAGGTTGTCGAAGACTTAATACAAACCACGTTACATCATTTTCATTCGAATCCCTTATTATCGGATTCCCAATCTACCTCTGCTAGTTGGATTTGCCGAATCGCATATGATTGAAAAAATGCGCGCTCAAGCAGCTCGGTGAGTCACTCACGGTCGTGCTTGAGTGATTTGTGGGATTCCCAACCAACGCGAATCCCATAACAGTGCAGTGTAAAGTTGTTAACTGTCTCAATACAAAACAGAAACACCTAGTTACTTTTGCGATCCAATCCATAACAATAACATCACGTGTTGTGTAATGACAATAGGAATTAAAGCATGAGAAACAGAAAGGTAGTGCCTTTTTATGCCGCCACGGGCAACAGCTCTGCTGTGGCTATTTTGCCATTCGAACCATATCCAGCTTTGGCGACCTATGTAACGTTAAGTGCGGGACTACAGCAGTACGGTGAACCTGGTCGATTGGAAAGTGTCTATTTCCGCTGTGCGCGTGGTCGTCGGCAGTGGCGTGCAGAGGTCTGGTGATGCCCGGGGCGACTGCTTCATTGTATTTCCCCCTACTAAATTCTAGCATTGAGGAGTGTCGCATGGGGGTAGAGCTTACTAGGTTTAAGCTGTTTTTACGTCACAATATGACATCATATTCACGTTTGCAACTAAAGTTTTGGTGTAGTTTCTTGACACAATATTGCTATGCATATGTTTTACATGCACTCAACTTACTTGTTGATGTACAATGTGTCACTGTAATGAACATTTAGCAGCGCTCCACGTTAGGAGACCGGAGCAAAGTACAGCACTCAACGCTAAGACGACATAGCAGTTGATAACTGCAAATTTATCCGGCAATTGGTTGACACAGGGTAGTAGAACACACTCAGTACAACGTCAGTGCTGATCACAACTGCAAAAATTTAAAGCAGCGCATTAACAGCAGGTTTACCAGCACCATATTTCTACCCCGTCGTTTACCGAGGTGTCGAAAACGACACCGAAAGATTTACAGTACACTACAGCCGCATTAAAAAGCAAGCAATGCCGAATTTACTACATTTTTCAAATATCTATCTACACCAGCTGTGTTTTCATGTCATTGGAGTTAAAGTAAAAGGCATTGCAGTGCAATACTTCAAATTTCGAATAGCGAGCACATGTGACTAACTCTGGCAGCTGATCAACTTGTTAAACATATGGCAAATGAGATGCTGTGATACGGAAGCAGCTATTTACATAATTATAATGTAATAGTGAAAATAGTCTTGATACAGTAATGTAAATCACAGAGGAACTATCAACATGAAGCAAATTTGCTGAAATTTGAAAATAAAACTGCAAAATTTTCTTCCTTTTTTCCAAATCTTTAAGTTATTTTTGAGATGCAAGCAGAACATTTGCCACAAGCTGGTTTCTTTCAAGCGATGCACACTGTTGCATCTTGCTCCATGACAACGTTTTCGAAGGAGTTTTAATTTGATGGAAGAAAGAATGGCCACAACATTTTCAAGTGGAAATTTTTTCATACGCCCCTTGTGTATCCGCTGAAGAATTAGTTTCCGTTTACTCAATAGTTTGTCGGTTGACTTTTGAAACAACACTTTTACTTGATCCATATTAATCGGATTCCTTTAGCATAAATGTCATGAAAAACCAACGTGACTTCAGAAGTATCAACTGCTCATCCTCTGTCAACTAAAAGTTTCACCAATATTTTCACTGATAAATGGAAGCTAATGTCTGGATAACAACACGTATTGTTGTGAATCGGACTGGTCCCGGCCCAGTGCACCTTCGGTTCGGGTTATCATCAAAACTCAAATACGTTAGGATATTAGTAGATTTACCAGGTAACATTTCTTCTGAAGACAATGGGATGCCGTGAATTTCATTGTAAAGAAAATGAAATGGGTGATTTGTGCCGTAAAGTTCTCGGACATACTGAAGAGCAATAAACGACTCTAGCTCACACACCATCAAGTCAAAGTCATTCTCTTCTTATCTGTACACTTCTTGGTTTATGCATTTGACAAATGAATGCGGATGAGCGATTTTCATTGTTTCGCATTCTTGCATCGCGAACAAAATCAACGAAGCATTGAAGCGGAAATCGAGTTCAAGAAACGGGGGAAAAGCAAGGAAAAACTGCTTAGTGGAAAACTTGATATGCCAACTTTCACGTTCAATTTGAAAGTGAAGACGAATTCCTTCTGAAAGTGGTTTGTAAGATGTGGCATTGCTCAAAAAACGCGTGTTCTACTAAGATTATTGTCAAATAATTTTATTGGACAGCGAGTCTTATTGAAAGGCTAAAAGCAAGACAGGACGTTCCAGAATACAGATAGCAAAAGTGTAGAAAAAAATTGCTTACAACAAATTAATGGTGAAAGACTGATTAAAAAGTTCGAACAATGCTGCCATTATGGAGTTGTGCACAAACATGTTTTAAGTGTTCATCTCAAATGACTGTACTCGTGTATCGTGTATTGTAAAGAAAAAATGGAATGCCCAATTAGGCGAATCAAATATTTTTACACCCACATCGCTCGCCTCGCCTTAAATCTACCCATGGTTAGTTACTGTATCGATTGCGGTTAATAAATTTATTTTCTGACAACATTTGCGTGTCAGAAAATATTTTTTTTTCTGATTTTTCACTAATGACAATAGCACTAAAAATCCAATGAAACTGAATATTTGAAATGCGTTTGTTTCAGTAGACAACGAACATACTGTATATTGAATTGTATCAGCGAAAATTTCACATGGGCTTTAGGGGCCGTCATGTTTGAATATCACCCAATGGACAGTGATATCATTTCACAATTTCTTCGAAAAAAGTAAACGTTTTAGGAGGACAAAGAAAGGAAAACCTATGAACGTGCGAAACGGAACGCCTGCTGTAAGGTTCGTGCACACTAGCTTATGTAGGCAGTGCGCTTGGTCAGTTTAGCTGTAGTTATATGCCGATGATGGAACAAATAAGAAGTAAAACAATATAGTTTACTTCAAATCGCGGGGAAGCATTTTGTCGCTATAGTGGAACAAAGTGTTGTTATGTTTTTAGAAACATCAAGAAATCAGGAACAAACGTGTTTGTAACTAAATCTGAATCTTCAACCCCTCCAATGAAGTGACACTCTCCGAATACGAAGTGAAAGATGAAGCTATTGACTCTTTCTTTGGCATTTTTCGTTGTCTGCGCGAAGGAAGGTATTGAATTGACAGTTGAGCTTTAATTTAGATTTATATGGAATGTTACTGAGAACATAATTTGGTGTTAAATTCGTGCAAAGAAGTCACAACCTACTACTACGTCAGTTGACTTAGGTATTTGCTACTTTTTTGAAAAATTTAACGCCTTATTATTCAACCTTACTAAACTTGTCGCTTCGACTACGAGTAGTGGCGTACCGGGGGTTTCCAGCGCACGAACACAAGTCAGTTTGGGCGCCACCACGCAGCCCGTTTGTGGCGGCATAGATGCGAAGAATGAGTTAGGAGTGAAGGGGCGTCAAAAGCTGACTCGTGCCAATCATATATTTGTTTCTATATCCGTCTGAAAACTTCATATTATTGTGACGTCACGGAATTGACGCCAGTGCCTTTGAATCGTGGAAACAATTAACTCTTAGACAACACTGTGATTTGTAATTGTAAAACTATCGTAGAGTTATAAATCTATTCGTTTCGCGTGAGGCTTTCCCACTTTGACATTTCAATCACAATTGAATATAAACTGCTGCATTGCGACAATCCAAATTGCGATGCTACATTCGAATTGTAGCAACTAGTGAAAGAAAATAGAAAAACTAGGCAATAACTTCTCTGATTATCTGCAAAATCTGCAGTAATTGCATGACACTGCATGAAAAAATTTTATGGGCACACAAATCTGATCATGCCGCATAAAATTGGCCAGAGTTGCACCTTGTTTTCTAAAGTACTGGTTTGTCAGTCGTTTCACGATCCGGAATGCAGCGTACACGCTTGTTCCCCCTCTGCAGGTCTGGTCACAATCACCGCTAATGCGAGCGGTAGAGGGTTCCGGAGCATGCACTCCAAAGATTTCGAGCAGGGTTCCCACGAGGTATTGAGAGTATTGAAAAACTACGGAATTGTGAAATCGGTTTACAAGACCTGGAAAAAGTATTGAATACAGTATCATGCAAAATGTAAATAAACTATTGAAAAGTATGGAAATTCCACATTCAGCCATTTGTTTCTTCAAATTTCGTTCTTTACCGCTGATGACAGTTTTGCAGATGTTTTTTGCATTGTGTTCCATGAATAAACTTTTGGAAAAAATGAAGATAAGTGGTGGTATTAAAGTTTTTCATTTAGTGTTGAAATAGTATGGAAAAAGTTTTTTGAAAATGTGTGGGAACCCTGTTCGAATTTTGGAACGTCATAAAGACTGACTGAGAGGAGACTCACCGATGTAAAATAAAGGGCAAATAGAAGAGTGCTTATCAAAAACTGAAGGCAATGACTTTATAAAAAACTATTGGACAAATACAAAATTGCAAACTCCTAAAGCATTTCTTTGGATATAATACCCTGACAAGTTAACAGAAAATAAAAATGATGGGGATGTATACTTTACCTGTAATACTTTACCTGTAATTGTGTTTTTTGCCTTGGCTGCTAAAGATGCATCGATTATTTCGTCCAAGAACGGATATAATTTCAATGTGCTACTTGTATTAACCAAGGAAATGTCTGAGGACAGTGACACTCCGTGGGAAGATTTACGTTAGCAATTGTGTCACCTAAATTTCGACAATCACGTACATGGAGATGCTAAAGGACAAGCTACCAGAAGAAAATGGTTTAAAATTGTCAAATTAAACAATTACTATTTTGACACATTCAGAGAAATATTCGTAAATGCTGGAGAGGAAATGCGGCAGATGCTATAGACCGCTGCAGCACTGCAATGGTGTCACGAGATTCAAGCAGTTTGAGAACCAGTCGCGCAATCATGCTTTGCGGAAAAGAACTCGTTGTCAATGCATGCATGAGAATGGAAATGCGCTTACTTTGTGTCTATAGACCAAAGACATCACAGTATACACTGGTTTGATGCAACCAATTTCTGTGAACGCAACAAAAGCCAAACGATGTAACAGAGATACTTCATGATTTGACACTTTCCACTCTAACAGCGTTAAGTAATTAAATCAATACACTTGGTTCATGTACACCAGTGGTGCTCAAACGTTTTGTCTCATGTGCCACATTTGTCTTTCAGAAACCCTTCGCGGGTCACAAGAATTAATAATCTTATTTATGAAGGTAAACGTTCCTGTATCTTAACTCTGTTAAATTATTAAGTGTTACGTTTTCTTTCCAATGAAAATTGCTTCGCGGGCCACTCCAGAGGGCCTTGCGGGCCACATGTGGCCCGCGGGCCGCGGTTTGAGCACCACTGATGTACACCAATGCATATGAACACAAAGTATGGTTCCAGAAGCTGAGTAATACATAATCTTTACACTCTGCCAAAAAAAGTGCCAAACACGTTTCATTTTTTATTTCCGGAGGAATTTTTGACCAGATTTCTATTGATTATATTTTATCATTTTAGCACCTGAGTTTGAACGTGCTTTTGGCAAAACAAATTGTCAAGTTTTGATTTGTCTTGTATTATATGGATGAACATCTGTAATAAGTTTAAAATAATTGTTAAACGTAGCAGGTAACTGCTAGGTAGTATATTTGTACATGAATTTGATCACTTCAAGTTTGTATATATCTTTTAGTTAGATAATTTTTTGCATTTTATAAATGGCAGTAATTTTATTAGTCAAAAGTTTATTTAGATTTAGGCATCTCATGGCACGATTTAAAACAACCGATATTCGCTGTATATGACATGAAGCTGCTCTTCCCCAAGCAATAATTCCATACTGTGCTCGTGAGTTTGTTAAGCTGTAATACAACGTACGTAATGCTTGGTTATTTACATAATGTTTAACTTTATACATTGCACCAACATTTTTGGATGTAGTACAACACAACTGTTTGCAATGCTCTTTCCAAGTCAGTTTTTCATCTACAATTACACCGAGGTACTTGAAAGTCAAAGTTTTTTCAATACGATTACTGTTCACATTTACTACAAAGGATTCCCTGCTTACATGTTTGTTTGTGATCAACATATACTTTGTTTTGGAAATATTCAGTGAGAGTTTGTTTGCGGTTAGCCAATCCATTGCTTTTATCATTTCACGATTAACCGAGTTTTGTAATTTTCCCAGGTTGTGGTCACTTTGAACTAAAACTGTATCATCAGCGAAAAGTTTAACTTTCATAGAATTTGACTTTGGTAAGTCGTTTATAAATATTAAAAAAAACAATGGGCCTAAAATTGAGCCCGGGGACCCCAGAAACAATTGAATTTAAAGATGGTTCAATATTTCCCGCATGAACGTACTGTTTTATGTTGGAGAGATAAGACTATATAAGTTTGAACGCATTTCCACTAACACCGTGATGCTCCAATTTTGTTAGCAAAATGGAGTGATTTGCTGAGTCAAATGTTTTTCTTAGATCTAAGAAAACCGCACATGGTATCAGCTTTTTATCGAGGTTTTGAAGAAGGTTTTCGTACAAGTCTGTAATAGCCAGGGATGTGGAATGGTTGTTGCGAAAACCGTATTGCTGCTGACTGAACAAGTTGCTTCTGGTAAAATAATCGTTCAGTCTAACGAACAGTACCTTTTCAAAAAGATTTGAAAAGTACGTTAAAAATGATATCGGTCTGTAATCAGAGGGAATTGCGCTATCTATCGACCTAAAAATCAGTACTACTTAAGCGATTTTTAGATTGTCCGGAAAGACACCGTAACATATGCTTTCGTTTAAATCTTTGATAGAAGAGCTGCCAGCAAGTATTTTGACAATTTCAAAGTGCACACCGGAATATCATCGTGTCCACACGATTTTTTAGAGTCTAATCCGTTAATTAGTGTAAATATTTCTTCAGGAGTGGTTGGTGATAAATAATAGAATTCACTTGGCGTGGTAGAAGATATTTCTTTGTATTTGCATCAGTACCTTCAGCTGGGTCAGCAGGGGTGGACTTTGCTTGAGCTGATGCAACAAATCTATGACGTGTATTTTTACGGAAAGTACTACAGAACAATCCCTAGATGTCACAACACCCGAATAAGACCGACTCTCTGAACCGTTGGATTAAAATCTAGTGATGGCGTGATTAAGATCCAACGGCTGTCTATCACCTTTGTGAAACGTTTTGAAGCTATCACTCCTGCAAACCATGTAAAAGATTTGATTGTTGGAACTTTGAAGAATTTTTGCCACCGCCCATAAAAAGATCGTTTCGTTCTCATACATGATATCGCAAACTTTCCGTGCTGTTTGTGGTAACTATCGTAGAAGTGAAATGCATCCAGAAGCGAATTCACACTGATTAAAACTCCAACTTCAAGTCCACATTTCTGGGTGGAACTTTACCAAGGCTTACTCTTGCCAAATTCGATGATCTGTGCGGTGAGCTCAACCCGAAAAAGGCTGAGTTGAAACATTTTTATCGTGTATTTTTACAGAAAGTACTACAGAACAATCGCTAGATGTCACAACAGCCGAACAAGACCGACTCTCT
>JGI24158J21664_10014961_pt1 | contig 10138 bp, 2 predicted proteins | sample Ectturendosymbi3_FD_21664 | JGI IMG/M metagenome (IMG submission 21664) | reverse complement strand
TTAAGTAATATTAATATGTAAATCACATGCAAGGCAAAGCGTGATTTGTGTTGCTCTCAAAACACCTCAGGAAATAAGATTGGGAATCTGCATATATGAAACGTCACTTGTACATCGACCTGATGACTATATTGGATTCACACCAAGCTGCCCCCCCACATTTTGCAACAAAATTGCGCCCATGAATTGTCATACTTACACATGGGTACAAATGAACGTGTGGGAGCCAAACAGTTGTACGTTCAGTGCATAACATCATTACTGATCAATAACTTGTTTTCGCTTCGCACGCGATGGCTTTTTGGACGAAAGCTTTTAACAGCCCGATTAAAGGTTGCCAACAACCATCAAAAGATGCAATTGCTACGTTTCTACAGTAACGAACCGCAATGCTTTGATAACATGAATCGCAATTTCCTGGTAGATTCTTTATGTAGTCAGGTGCAGTAGTAACTTTACACAAGATTCAACAGCAATGCCATGTTTCAGTATTTTAACCCAATAATTGGCCCTATACTCCATTCAGCAGGGACCTTCGTTTAATGAACCCAGTTGTTAACGGTTTCATCTTCTCTCCGTTACTGGGACTGAAATCATTTACAAAAATAACAAGTTGAAGAACACCATTTAAATGGGAAACATTTAGGTTTCGACTCGTGATTAAGTCACACTTTAGTAAAGATGCTTAGAAGTTGTGTATCTTTTATCCTTGGTTCACCTCCTAAAATCTGCTTAGTTTTGGTAACGCATATGCAACCAAACTGAGGTTGTGGCACAATCCTTTGTATAGCAAATCTTGTTTGACTGAAAGTACTGTAACTGAAAAACGGAAAAACGAAATCATTTGCGTCAATTTCGTCGTTCAACACAGGTACTATCAATCTTTCGGCGAGTGGTACCAAGCGCTTTCTTGAATTGAGAAAATAAATCCATTGAATTATTTTGCATTGAAAAGTTAAGAGAAATGAAACCCAGTTAATTATTTTGCATTGAAAGGACTCTGAACGTTTTCGGAAAAAAGCGGTTACGATTCAAAGAAATGTGACGAATGAGATATTTACTTTGAGGTTGTTTTTCGTAATGGGAGTTTCCGGATGTTGATCAAATATTTCGTAATCTAGACAGTTTCCCGAAATAGAAAATAGGACCTCTAGAAGCGATAACAACTCTCGAAATTGAACATCACCTCTTATAACTCAAAATTTAGTTAGAGCATCCCAGTTGTGTTGTGATTACAGAAAATGCAATTATTTAAAAATAAGACGCGTTGGGTAAATTATAATGTTGCAGTAGGAATCAGAGAACTCAAATTATCCCAGTAGTGCAATTGTTACCTTAACCGATACCAATATAGTGCTGACCAGTTTAATAAAGTATGAGGAGGCCAAAATGTGCAGATCCCCCACTTTACATTAACGAATCCCTGGTGTTCTTGGGACCACACGTTGGGAATTATTGTTCCGGAGAGTAATTTGACTGCTGTCAAGAGATTTTGCTACATACTGCAACTTATGAACAAATCAATGAGGGGTCCAAGGCAGCCGTGCTCTTTCAGTCACGATGAGGCAGAGTGACAAGGTTTTGAAAGATCACATGCGTCTGTGATGGCAGTCGTAGAATAAAGTACGATGACAAGATCTGGCTTGCTTGATTTATTAAGAAAGAAAAACTTAATGGCTTAATAACCATTTCGGACAGTGGAGTGTGGCATTTTGCTGTAAAAATGGTGACAGACCACTTTTAAATAAACCGCACGCATTTTCTGTGCAAACCGCTTGAAAAGGTAAAGAAGATTTTTTGAGACCAGTTTTCAACCGGCAGCGTCATAAAATAGGCTGCGATGGCTTTAATTTTGCTGTTATGAAGCTCACCACAAACAACTGGTTGCTGGCGCTCTGATGCATTTGTTGTCAAGTCGCGAGGGTGAGTGGGTAGTGGTCGAGATTCGTCTCTTCCCGAAACATCGCAAGAAGGCGCGGAAAAGCATTTCCCTGCAGACAAATGTCTTCTGTGCAGTTGAGTGGTCTGGAAGACAAAAACAAAACGATATGGCCTAACCGTCAATTTCATGTCTTTTTTATCTTTGCGAGCTACGCGATTCTGGTGAGTCACAAGTAAGAATCATGGCAAAGCTTGTACATACTTAAAAAAAACGAGGGCTGCTTATGTTTGTGATGACATTAATCATTGCTCATCAGGGAAGGATCCAGGATTTGCTAAGTGGAGCTAAGAACGCTGCTTATCCACTTTTTCACATGACGCAATTTCAGTGTGCTGCTTGAAACCCAGAGTCGTCGGGAACTTAAGGGTCATTGGGCCCTTACTTCTCGAACCTTGTCCCTGAACAACCCTGGTGAGAAGGTGAATGCCTAATGCGGATATCTGTAAACGTTACCAACACAGAAAACAAACGAATGAGCAGACGTATAAAGCGTTGTTGAGAAATTCGGCTGTACATTTGGTCAATCCCAAGCGCCTGATACCTGAAACATGTGTCTATCATTCGTTTCTGATTTACGTTCCCTGGTCAACTTTCTAGCGAGGGTGTTACTTTGCGATAAAGTCCACACCCTCCTTGATGTTGAAACGTAACAGAGGTGTGCTAAAATGACTTATATTAGCGTGTCGTCATTCAAACCACATGAAAAACTGGTAAGCTCAATTGCCTTACGTTTCAAGATCTTTGGAACCAGAATCACTGTATCAGTTTCTACACAATACTGGAAATAGTCCACCAGGAACTGATAAAATACAAGCGCAGCACTTGCCAAAAGTATAGATTTACTTTTTGTGGCTGAGAAGTAGAATGATGCGTCTCTTCATCAAAAAATTCACGTTCTTTTCTGCACCTGCAAAGCAATAAGTTGAGGGTATGAAAAAATACAGGCGTAATGTACTCATAATAATATTATCCTTCAATTTCTATATGGCAAAGACTATAATTTNCATCCGGCGCCTTGTTTATTTGTAGGTGCCATTGAAAGCTAAGCCAGAGTGGTGCAATATAAAGCCAAAGCAACGCGAACAGAATGGCTCGGGTTTACGTAGATACATATGTCGCATGGGCGGCGTTGTAAACCGAGACCCTAAAAAACCCTGAGACCCTAAAAAAACCCTTATACTTCCAGATGCAATTAAGCTAAGGTAGGCACATCGTGAACCAGAGGCATTTTTTGTCACACAAGGCCAAAAGCAATGACCCGTATGCTGAAAAATCTAGTGTCTTGTTGTCCCAGGGGGGGACGATAAAATTAACAAAATTAACCTAGACCGAAACCGAGATTGCGATCGTTAGGTGGACACTAACATTGAGATACCGGCGTTAAATCAATTACATTCTGACATAACTACATCAAAAGTCTATTTTTCACTTATGGCGTAAAGACATTGACCACAACCCAACATGCTTTGAACACACAGTTAAATAAATACGGTCATAGGGTATCTGTATAGTTCATTCTTCCGTCTGCATCACTGCCCTGGAAGGTATGCGTTGCTCGAGATATCTCATTGCGCGGAGATTCCAAGCTGCTGGTGCGTCCCGGCGTCCAGGTACATTGTTTCAAAATTACAGCGACGTCGCAAACGCGCATCCACTAACCTTCACTAACGGCACCAAGGTTTTGACAAAATAATCTCTGTGTTTGAAGAAAATAAGGTGTAAGGGCGATTGGACCGAAAGTCGAATAAAAGTTCACCCGGTGATCTACGTACGTCGTACAGTGTACACAACGCGCAAAATTAAATGACAACATATGACTATTTTTATGCAGTGCGTCGCTTGAATGTATGCATAGGATTAGTACGTCAGGGCCTCATGCAAAGTCTGGAAGCACTGTCATAACGTATTGAACAACAACTATAAAGCTTGAAATAAAACTCATCTACTGTTTGAAGACCCAAAAAGTATTGATTGGTCGCGTCATTCTTCGTTCATACGGAAAACAAATTAAAACTTCCGCTCCGATCGTTGTGAGAGGAAGATAGTTGATTGGCACGGGAATCGTTTTTATTTGCCATGGGCTTTTGGGTATCAAAAGATAGTTTAAATACAGTTTTAATAAGGTGATTTTGTTCGCTTTGAACTTTTAATTGCAGGCATTCTAGCGTTTATGGAAAAACACACCTTCTAGGTCGGGGATCCTTAACCTGGGGTCTGCGAACCCCTTAGCAGTACATGAATGTGTTTTAGTGGGTCCGGAAACCAAAATACAGCAAGAAAATGCGCTAGCTTTTGTCCGCCCATTCGGATAATTATTCAGCTCCATCGCACAACAACTGTAGTCTGACATGTTCATGTTGCAAGTCGACTGACCTTTCTATTTGATTTCAGTGACAGCAATCGGTGGCAGTCTGAAGCCTGAAATTTGCTTCTTGTTGGGGCGATTGAAGTGCTCACGCTAAGCAGCGACCAAATCCAAATTTCGCAATAATCGAAAAAAACTTTGACAAAACGAAGGGGTTGGCAACGGTTGCAGTGAAAAGGACCCGCAGCGACAGAAAGTTAGAGAACCACTGTTCTCGGTTGTCGGAATTTGAGCATTTTTGATCGTTACGCGCAGACTGCTTGGTGAGGTTCGACTGAACCTGCGATTGACGTATACGACTTTTTCTCTGTTTCCATTTGCTTTGGTAGACAGCTCGCCTACGACTTCATCGGTTTAGTCATGCAGGTTTATCTTTGTAACATTATTTTCTTGTCAACACGAATCACATTTTATTATACNCTTTTTCTCAGGCGATGTTGCATTTTTCCCGGCCTCGGCTGATGTCGCCGCTCCGGTTGAGTGCTCAGTGACGTCAAAAAATATGAGATTCCAGCAGGGGTTGAAAAATACCTGGACTGCCACTTACGTTGGCGTTGAGTGGGTTTCTTCAGAGATTTGTTGGGACACGTCGTGAAACTCAGTGGTTTGTGTTTCAGATTCGGAGCCAGAGGAAGGAAGCTTTGTCGACGAGCATCCCACAATCTCGGTGACGCGCTGGAAGTTTAAGAATTTTAAATAAAATTACGTGAGAACCATCACAGAGAAAACTGCGAAAATTCTTGTTTAAAAAATAGCAAACCTTTGGTATTGAAAATATTTGCAAATACTAAGAAGGACCTACGGCTGAAAAAAGTGCTGAAAAATTTCAGTCCATTTTTGGAAGATATTCAGATATTCGAAGTGGCCGAACTAGACCCGTGAATGAGCTACTCTCGTGGAAATAGCAAATGCAAGTTTGTGCAAGCATATTTTTATGTTGCTGTGTGATAAAACACAAAGTTTGCTTGAAGTTCATGGAGCTTTGAAAAATAGTTCAATTTGAACTTAACGCGACTGCGTACAATTTTCATATATGTGAAATTTTAGTTTGTTATTGCTACTTCCGTCTAGAATTTGGCGTCACTAAACTGTATCGAATCACCTACACCTTATAAGCAGCAGGAGCTGAGCTACCCCCACCATTTCTAATGCGTGTGCCATTGAAATATGCGCCTGTTTCATGTTATCCAAGCACAGCAGTGACTGCAAAGGACGCAAAAAGAAAATGTCGTTCGGTGAAATGAGAACAAAATTTTACCGTTTTTGCTGTTTCCAAGCACTGTTTTGTTGACGTATACTGATTGGATTTCTCTCTAACTGTGTCGTCTGATTTCGTGGAAATTTTTTTAGAATCGTCTGCAATAAAAATTAATAAATTGGCTAGCCAATGATCAACAGCCCAGCAGTGGTGCATACACAGGGGGAGCATTTAGAACAATTGGTCCATTCAAACGAGAACGGCGCTTCTTGTACTATAGCGCCCCGTTTTCTAAAATGCTGCACTCTGTATGCTGAAAGTTCCTGTTTTGGCTGCAGTGTTTCAAGTGGTTACGTTTAACCTACCCTACCTGAATAGGAGTGGTGCAGTTGATCACAGCAAGATGACTGTCAGGGCACGCAAGCAGTAAACATCATTGTATCTTGCGAAGTGCTACATTTTATTCGAAAATGCTACATTAGATCAACACGCGCGTTCTCAAGTTGGTAAGAGTTTTGGGATGCAAGATTCGAAGTAATTTTTTGCGTAATCACTGGAAATGTGTGCACTGCACTGTGTAGTGTGTTGTAAGCACTATGCAGGCTCAAAGTATGTAGACTGATCTGCGTCCCTGCGATAGAAATGCGACAGCAACGCTGAGGTATTGGACGGGCACAGCAGTGAATGGAAGATGGCTTTCGCATGGGTGCAGAAAGCTGCCGATGGATCAGTGTGCAAACTGTGGCACCATTGTACCCAAAGTGTGCAATGTCACAAACCATGAAAAGTAAGAGAAGCATCAGGAATTCTCTCCAGTACAAGCCAAGTAAGACTTAATCTCAGTTTCAAAGGCAATCACCATGCAAATTAGGTCCTTTTTGTGACAATGAAATAGCAATACCACAAAAGAAGTTACACTTTTTTTACCACTGCTTGGACTTTTACCGAAACGTTCACGTGGCAAACGGTTTGACCTAAGTTTATTGGCACGGACGCCACCATCTGAGCAGGCACACAATGACTGATGGACAGTAGTATGTGGCCGTCAACACCGCAATCTCGTAGAATACCCCCTTGTCGTATGCTTTTGTGAAGTCAAAAAAAAAAAAATGCAGATATTTTGGCGTAGGAATAGTCACAGGTTCCTCGAAAATGTGTTGGAGGCTGAAAGTTTATTCTGCGGATGTATGGCAAGGATGGAAGCCTCACAGGGCATCCTCCAATTTAGATTCGTTTGTTTTTCTACATCTTTTTCCACAGTACGTGGTACAAATTTTACAGAAAGGCTAAGGGGGAGATGTTCCTGCAGTTTGAGAACATAAGCTTGCCAATACTTCGATGTCACTCCATAACGCTTTGTGCAATTTTACAGAATCGGACAAGACGACAATGCATTTCGCCGACGATGCCATCATGACAACAAAAGTGCAAATCGTATCAAAACAAGAAAATAAAAATTCAAGGCAGTTGTTTTTCAATTGGATGCTACCGTGCTATCCCAATTTCCGGGTTATTAAGTAAATGATAGAATTTTGAAACTTTGGCGTAATCACAAATTTATATGATATCCTTGTTCTCGAAATTAACTGCATAAAGATCCTTCTGAGATGTAGTTGGCTCAAAGAACACCCTGCATATGGTTGGACCTAAGTATTTCTCTCTAGCTGACAATTTTAGTTTACATAAACATGTGTAAATTTTCAATTATTTATGGCTCAGAATTTATTCACCACTCATCTAGCTTTACTTTCCTAACCATTTCGATGACTTCTTCCCATCATGTACTTACCGTGTAGTGGTGACCCTAGTGGAATTCCAGGCAGAGAAATAAATTGCATTGGTATGGAATAGACAACCAAGCACAATAAGAGAATGGTAGTTGCGATCACGTAGTTTCCAATGAATAGTGCGACTCCCAAAGCAAACAATGTCAGCAAAACTGTTGAAAAAAAGAGTATGCGTTTCAGTTACGCAATGTCTTTTTTCTGACGGTAAATTAAAAAAACTGGATCTCAAATTCCTGAGAAGATTCATTTCTTGAACATGGTATCATTTGAAAGGATTTTAAATATTGAAAGTCAACCAAGCTTTTGACATTTGCGAATCTAAAACAACCAAGCTTTTGGCATTTGCGAATGACCTAGTTTGCAATGTTCGAATTTATTATTATAATCGCTAAAACCTTGAAGTATATGTGATGCAGCACTTTTAAAAAAGAAAACATTTAGTCAAACATTCAATAATCCAAACAATCCAAAGACAAGGCTTTTTCTGTAGAGTCTACGCTTTTGTTTGAAAGTAATAACGGCCATTTGGCACGAAAAACAGGCTAATCACATTAATAAAGATAAAATTGCATTTCGAAATGACTTCATCAGAGTGTAGGACAGTAAACTTAGTAGACATGAATTTGGAATGTCCAGCTACTGCAAACTTTGAATAAAGAAACTCATAATTGCGAATGAAAACGTAGCAAGTAAAACTTTTTAACGAAAGCTTCGGTAAACAATAAAGGAAAACTCGACTAGCAAACTACAGGCTTACAACATTCGTAGAAACATCAAACGATTTACACAACACCCTACAGGTTCTGAGCGCATATTTGTTACTTCGTTTTTCTTGAACTGTTTTGATATATTAGTGCATCATACATGCATTTCATGTGATGCATTTTCCTTAATATTTCATATGGGCAAGGTTTGTAAAAATTTTCCACGGTGTGGGTTTTGTGAAAGTTTCTTTAAACTAAAAACTGTTCCATTTTGACTGTTTAAAGTCGTTTTTGATCTATTATTGTGAATAACATAATTCATATGCTCATCTCATGAAAAAATTTATGATCAGGACGGATTGTCCACCATTACCATAATGTCAACAGAAGCAAGAAATTGAGAAAATGCAAATACGAAAAGAAAACTTCCAGAGCTTTCTGCGATAATCTGAAGCCTACTGTATATTGGGCTTCGTTGCCGTGATTTACTTGCCATCGAAATAATATGAACCAAATTTGTCACAAAATTACATATTAGTTTTTGAAATATAATTGTCGGTTTCCAGTTCGATCACTTATTGTCTCTTAATCTTTACATTGGTTCTGGGTGAACGAGTTTTTTCAACAATTTTGCAAGGTCTGTGCTTTTTCACTCAGTTTTTCTACAATATCTTGAACAAAAGCACCAACCATTAGTGAACGAACTGAAATTGAAGATAGAAATGTTTTCCAAACTACATACAAAGGTTTTTCGTATTACCAAACTACTGTTAAAAATTTTGCACCGAACTGTTTCTATTTTGGTAACACAAGAAACAAAAATATTGCTTTCCAAAAACCGGTAATGATTGTACGCACTCTGCTTCATCTTTAAATTTCTTCCTTCAGTTAAGACTTTCCCGTTTTAGGATGACTTGATGCTTCAAATTGAGTTTGTTGCAGCTTCCCCTCCACTTAAACTTCCTTTTCGAACCAAACTATGAACAGGGTAAATCTGCAGAAGCAAAAGGCCCTGTTGATTTGACGGTGGCCAAATGGCGCACAACAACGAAACAGAAAAATAAAAGTCGGCATTTGTTAAGGGCATTTGTTAGGGCGAAGGCACTTATCTTCGGCATGCGTTAAGGGCAGCTAAAACATTTTCATTAATTTTTTTGTTTATTTCAAATAAACTTTAGTCTTAGATTTAACTGTTCCTAGATATAAGTTTAAACGTAATTTCATTTTTCTGAGCAACTTGGCACTTGGAGCTGAATTTCGGTCTTTGGCTTGTGGTATCTATCACGGTGACTTCTTACTCTTGGGTACCATCTACCAGTGAGCACTTTATTCATACGTGGGGCCATCTCGAGGCCGCTATAAGAGCCCTTTGACCGTAGTGGTCCTGAGGACCGTGCCTCGCAGCTAATATAGCGCTGACGCTCTCTGAGGAAAAAAATGCTGATCGGACAGCGTTTGTAGAAGGCAACCCCGAAGCTGTAAAATGTGCGTATTCGTTATGCACCAAAATGCGAATTAATTTCACTATATATCTCTGCGCAGAGGTAGCTAAATCTGCATGCATATATAGCGCTGAAGCATGTCAGAGGAAAACTTGGTAACCTGTCTGAAGAAAAACTTCGTGTTCTGTTTTTGTAATTCAGCCAAAAGCTAGGATACTGCTTGGCATGAATTCCCTGGTGTCATATAATGCAGTGTGGTTTCACGTCTAAATTATACTGTTTTGATAATAATGTGTATCTTGGTTTGTGTAGATGATGGACGAATGTAAATTTGTTGTTGTGGCCTCAGTGTTAGTGCCATTTTTTGCTCAAAGTTTCAAAGAGGATCTCGTCAAGTCCGACCATTCAAATTGTTCCTACCACGCACCTCACCACCTCGAAGTGCCTTCAGGTGCACAAAGAGAATGTTTGTTACAAATATTAAAGCGTCTATCTCCCTTTTTACATTGCTACAAATATTAAAGCGTCTATCTCCCTTTTTGCAGATGACACCACCTTGTTTTATTCAGACAAGTGTCCTGTCCACTTGCACAGTGTGCTTACTCAAGATCTCTGCACGTTACACCATTGGTCTGAGCTTTGGAATGTTGCTTTCAATCCCCAAAAAACTGCGGTTATGACCATATCTAAGTATAGGAAT
>JGI24158J21664_10014959_pt1 | contig 10139 bp, 9 predicted proteins | sample Ectturendosymbi3_FD_21664 | JGI IMG/M metagenome (IMG submission 21664) | reverse complement strand
CCTCTTGTTTTTACGTAGTATGTGAATGCTCCCTAAAGCATATAGGCTAAGACAGGGTTTCTCAGACTGGGGGACATGGAACACCTGGGGCTCGTGATGACTGCACAGGAGGTCTGTAAAAGTATGACAAAAAGGCCGAACATAGGCGTTGTACAGTACGTAGGCTCAGGCCCGTAACTAAGGAGGGCGAAAAGTATCAGTATCAGTTTATTTAGGAACAACTATAAACAAACAACAAATCATGCCACAGAAAACAAACCACATTAGAACAGCATTTATTTTGTTCCCAGGACATCTGAAACAACCATACTGTTTTCTAGTCAGATGCCCTTATAAATGAAAGGGACAAAAAGAAAAAAAAGAGGGAAGCAAGTCTAGACTTAATAGTGCATTTCAATAAGGACATCCAAGCTAGATAATGTTATTTAATTATTAAGTGTAGCATGTAATGCACTGCCAGAGCATGTCTGGAAAACAAAAAAAACAAGAAAAAAGGGCGTCTCCACCCTGGAAAATTCCCCCCCCCTCCCCTGGAAGAATGTGTTGGACATAGTTTACACTTCTTTGTAAACTATGTCCAACACATTCTTTTCCCTTCAAAAAACTCTTCGCACCCCTGGTGTCCCAAGCTGATTACGGGCCTGTATAGGCAAACTGTGCACTGTCAGAATAACTGTAATTATTTCGCAAGCTTTTGTAATCGTAAATCTTGGTTGTTGCGCCGTCTTAAACTTCCCAGTCACAAAGTTGTTTACAATGATTCTCGCGTTCCACGTCTATGACGTAATGATTAAACACGGTACCAGGACAATTGCCAACTGGACAACTGCGAACCGAACAACTGCCAACGGATAACAGGCCTGTCATGATGGTGTTTTATTGTGAACGGGTCTATTATCAACAAGGTCGAAACCAGCTGATATTTTCGGAAGGGAGGCAAAATGATTGATGATTCTAACTTCTTGTTGTACCTAACATCTGAAAAAGTTTTTGAAAAATTCGGCCTTGATTGTCGACGTGGTCTGTTATGAACGGGTCTGTTATGAACGTGGCTGTTATGAACTGGTCTGTTTTGAACGGACACCAGACGGTACATGCCCAAGTGCAGCCCACGAGTGCATTTCACATGGCCCGCTGCTTTGGTTTCAGACTGTGCTGTGTGCGACTTGCCAAAGCCTGGAATACTTTTTTTTGTTGAAGCAGCATCGTTTTCTCGCTATATATGACGTTTCCCGTTGGTTTTTGATGAGTTGGGAGCGAATGTGACATGAAAACCGCCGCAGATGACTTTTTCTGCTTCAACCCCTATGCGAAAGTCCTGGCCAATGCTATACAAGTTGTTGTGAGGAAATGTTGGCCCACGGACACCTTCACATGATCAAATTTGGCCCGGGCTCCTTATTTGCTTACGACTAAAGTCGGTTATGTTTTCGGTATGAGCATGTGATATTTACCAACATTTGGAATTAAAGCAAAATTATGTGGAACGCAACAAAAAGAAAAATGTTTCTTGTTCGTCCATACAAGGGCGCTGAGTTAGGAATTGTTTGTCGTCCCCAACAGCATCATCCTAATTTTTTCAGGAGTTTGTCAAATATTTTAGTGGAAACGAAGTCCTGCCAGGTAGTGAACCTGCAGCCCATTGCTACTGTGGTCACCAGTTTGGGTATTTCAGCGGTCAGCTCGGAGACGGCACAGTGGCATATCTTGGCGAGATCATGAACTCATCAAATGAAAGATGGGAGTTTCAGCTGAAAGGCGTTGGACATACCCCGTTTTCCAGGTAATGGTTTTATGTCGGTTGGTGACAGTGGTGGATTGAGGCCCCTGGCTGAACCTTAGAAAGCGGCCTTTTCTGTTTATATGTATATATCGCGTATTGTTCGCATATTACACATTTTTTACCGACTTAAGGATTGGGGACCCTGGCTGTAGCCCAGTCAGCACCCCCCTTAATCCGCCACTGATGACTGTCACATAAGACGCAGATACGTTCGGAGATAATGATGTATTCCAAATCTTAAAATAATCCTTTGTTGCGATCGGAAAGCCCGAGCGGCATTTGCGCAAAGTTTCACACTGTGGCAGCAAGCAACAATAGAGATCATGCGCCGCAATCACTCTGTTATTGCTTGTTCGTGCCCTTTGTTCGTGCTATATGTGGGTGTTGTTTTTCGCGCACATTCCGTTCGTGGAGAACCGCACGTTCAACGCAACGCCAACCGAAAGGTTGCAACACCTTCTTATGAGAAATCGTGTTTCATTTACAAAACCTCGACTTCAGAGAACGGATGTTGAAATTTATTTAGAGGAAGAGGTAGCATTCGATTTTATCCATGCTGTCATTCCCCACTATTTTACTGTATATTTATGTTTTCTTGATAGAGTACATCACCTTCAAAATTTTGCTGAGTGCTTTGCTTGTCTGTAAGGCATGCGTAATTTCCTCTCAAACATGTTTGCCTGGTTATACCGTTCACGTTATCGTAGGTTCATTTCATAGAGAACTACGCATCATTCAGAGCTAGTGTTGTTGACATAATATCTGCGGTAGAATCACTACGAGTGTCGGTGGGTTTTCGCATTTCAATCCCTTCAGAAACTGTGCAAAAAAGACATTTCGTGCAAAAAAGACATTCCGTACTTGATTGATCACCGGTGGCGTCGCACAATCACTCAACCATGGCGTAGTTTGCAAACGTAGATCGGACACCGGGCTCGCTCACATTAAAATTCCTACCGCCACCCCCGTAGGTCAGGATATCATCGTAAAGTCTCTACTCTCAATGGAACGTTGAATGCTCCTAGCACAGGGGTGGGCAACCCCTGGCACGCAGGCCGAAATTGGCACGCGAACACTTCTATCCGGCACGTGAGCGAGGCCTCGGAAAAGAGATCCTCCCCCCTTCAAATGAAAAAGTTGATAATTTAAAAGTCGCAGTATTATCTGATGAAACTCGGTGTCCGTTTCTTCATTTTCGCATGTTAACAATCCGTTATTTAATTTAACCCTTTTATGCTTTTGATGCCATATGGCACAAACAGAGGCGTATCAACCGCACTCCATACCCCCCAATTGGGGTGGGCCCACGCTGCCACAGGGGCCCAAAATTCGGACCCCTCACCACAAATTTTGGTTGGCACGCGGGAGAATTTTGTCATTGATTTAGCCGATTTCGGCACGCAAACCGAAAAAGGTTGCCCGCCCCTGCTAGCATGTTAGTCAATATCAGGCCCTTAGCCATGGGGGGACATTCGGTGGCAGTAACCCACAAATTGCGTTCTTTGTGGCCAGAAACATTTGTTTCAAACATTCAAATAGAAACGAAAATCTTGCCCCCCAAACCTTAAAACCTGTCTACGGGCCTGGTCAATGTGCGCATTTTCGAAAAGAAACACGTTTGCGTTTGCGCTAATATAGGGGGAGCGATGGTCGCAAAGTGCTGCGGTCGTCCGTGCGGGAGTTCCTGTGCAGTGAAGCGATCCACAACCTCGGAATCCCGACCACCAGAGCCGGGACAGTCGTCGATTCCGACACGAAAGTGACGCGCGACATGTTTTACGATGGGCGACCGACGCGCGAGAACTGTGCGCTTGTTTTGAGGATCGCACCGACGTTTTTAAGGTATTCACGTCTGGCGCAAAGGAACTGAGATCTCCTGGTTTTTATGATTTAACGTCATACAAGCTGCAACACCACGCCTCTTGTTTTTGCGCAAAGTGTTTTGAAAGGAATTATAAGCTGCTTTGCATTCGAATAGTCATTGATTAGCATGTCAAAAATAGTCTGTTTGTCATAACATACAGTAGATACCACATGTTGATACTCCGCTAAACTTGGCACGTTTGACCAATACTTGTCCAAATACTTCATTTGGTAAAGGCGGTCGGATAATTTGCAAACTGTGTAAAGCTGAGCATGCGCTTTATAGTACAGTAGTTGGACAAAAACTTGATGCGTTTCGTGCTCTATATGTAGCTACATATCTTTGCCTATAGTTCAAAATATGAAACAGCAGACTCAATGCAACTGCGAATTTCGTATCAGAAAACCTTACGTCTGAAACAAAACTTATTTTTCAAATATGTGTGCTCCTTATGCGATATAAAGTTTTGGGGGTACATAAAGCAGTGGTTCTAGGACCAGACTTAGGTCGGCTCTGACTCAGGACATCATAAAGTTTTGCTTGACACACAAATAAATTTTCCTTTAATACTTTACCTATATTAGTGAATGCAAAATTGAATGGAGATTCCAGTCTCTTGCAAAGCATTTAAAAAATTTGATGACCCAAGTACGTCAGTTGGAAATGTGGTTTATTTACTGGATATCTCTTTGGCAGTCGGGAGGCGTAATAACTTCTTTTTTTTACTCAACGTGGATTAACTCTGAGGGCGTAGGGTTGACTTGCTGAAAATTGTTTATAAACGGATAACTAGCAAAAAATATTAATGTCTGTGTCTTTGTGGTAATGAACTGAAGCTACAATCAAAATTCCATGCTGTTTTTACGAAATGTATTTAAAGGTTCCATAGTTTTAAGATTTCACAGATTCTGTGACACGCTTGTACAAAGTTTTGGCCGCGTGAGATGGGGAGCAGTCGCAGCCAAATCATCCTCGATACTTTTCATCAATTGGTTTGTCAAATCTTTCAAGAACTTCATGTGAAAGTTGCATCTGTGCTACTAGCCATGAATTTGTAATAGCTGACGATATGTAAAGGTACAAATGAGATCCGATGACTGCAGCATGCACACTCGCTTTGTTATGATTGCGGTATTGAAAAATGTATCCTGTGGTGTACAGAGGGGAAACACCAAATATGCGCTGCCGAAGTTTCACAAACTGAGTGAAAACCTTGTTTTAAAAAAAACAGGCTGTTTGCATAAGACTTTCAAAAACTTGTGAAACAAGATCGACTTTCAAATTTCGCCCTCTGACTCGACAGCACGTATCTTTTTCACCTTCAATTGGACGCAAAACTAAAGCGGAACGTTCCTGTCCCAGTTACGCAACCGGTGCATGACGCAATCGCTCAAAACGAAACGAATTCGTGCTTCGCGGCTCATTCCCTCTGAACAAAACCCAGGCCATTTGCTATTCAATTACGTTCTCCTAAAACTGATGCACTTACAATCTCTTAGATCTTTTCCTTTATTGGGATGTGAACGCTAGAATTTTGTGCAAAGTGGTGTTTTTTATGTCAGACCGCGTGTCGAGGTTCTGAAAAGCCTGCGCTTACGCACGAAAATATCTTCTCTTGCGTAAGGCACGAACTGAAGCGGACGGGGACGACAATTTCGTGAACCCTTTCTTCGTCACAGGTTCGGATCGTTCGAAATCTTCAAACCGCCTGACTCCTTCACAGGGAAGTCAGGGCCGTGCGTCGGAAAGCCTGAGCTTCTCGTGCAGTTGCTCGACTACACGATCAGTCAGTTTTTCCCCGAAATCGCGACCTCAGGAAGCGATGTCGAACGCTACCTGGCATTTTACGAAAAGGCAGGTTTTGTTTAACCGATGCAAATTCACAAACGTGCTTTTCCTGTTGCAAAGATGTTTTTGGCAGACGAAGCCGTTGGTCTTCTGTTGTGGATGCGGTAGTCGATTCGAGAGGCTTTGCTACTAGAAACGTTTCAATAAAATTTTAAGTTGCAAATATGGTTACGGCCTATTTTTCTTTGTGTTTTCACCCGATTCACTGCAGGTTGTGATATCGCTCATGTCATGTGTGCTTAGATATCAATTGCACACGCTTTCTCCTTTCCGTATCATCTGTTTATCGAGATGAACATCGACAAATTGAGATTGTGACGATTTTATTCGAGAGTGAAATCGATTTTCTTCTTAAGTAGGCTTTTATACTTGCCTTTGTTTTTTCTCTTCGTCCGCGTCCCATTTTTTTCTTGTCCTTTCTGGCCTGTAGCAAACTCGCCGGATTGTCATTTCTGACCTACGGAACTGTATATTGCAAAAGTAGCGACATCCACATTATAAGTGCGTTTCACCGGCGTACTGCTACGCTGTGCGGCTAATTTCTCCCAATAACTTAATGGTATGGTCATTTAAATTTTTACACTGCAGTGCTCCAAACTAAAATTCAAAGTAATGCTGGCGAACCACTTGAAACTGAACGTGACGCATTGGTTGTTTTTTCTTTTTATCACTGCAATTCCTCCTCGACTAAAAACGGTGTGAGATCGCTTCAACTTTTTTTTCGATCAAAGCATCCTGACAATCTCGCGGCACGACGGGTTGATTAATATCACTGTCCAGCGCAAATTGCTGATGAGTTCTTGCGCATGCAACTGTTACAACACTCAGTAATCACCAGGACTGCAACCAGCTTACATTTTCGGGGGTGGACAAAATCATTGTAACTTGTTGTTGTACTATTTTCGAGGACGGAAAAGTTATTGTAATTGCTTGTTGTGCGTAACAGCTAAAACGTATTTTGAAAATTTCTGGGGGGGAAATTTCCCGGTTTGCCCCCTGGTTGCATACCTGGCAATCACACAGTCCCTACGGTTTCGTTGCACTTATGAAATATCGCTTGTCATTCGTTTTTATTCCTGCGCGAAAGGAACATCGTGATTTTGTGAATCGAACAGTTCAGTGACCCTGTAGTTTCCACTTCCATGTGCAAACTGCAAGTTCAAAGCATTGCATAGGATGCACAGTTATGCTGGCACTGACAACTCGCTTTGTGTTTGATATTGATTCCTCTGTGGTTCAAGGATGTTTTGTTTCAAATTCGGCGTCACGCATCACTGCTTGCATTCGAAGTGGCTCTTGAGTAATGTGAAGGAAAAACTGGCAAATGAGGCTAGCAACGAATCAGAAGCTGTGTTCTGCTCGAGGAATTTTGCGGTGTTTAGCAAAAAAGGCTAACAGGCCTTGTGGTATTACACGAAGAGTTACGCCATACCCTGCCACCGGTAAAGAGGAACATGAAATTGCCATATTTGTTGATACGTTTATCTCACGCTGGTTCCAGTGACTTCTGTTTGCAGCTATGCTGCACTGACCAGCCGTTTTACCGTGCGCAAATGACCGCCATCCAACTACCGTATCGAGAACGGTTGTGCTTGTGTTGTGTCTTGCAGGTTTGCCTGAGAACAGCTGAGACTGTGGCCAAGTGGCAGGCGGTCGGATTCTGTCACGGCGTCCTCAACACTGACAACATGAGCATTCTCGGCCTGACTATCGATTACGGGCCCTTTGGTTTTCTTGACACGTGAGTAGTGGCAATTGTTTGCTCTTATTTTACGTGGTTGGCTCAGACTCATGGTCCATATCACTGGGATTAGTTATAGAGCACAAGAAAGCAAAAGTGCTGAGTCGTAACACATCACGGCGTGGGTGTCGTTCGGTGCGTGCAGGCAATATTGGTGAGGAACAAGCACTGAAGCGACGCACCAACACTTGCGTTTTAACATCGCAATAGGAGCGCTGCACAGTGGGAGGCAAACGAAGACATGCGAAAAGCACCCGACATTTGAAGCGTCCAGATAAAAATGTCACACCGTTGCACAAAAGCTGTATCAATCTTTGCAACAAGATGAATTGTAGAAATTTCTTGCATTGCAGCCGTGTCTGCAGACTGCTGTTTCCGACGACAAGCCGGCCAGCAAGCATAACTGTTTTGCTGTGCTCGTAAAAGCAAGTAAACAACCTGTCATGTAAACTCAAACGGAGTGACAAGCGTACGCGATAATGAGAGCAATGAACCATGTGATGTAAAGAAAAACGATCGTGGCTTAATTTTTTGCTTTGCTTTGACTTAGTTTGGGACAGAGTAAAAGTTTTAGGCTCAACAAGTCATTGTGCATCACCAGTAAACACACAGTGCATTTCCTTATGGCGTTTACTTTTCACAGGTTTTGGTCGATTTTTGTGACCTTGAAAACAGTGAACCTTTATAAGGCGTACCTCAGCGAGTATCAGAAGAAAGAACATTTTACGTCACTTTCTGTAATTTTGTAACCAGTTCATTAGTATCTGCAGCTGCTACAAAAGCAACCCTAAATTCCAAGTTTTGTCAAATCCTCTCTTGGATTTAAGCCAACTTTTTATTGAAGTGCTTGAAAACCACTTCCATGGAAATGTTGAAACATTCAGTGTTACTTTCCGTGTTGCTTCCAGCATACAGCGTTGCGAGGAACTTGAGCTGGGTATCGATTTTCAGCAGGTAGTCATATATCATTAGGCCTGAAAGCTCACAAACAATGGCGCTAAAACAGCAACATTCTCCACTCGTGCGTCGCATTGCGGACAGAACCGGCGACTGCGTACGGGCGGAGAAGGTTTTTCCAAATCTTTAGCTTGGAAAACTTAACGCAGACAATTCCATCACGCGCAAGCGGTTATATTGTGAACATTAATGCTGACGTCATCGGCGTGAAGCATCGTGCAGACACGTGGGTGGTAGCTTCGTTTTAATGTCGGTAACGATTTTCTCAACGCACATTCACAGTTCGACGTTTGAAAATCAATACCGCGAAGCGACCATTAAAGGCAACGTTTCTTAATCTTTTTCCTGTCACGGCCCGGACAGCTTTTTAGTTAGTCGAGCCTGCGTTGCCTCTGCTTCGCGCTGGTTATGAAGAAGACTCACATCCGAACGAAGGAGATATTGATGATAACAACAGATTGACGGTATCATTAACTTGACTGACTATTTTTATCATTTGTAAACAGTTTGTTAACTACCTACGTGACCCAATAAGAGAACGTCCTGATTGAGAAACACTGCATTCGAATGACGAAAAACATTTCCTGTGGCAAAAATGAGTGTATTTTCGACGTTTTCGAGGTCCACATTTTAGCCTCAGTGCCTATTCTCTTAAGCAAAAAAAAAAAAAACTGTTGAAAAACCCCAGACGGAGACGGAGATGGAAACACGTTGGTTGGTGGTCAACTGAAGTATACCCTGCGTGAGAAAATGTCTCATGAAAATATTTTGCGACATTTCTATTTAGGGTTTTCTTTGGGACTTGACCTTGCTGGCCGTAAGGACATTTTGAGAGACCGCAACTATTTTATCTGAATACCGAGATGGTCGTAAAGCGAGGTGTATTTTGATGTTGGTAGTAAAGCGCAAGTTTGTACTGTGCTTTGAGAGATCGTTGGAAAAATTTGAGACCGTTTCGGGCTCTCAAAGACCTTAAATATACTGTTTCTTTTATTTGCAAGCGCCACCTTCGTTTTGTCGACGTTTTTTCGATTATTAAGAAATTAGATTTGGTCCCTTCTTAGCGTGAGCACCTCAACAGCCCCAGCAAGAAGCAAATTTCAGGCTTCAGCCTGCCGCCAAAATCTGTCACCAAAGTCAAATAAAAAGGGGTCTGTCGCCTTGCAACGTGTCAGACTAGCGTTGTGGACTTGTGGTACGAATAATGGCTAAAATGGGCGGATAGAAACAAGCGGATTTTCTTGAATGGTATTTAGTTTATGGATCCCTTAGAACACATTCATGAACCCCTAAGGGTTCCACGTAGCCCAGGTTAGGAACCCCTGGTTTAGTTACTGTGCATAGTGATCATTTCTTTCAAAAACAATTATTTCTGCGTACGACGTTATGCGATAAATTAAAAGTCTGGTTGCTATGCTGGAGGTCCCTGTGGTTTTCCAACTTGCGTTGGTTCCTGTGGTTTTCCAACTTGCAACTTGCGTTGGGTGGTGAAGGATGTTTGCGGGGCGAACACGTGTCTGTCTCTTGCCACGAACCCTCGCTTTGTCGCTGTCGACAACACGCCGGTGTTGCCGCGGTGCGCAAGGGATGCGGGGAGGGCTCTTGATTTGCTGCAACAGATTAGATGTTCAATTGAAAAGCAACGGCAGCTCTTTGTCTGTTATATTGCAATACATTAATTGTTGAAATTGATTTATGTGGCTGAGCCATTACTTGACAGGAAAGGTTTGAAAGGTAATGTATAACAGCAATCATAGGTGGCGGAACCGGGGGGGCCGCATGGGCCTAGTCCTCCCCACTTTTATTTCTGGGGGGCCTATCCCCCCACTTTTTTGCCTAGATATCGTATGTTTAAGTAACGCAATTACTATTGGGTCCAGTGATAAAGTAAATCGTTCAATGAAAAAAACGTTGCAGAATTTTGGCAGTATTTTGTCGATATTATT
>JGI24158J21664_10014958_pt1 | contig 10139 bp, 6 predicted proteins | sample Ectturendosymbi3_FD_21664 | JGI IMG/M metagenome (IMG submission 21664) | reverse complement strand
AATGCATCCGTCGAGAAATGAAATGAATCGCTTTGCCACTGGTCTCCAAGAACCAGCGCATCATGTACGTAACTGATCCAAGAACCAGCGCACCATACACGTAACTGGTCCAAGAACCAGCAACACCATGTACGTAACTGGTCCGTTTCCAAACCCAACCAAACAATAGTTACCGGCCAAAGCCAGTGTAGACGACGCCCTTACTCAACCCTGCTCATCAACCTCGGTCTTTCAGAGCAGTTTCGTGAGAATAGAACCGCTGTATTTTTTAATGAAAATGAAAACGTCGCATCCATTTGGTCTAAACGAGGCAACGATCATCAAAAAGTTCAGAGAACGGTGGAACGGGCGCAGGAGTGCCGCGTGTCTGAGGTCCCTGCCGTAGATCGTCCTCAGAACCATGGTTCGCTTTAGGATTCATCGACACTTTGCTGTTGTAACGAAACGCAAGAACAACCTGGTCACGAAATAAAGTGAAACCTGCCTACGCACAGTTACGTTTTACCGCGGAGCCCACCATCAGCTTCGCTTGATCCAGAAATGTTTCAGTTTTGTGGGTTCGGTCACACACAGCAATATTAGATCTAAGCTTTTGTTTCACGAACAAAGGTTTGTTTAGTTTTGTTTTTATGCATGCTTGTCAGCTGTTGTTTTTTTTCGCTGAGACATTTCGGTCATTTTTTTGCTGAGACATTTCGGTCATTTGTCTCACAGTTGTATAAAAACTCGCCGTAACAGTATTTATTAGCTTTATATTTTCAGAAATTCTGACCGAAGTGACTTTTTCGGTCATTTCAAAAAAGTTTCGGTCCATGACCGATGATAAAAACTGTTCGTCAGACGTTCATTTCCCGACCGGGGTCCATTTTCGAGTTGTCCAGTGTTTCACAGAAGCGCGCTTCAGCACAGGCTTCAATCCCGTCGAATGTCGCTGACATGCCAAGACGTCACCAGCCTATGACGTCATGTTTATTGACAGGGCTTGCTCGACTTGTACGAGTTCAAACAAGACAACCCTGGCTATAACATCGACCGTCACATCGAAGCCCTCGAGGTCGACGCATACCGAGATTACGTGAAGCGCGGACTGAAGAAGATTGACGCCGAACGTCAGTCTAAACTCACCGGTCAGATTTTAACGTGTGCAGCTGTCAAAGGCGTGCAGCAGTCTTCCTTGCCCTTTCTGTCTGCCAGCATCACGCTTGTAGCGATCAGCTTCTACTGGTGCATGTTTTTTCGACACAGTGCTTAGCTTGTTTGAGGCTTCCACTTTCCAATCGGTCGTTGATGTTAACTCGCGCCAAGTGCCTTTTTCTTGAGACGAAACGCTGATTCCTACGCGACTCATGCTGCTCGTCGAAGGTGACAGTTATTTTTTAAGCTAAACCGCTTGTTTTGTGTCAAAAGTGCTGCAGGCGGTCCTTGCGCCTTTGAAAAGAAAATGGAGAAACCATCGCAAAGAGCTTTAACGTCCGGTGTTTTTCGGTTTCAGGAGTCCCGGTTCAAGTCCCGAGCGCTTCATCGAAAGACTACGCCGAGCGAATTAACGTAAGTCGCGCGGCGATTGCTGAGCAAAGCTTTCAGTCGGTGGTGCTTTTGTGACGTCGATAGTCGCAATTGTCTCTGAAAATGCTCCTTTCAATGAGAGGGTGTCATCTTTCTTTACGGGGTTGTTAAAGTTTCGTCTTTAGCAAGAAAAACGAAAACCCGAACCATCATCACATTCTTACATCGCTTTTTCGAATAAGCTTTTCTGGATCAAAACCAGCTGCACATTTTTTCTAAAGTTATTTGCGACAGGTTCGAAGCTCTCAGAAAAAAACACCCACAATCAAACACGAAAGCAACCCCTCCTGACTTATTTTCAGTAATGGTCTTGTCAACAATGCATACTTTGAAAATGTTCTCAGCCCGCTAAGATAGCTTTGTTACTCTAGCATTGCTGTGAGTTCCATCAGAATCTGCCTAACCACCAGAAAGGCTCGATCGTACCTGCTGTGGTGATAATTGATAATTGCTCCATGACAAAATATTACCCATAAAGACTAACAGAAACCTTCCGCAAAAACCTGGCCACAGTTTATTAAAACAGGAATACTGATTTCGCTGAAAGGAGCATCGTCAGTTCCACAAAACAAAAAGTAAAAAACGTAAAATATTTGAGCTGGGTCTGCAACGACAGCTTACTCGTAGATTCTCAGCAGCCGGCGTCCCACTCGAACGCCCTGGTTATTGATTCGCTTTTTCTTTCAGGCGCTTCGCGTCAAGTGCGGCCTGCCTCCCCTGGAGAAGGGTGCCATGCGCACGAAGTGCGGACTCGACCAGATCGACACCAACCAGGCCAAAGCGCCCGAGACCGACACCAAGGTCTTGGTCCCGAGCGCTTCCGCCAACCTCGACCTCACAGGTTCCCGTGCACCGAAGGTAGATTATTTTTTGGTTCATCTGCGGATTTATCCGATTCCGCAACAGACGCTTCGTTTCGAAAACCTTTCTTGGTGGAAAGTTGTGTTGAGTGCCAACGGTTGGTCGCTTTTGGGACAAGTTCCTTACATCGTTTTCCAAAATCTTGCTCCAGCAAGCTGTTAAAACCTTTTGCGCCATCTCAAATTACACTGGTTAGTCTTCATTCGTCTGAGTATCAGTTTAAACCAGGGCTGTTGAGTCGGAGCCAAAAACTTTTAGATGGTGGAGGCGGAGCCTGAAATCTGGGTTCCGGTTCCACAGACTGGGTTTGCAGGGAAAGCGAGTTGTACAGATATTATAATGGTTTTTAGTTTTCAATGGACCAAATTGTTCTGGAGTCGGAGCCAAGAACTTCTAGATGTTGGGGCGGGAACCTGAAATTTGAGTTCCGGCCCCACAGCCCTAGTTTTTTCAAACTGCCTCGATTCTCTCGCATTGGGTGTGAGTGCTCTCAGAGTTCAAGTGCTGAAAGCGAAGGCTTAGAGACATGACATGCATCTTGTTTTGGTGTCAAAACCCGCCTCAACCAGCGCAAACCAGTTCCATGTTGCTTTCCAGAACGCTACAGGCGCCTCGAACGAGAATCCACCAGTTCGAAACACGTCGTCGTCCACCAGTCTGTCCGAGCTGAAACGTCGTTTAGAACAAATCAAGCAAGGCACCATTCCCCGCTGAACCACAGGGAGCCTTGCGACCAGTTTTCTTTTTCAATACGTTAAAATATTCCACTGCCAGCTCCGCTCGTGTAAATACCAACTTTTCCCTTTTTGCGTTAAGTCAACCTTTTGTGCCGTAAAAACTATGCTGCACATCAGTTACAAGCGGCTGACAGCGAGAAATTTACTTTTACCCGCTTTTCGTCGAACCCATCTTCCGTAACGAAGAAGTCGTCGGCTTTCGTTTACATTTCGCCTGTTCATGTTCACGACGCCCGAGCTCATTTCACGCCGCGCGTCTTTTCCATTTGTTTTCTCCGTCAATCGCCAAAACCCCCCACGACGTTGCTTTTCCTGTGCCAGGTCGTGGTTTGGTTGAAAGGCGATCGATCCTCCTCAAACTGCAATTAGTCTTCGTTTTTCGCCGCGTGCGTTCTATAGCTGGCAAACGAGACTGTCGACCTCCCCCTTGGTGTAGCTTCCCTGCTGGTGGCCTCAAAAGTGTGTTCTGCCGGTCATTCGAGGGGCCCGCTGCTACTGAAACGTTGGCGCCTTTGCACCCCTGGGGCATGGCAAGTTGCTGGGTCGTTTATGGTCGCACAGGTCCCAGACAATGGAACGCTGATTTGGTTCGTTCTCCTGAGTATAGGGCCGTAGCAAGACGCTATAGGAAGCACGCAAAATTATTTCATTTTCGCATATTTTGACAAAATAAACGCGCGTTCCATGTTGTTTGATCAGTGTTTTGTTTTGGTAGAAGGATGCAGAACATTCTGCTTCTGAACTAAATTTGGTTGCTGTTTGATGCAACCCGTGAAGGAAGTAAAACACGTCTTCCGAGGGTCTGGTGTCTATACTAAAAGGCACGTTCGAAAAAATAAACCGGAAAACGAAACAATTTAAGTTTCCACCAGTCTCCTTGTTAATTTCGTTGGTTAACAACGCTCTAGGTTGTGAAAGTTTTGGAAGTTAGCTTTAATATCTTCCGCTTTGACGAGAAAGGATTATGTTGTTTTTTTATCATAAAATAAATACCTTGATGCAAAGAGATCAAATCTTAGTCAACATGCTTTGACACTGATTTGGACTTAAAACGATTCCGTTTTGGCATCAGACCTCGGTTAATGCGCAACGATTATTCCAGTGGCACAACGTTGTTGCGGTGGGAACGATTAGATAAGGTGCGCTACTGCAGACTTCTCGGACTTGTTGGTATCACTTCATGCAGTGTTTCCTAAACTGGGTGGTGTATAGGTCTTAGGGGAGCGAAGAGGCGTTTATTACCGCGATGATGATATTAAGACGTAGGGAAGCGCAGGTTAATACTGGCATCACTTGGGTGTAGCTGCTCAGCTTTTTGTGGCAGACTATTTCATATCACTGAATTCTTTCAACGAAAAAATCGTTCCATTTCCCAGCGTTCTTGTTCGTGCAACAGATAGAGTATGATCGATGAAAGATCGCCATCGTGGCTTCAACGGTTTCTTTGGAAAACGCTGTACCTGGTGATATGCTTACGGTGCAATAATGCACAGACAGCACATGGTGGCAATAGACCTATGTGGTCTACTGCACAAATCAATGCGCGCTGATATCACAGCAGCTGATAAAATGGTGCATGCTCCAGTTCCAGACAGCTTTCTAATGATAGAGTTCAAATCTCCACCAGTTATTCCGAAGAAACCTCGCCCGTCATGAACTCTGCAAGTTTCCAAGTCTCTCTGTTATTGTAGACAACATTTGGAGGTCATCGCATGACTTTCAAGCGTATTGTGCACATCTGGAAGAGTTGCAAAAGTACATGCCTGACAGATTTCAGAATCTCCGTAAAATACCACACTGGATGATTAATCCTTCCTAGATGTCAAAAGTGAGGAAACAGAAGTGAGAGGAAAAATTTCAATCCAAATTTTCAAAGCAAGCAGAGACAGGCTTTATTTTTTAAATACATCTTTGTGCTTAACCTTGTTTTCAGTTTGAGACATACGAAAAAGTTGTGTGATGGCATGCATGTATTAGGGTATAGGGGAGCGCTGAGAAGCAGTGGAAAACTCTGGTTTACTGAAACAACTTGCATCCCTGGACACATAAAATCAAGAATGGCAGATAATTTGTTTTCGATTGTTAATAAACGTCTCGTATCATGAGAACATTAAACGAGCTGTTGTATTTAATTTTATTTCCGGTTATGTTTCGGATAACGCTCAAAACTCATTGTTAGCGCTTGGAATTTGAAGCAAAGTCAGACGTTTGTTACGTTGAAAAAAACTACCGTCTCAAACTTGGTGATTGTCAATTGTTTGACTTCCTGTTATTTTCCTTACTCTGATTGATGGATAGATCGAGTGCGCGCCGAAACCTCTTAGAACACAAAAATAATTTTGAAAAAACCTTAAAATTTGGTCTAGCTTGTTTTGTCTCAAAATTTTGCACCCCAATGTAAATAAAAAAGTTATTCACTCAGCGAAATGCTTTTCGAAGTTCCAGAAATACACAGCTTCTGAATTACATTTTAAAGATATGAAATTATTTGTTAATTTTTCTATGAGAAACTCAGATAAACCTGCATACTTTAAGCTATAATGATATACAACAGGAATAGACTTCCTGGCAGGGGTGCTGACGCTGTGCTAAAAAAGGAAGTGTGGGAAAGCAACCAAAAACTAGCCATAAGTAAAACGTGTGGGAGCTGGCACAATAACTAGCCATTATGAGTAATTACATTATTACTCTAAGGTGCTAGGCAAAATTTACTATTAGAAAGTGTGGGAAGACGTTCCCGTACCTAAAAAAGGGTGGGAATGCCGCTCCCACGCATCCCGCCCCACTACACCCTTGTTCCTGGCGAGAAGCAGAAAAATATTTCAAATTGATGACTTGTGTATTGCGACCTTCACACCCAATGCAATAGATTTTGATTCCTACTTTCACTGTGAAAATAACTAGCAAAGCAGGTAAACTGATTTGTGCTGATTTAATTACAGTACTACTAACCAAATGCTACAGACAGCGTGTTTTCGGTATCGAAAAAAATACTTGCCTACAATGTTTGTTCCAACCGCTTTTTCTGTAGGCTACTAACTGTAGTTTGAAACAGAGTCCAGATGATCACGCTTCCTCATTCCGATAACCACGTATGACTTGCTTTTCATCTCTGTTATGTTCATTTAAATCTCTTTGTAAATAAGTATATTACAGATTTATTACGATTTCGGACTTCGGTCATAAATTTTACATTATCCGGAGAATATCATATGTTGCTGGTAGAATTAACGACCAGGTTAAAGGCATCACCTGCAGCGACTGACAGTGCCACTTCCCTGATCTGTAGTTGCTGGTCCCTATTTTTCGGTTAGAGATAACCTTTTTTTAGTCTTTTGCCAAATGAGCCACCTTTTTTCTGCTTTTCCTCCAAACAATTAAATCTGAGACCGAGTCTCAGTCTAGTCTACATTCAAGCATAAAATGTCATTTGTTGCTGCGTTATGGCCAACCATTTTTGTGCTCTTTCATAGTTTGATTGTGCCTATGATCTGGACCACGTGTCTGTAATAAATGAAACATTACATTATTAAAAGTGTTCCTCAGTTCTGAATATAGGCATAAATTGTTAGAAAACCCGTATGGATCAGAGCAAGAAGTCGAAAGAAGGAACCGAAATAAAGTTGAGCCAGACATTCAATTTTATGCGCAGAATTTTGTGTGGTTGTGTTTGCTTTTATATTCCTCTTGACTTGATGATTTTGGCAAAGATCTTTTCGGACTCGAAGGTGGAAACAATGGCTCGTTTTATACTCAACTACTGTTATCAATAACATTGGCCCAAACTTAAACAAACTAAATTCACGAGGCAACAAAATCTTTGAATGTTTTTTTTTATCCGATTATGAATTTTTCGTGATTGGTTAGGTTTTGATACAAATTTAAGCTTGAGTGTGAGTTTAACTTTTTCATGACCATTTTTAACGAAAAATTATTGCTAGGTAATGAAATTCAGAAAGCATTTTTACTTATGTTTTGGCTGAGAAAAGCAAACCTATGAACTTTTGTCTATATTTAAAAAATATTTTCTTTCTGTAGTGTAATAGTAGGTTATCCTAATGCATATTTTGCTTGTCTAGAATGCATGGTTGCTGGTCTTGCATTTCCTGCCTGTCGTATTCTCTAGCGCTACCATGTGGTATCTCCTTAGCAACAGCAATCCACGTTAATCGCGTCACGTCTCCACCCATCTTCTCTGTATTTGTGCTGCCTGGTAAAACTAAGCCCTTAGACATTACACTATGGATTTTCCTCAGTTGGGAGAAGCTAGAGAATCATGGTGTGCTGTTGAGTTAAACAAATATCAGTCATGGTGCAGAAAAGAAAGGGAGCACTTCAAGGTACAGCAAAACTGATCTGCAACCAATATATTATAAATATTGTAGGCCTAAGGCCTACCGTACTGTACAATGCAGGCTACATAGCCTAGAACAGGGAACTGAAAGAAAGCTACGGCCCACCAAGCAAAACCATCTGGTCCGCAGCCGCTTTAGCAAATTGTAGTAACTCACTAACTGTATGGCTCGCCTAGTGTCATATAATATATTTTACGAATGATTCATAAAATTCATTGAATCTGCCCTCCTTGTAATTTCTTGTACTGAATACTTACGAGAAAACGCACTCACACTGTGCTATAAATGTACTGTGTGTCGCATTTTGGGCTCTCGTTATGAACTATGAAGATCAGGAGTTAATCTGATTGAAATTCCTTATATTTCCATGTTTCAACAACAACATGAGCAGCAAAGGGAACGGAAGTTTTGGTGGAAATTTGTGCGGCCCGCCAGACCTTGTAGAGTTTGTTTTTGGCCCGAGACTCGAGAAAAATTGCCGACTCCTGTCCTAGAACGATTCGCTTATCTTTAAATAGGCCTGCACTGCAGTACTTGATGATTGTTTTTGGGTATTCACTGTTTGTAAATTTGATGTCACTTCACTATGACGATGAATAGCTGCAATACTTGCTGGCACGTTTTCTAGGTGTTTGTTCTCTTCTCGTATATCCCGCATGTGTATGGACTTTCAGTCAAAGATACGAAAGAAATAAATGAAGGCTAGTAAAAATAGTTTTTGTGTTATTGATAGGAGCCATTGAATAGCCTGCAGTACAATGATTTTTGCCTTCTCTCAGGTTTACAAATCAGTTAAGTAGTAACTGACACAGTGATGTTAACTACTTATTGGAAGTACTGTATGTGGGAAAAACGAGAAACTGCGTTTCAGCTTAGACTGCAAAAATTTTCTATTTTCTTGCACACTTTTAGAGTGTAGGCCTGTGCGACATGCTTCTGCCAATGGGGGACGGGAAGACATGTCTCCCCAAGTTTTGGACAAGGGAGGACACAATATCTTTTGTCCTCCCGTATAAATTGTAATAAAAAACAATTGAATGTAGGCCTAGTAGAAATTTCGTGGTGGCATTCTTGTTGAAAATCCTCAGCATAAAGTTGGGGAATAAATAAGAAAATACTATCCCGCTGTAACTGACAAACAACGGTATTATTTAGGCGTGGGCCTATAACTTATGGGTCACTGTAGGGCACAGCAATGCCAGTTAATGGAATCTCAGAGATACATGTTTATTAATTGGAATTGCATCATGCAGCTGCCAATAGTTTCAATCTCAGAGATACATGTTCACCAATGTTACTTTTAATGTATTGTTTGATTTTTAAAAAATAATTGAAGTTTTGTGTTGGTTTTATCTACTTTGACAAAGAACCCTTCAATTGCTAATAATAAAGTTTTGTATACTTTAATAAAGAAGCAAATACCTAGTTTTCATCATCAAGTACTAGCACAGTAGGCTACTATGCAACTGCCATAATACCATGGGTGTAGCCAAGGAGGCACTGGACCATGGTCCCCAAAATATATAATTTTACAAAAAGGTCGTACTGCAGTTGAGTGAACATGGTGACGTCGGAAACGCAAACAATAATATTATATCTGTGTGGTGATATGCACAAAAATATGCATATCACACAAAGTTTGTCCCTCCAAAGTTTTCCAGCAAACTCAGTCCCTGCCCCAATGGATAGGTTGGTGTGTCGATATAAAATCTTACCTTACTGAACAATTTTAGCGCGATACTTTTGAGCAAGACGGATACAATGATAGCCCTATGAAAACGGAACACTTACGTCTGCACTGGCAACTGCCATATTATGGCACACGCATCATTTTGCAATTCCACTTCAGCCACTGGCATATAATAACTAGAAGCATCAAATTTTTTAGCTACACCTGAGTTTTTCTCAGATAAATTCAAGCGGTAGCCTAGATAAACAGAGTCAGACAAGAATGGGAAGACATTTTTTTGCTAAAAGGTTAAAAAAACACTATTGCTAGAGCCGTGTACTCTGGGGCATGGTGCCAGGGGCGTAACGAGGTTAGATGGCGCCCAGGGCAAGAAGAAGTTTGGCACCCCCATGTTCGAACCTGCAGGATCTTTCGGAACCAAATGTACTGTATTGAAGAAAGTACGTGTGACATTGTTGGGACTTTTCGGCGCCCTCGCAGTCATTTGGCGCCCGGGGAATTGTACCCCCCTTTGACCCCCCGTCGTTACGCCCCTGCATGGTGCTGGTCAGGGCCTACGAGGGAGGAGTACAAGAGGTACATCGTACCCGGGCCCGGTAGGTAGCCTACTGGGGCTCGGGAGGATGAAAGTACGCACACTAAGCTTTTTTGTCATCAAACCCAAAATTACTAGTTTTAAGTCAGTTGCCAGTATAACAATTAAATCTATTTCTAAATCTTAGCATGGTAGTTGTTGCATTTATTCCGATTACCATACAAACAAGCTATACAAGTTTCGACCAAGGCCCCAGATGCTAGGGGCAGTGGCGATTCTAAGGGGGGGCCATGGCCCACCCAGATTTTTGCTTGGCCCCCTGTTTGGCCCCCCCAGTTTTTTTCTTAATTTACCGTTCAAGTTCATTTGGTTGACATAGGTCCTATACATATACA
>JGI24158J21664_10014957_pt1 | contig 10139 bp, 4 predicted proteins | sample Ectturendosymbi3_FD_21664 | JGI IMG/M metagenome (IMG submission 21664) | reverse complement strand
TTCTGTTTTGGTGATTTAACAAAGGTATTTTGCTTTTGGTATCGACCAACAACCATGTAGCGTGGCTGTGAGATAATTCTACGATCTGTAGTGGTACGGCAGTGCATTTTGCTTGTCTGCGATGTTGAGAAAAGTGCTGCTGATAATATTTTGTGACAAATAATAGCCGACTGAGACACCATAATTTCCTGGAAGTGGTATGAAGTAATGTTACTATATAAGATAAGAGTGCTTTTAAAAACAATATCTCGGGATACTGAGCATGTTACAAACTTCCATAAAAAATGTTAAAATTTTGCAGAGAAGTGCCACACTAAATCGCATGAAGTAATGCTACTATATGAAGTAATGTTATGAAGTAATGCTACTATATAACATAAGAGTGCTTTTGAAAACAATATCACGGGATACTGAGCATGTTACAAACTTCCATAAACAATGTCAAAATTTTGCAGAGAAGTGCCACTCTACATCGCATCGTACTTTAACTGATTAACAAAATAACGGTAACGGGGGAAAACGGGCAAAGAAAAACAGACGTCGCGGCTGGATCTGGTCAAGAAAATTGTTGATGTGTTATAACTGAAATAGCATATATGACACAAATGTTATAGTAAATAACGTAGCCTGTACTTTAGTGAGAGCAAAATATTTTTCTCAAAATTTCAGCCCCCCCTTTAAAAAATTCCTGCGTGCGCCCCTGACTGTTACGAAGCATGTATGGTGACAAACCTTTATACATTTTTGAGGTGAGAAGTTGTAGGTTTGGTGACGCCATACCAAACATTATTTTATAGAAGTAAAGTAAAATATGCTTTTCTTTTCTGATACTGAGCTTAACAAAAGAAATGTCTTTCAAAACAGCGTCATTAGCTGTGGTTTTCATGCATCCTGTGATTATTTTTGCTGCAGTCGCCTGGGCAGTGTCCAAAAGTAAAGCATCAGATTGCGAGCAAGTGTCATGAACAATGCTACCATTGTCAAAAATTGGAAGAAAAAAAATGAGTGGTAAATCGAAAAAAGAGCAAATCTAGGCACCAAATTTGAAATAGATCTAAGACGTTTAATATGTCGCATAGGTGAAGGCTTAAAACATGAGAATGCCAGGAGAGATTATTATGTAAGAGCAAGCCTAGATGCTTGTGGCTATCAACTTCTTGGAGCTGCATGTTCTTAAAAATCAAAGGAGGGTGTTCACCACGACTACTAGATGTAATTAAAGCGTTTGTCTTTTGAGCATTAAAACTATCACCCCAAGTGTCAGACCACGTTGCTAATGTTATGAGATCTTCTGACAAGTCTAGGTGTAAGTGGCTTGGGAACTTGGATGAAAAATACAAAGTTGTATCGTCGGCAAACAAAGAAACAGATGATTGAATATTGTCAGATATATTGTTGATATGTATAAGAAAAAGAAGGGGCCCAAGGACAGAGTCTTGGGTTAGTATAGCGTTATTCAGAGGTGCTTCCATTGCTATGTACCACTTGAGACCTATTTTCCAAATAAGAAGTAAAGTTAGCAAAGAATCTATAATACCCATTTGTTTAAGTTTGAAAAGCAAGTTTGTGTGAACAACCCTATCAAAGGCTTTAGAAATATCAAGAAATACTATACGTGAGGATAGGTTATGGTCATGGGCCGAACAAATATCGCAGGTAGTTTTCAAAAGCGAGGTTAGAGTTGAATGTTTTTTTACGAAACTCAGAATTTCTGTGATTAAGAAGATTGTTGGATTCAAGATAGGAGTACAAATGCTTTTGGACAAGCTTTTCGAACACTATAGATAAAGAAGTAACGCAATAAGGTGGTAATTCATTACATCGTAATAAGATCCTTTCTTGTGAAGAGGTAGAATTGAGGCGGTTTTCCACTGAAGAGGGAATTGCTTAGATGCCAAGATAAGATTAAATAACGAACTCAGGGTTTTTTTAAGAAAAATGTTAGGAACCCGGTATGGATCTGTAGGGACCCGATTTTTCTGATTCTAGGGACCCGATTTTTTTCTGATTTTAGGGACCCGATTTGAAATTATAGGGACCCGAATCGGGTCCCTAAAACGCCTTAAAAACCCTGAACAAGCTGGATGGGGTTGCCAATGACTGACTGCATGATTTCAACAAGCGATTTGGGAGGTTTTAGAAAACTTTGCATTTAGCGGGGTTTAAATTTGACAGCACAGAGTACACATCAAATGGTTCAACAGCCAACGGCTGTGGACGTTGATCTGTGATAAACAAGACGTTTGGAAGATTTACATTTCTAATTTTTTCATCGGGTAGCGTGGAAACGCTAGCAAAATGGATATTGAAAAGGTTACATTTTTCATAGGGATCATAAATTGTTTTTCCATCAGAGATAAGTGGGAAATTACAGGACTTGCTCGAATTCCAGTAGCGGTTGATAAGTTTCCAATAGGAAGGGTTTCCTGAGGAAATAGAATAAGTTCCTGCAGGATGGAATCTCTGTTATGGAATTTTGCAACACGAATTTTTCTTTGTATTAAGTTTCTCAGCTTATTGTATTTAATTTGTTCATTTGTCTATTAGTGTTTCAGACCTTGGCCTCGTCGATGCAAATTGCAATAACTCTTGTGACCATCTGGCTGTTCTTTCCCGCCTAGGTTTTCAGAAACCAAAACGACAAAGTAATATCGTAACTTTTTGGAGGTACTTTTCCACCTAGTGGTGTAGGAGGCGGGGGTGCAGGCGCACCCCCAAAAGTTTTGATTTATCAAAAATCCGGGAAAAAAACATGAAAATCTGGGCAAAATTTCTAATAATGCGGGCAAAATGAAAATTTTGAAAATTCGGGCAAAAATGGCGCCCAACTTTGTTTGATTTCAAAAAATGGCACTTAACGTTTGCAGAAATACACATGAAGACCTTTTTATTGGAGGTCATACCAAAAAAAGTTCTTCATGATCTATGTGGGAGAAAATTTGTAGGTAATGTCGCACAAAGCTTTTCGGGCAAATTTCGTAAAATTCGGGCAAAAATCCTTTGCTCCCTCAAAAATTTGCCTGCTCCTACACATACTGTATGCTTCTACCAAATGTATTAGATTCCAAAGCGGATGTAGGCACTACAATGGACATCTATCACTTGGCTGAAGTTACAAGTCACTACCCAGCTTAGGTTTAGAATGACATCTGCACTGACCACTGACGCAATTAGTAAACACGCCACTCCAATTACCAAGACTATCATATTGCCTCCATGAACGGATTTGTTCACGAAGAAACTGCAGCAAGTGAAAAGAATTGGAAGGAGCTTTGAACGCACACATTGCAAAACTGACCTCACTGTTCACAGATCTATGAACAAAGATCAGTGTACAGTAGAGTCGTTGGAAGTTTGTTAAATGAAGCTAAAAACACTTTCTATACCAGGAAAATTTGAGAGATAACCAGGCCCGTAACCAGAGAGGCGCAGGTGGGGTGAAGCCCCATTACAAATTTTTTCGCCCTCCTGGAAAAATGTGTTGGGCATAGTGGAAAACTATTGGACATAGTTTAGAAAATTTGGGCCCTCTCAGAAAACTTTTCGCCACTCCTGGTGTCCCAAGCTGGTTACGGCCTAAAGATAACAGTCAATCAAAAATTGTTTGATCTTCTTTTCAGTATCTCTCACTCTACGACGTATTATTGCCAGCATGGCATCCAGCACTGTCAAAACTGCTGTCAATTTTTTGCCAGTACTTCAGTAAGAAAGTTGAAGGAATTCGATCTCACCTGATAAAGTTAATTTGTGCATCTAGTAGTTCAGATCCCATGCATTTGACCTTCGTTTCTCGAGTTCGCCTTTTACTCAATTCGCTTCTGCATCAGTTCAAGAAATTATGCCTGCTATTTCTGACATGTCTGCAAGCTCCAGCATTCTGAACCCCTGCTGACGTCGTTGTTAAAACAGTGCCTGACACAGCTTCTTCCTGTTCTCTGTGTTATCTTTACCCAGTCGCTGAAAGAAGGCGTGATTCCACGTGCCTTCAAATGCGCGTTGGTAACACCTCTATTGAATAGGCGCGGTCTTAATGCTGATTATATACATAACTAAAGACTCATATCTCATCTTCTGTTCGTGTCAAAGTTTCTGGCAAGAGTTGCTGTCAATGGTGTGTAAGTTCATTTTTTGCCAAAAATATGTTTTTTGGCCATAACTTGCCATACACAAACGCTAGATGGTCAATCAAAGGCTCTAACGATGCGGATTTTCACCTAGTTTTTTTGAAAGAAAAAAATAGCCCTTTGAGTTTGGGGCCCAGGGCCCGATGGCGTCATCCAAAAAACTCCATACTTCCCCCAATTATGACGTCACCCACAAAAAAGCTCAAATCCAAAACTTCCAAATTTTTTAAAATCGAAACTATAAAGTTTTCCGCATGTTTAGAGAGTTTGAACATCTCTCTTGCTTTAGCGGCTGGCGAGTTATGGCCAAATATGAACAAGGCACGATCGTGGCTCCCGTGGGCTTTGATGGAATGTAAAGAAAACGACCTAAGACCTACTCGACATGTGCCAACGACCTGAGAATTCCACCATGACGATCCTTCTTGGGATTTGTAAAGACATCAGGGCGTCACTCGACACAGGTTCCTTTTTTGGTATCATATCTTGGGGTTTATCTGCAGCGTTCATCCTGGTAGATTGGCCTGTAGCCTGGAGCACACGTACGGTATTTCGGATATAGTTCTGGACTGGTTAACATCTTTCAGGTCTGATTGCACTGACCTTGTGCATGCCGGAGGCAAGAATTCCGTTAAAGAACGGCGTGCCTCAAAGGCCGATACTAGGGCATTTGATCATCCTTTGTTATTTGGGGAAAAATAGTTTTGTATGCGGAGCCATTCGGATCTCTGGCATGTTTGCAGTTTCATACGTTTAAGCAGTAGTCAGTTAAGTAAGTAAAAATATCTGAGAATTTCTATCTGTTTGAATATTGTTGAAGTGGATATCATGTTCAGGGTGAGGACTATTGGAAGACATTGATAAAAACCTTGTAAAAGANTCAGCTATTTCGTTTCCTGGAACACTACTGCGCCAGGAACCCACATAAAAACAAGTTTATATCCCACAGTCGTAAAATTTGAGTTTAACAGTTGTATTTAGTTAACAAAGCTGTATTTTTTTCAGTTTCCTGTGCTTATGGCCTGTAAAACGCTAAGACCGTCTGTAATAATTAAGGCTTTGGGAAACTTAAAATTAAAAGAGAGTAAAGGACAAAAAGAATGGCATACAATTCTGATCTGACGGATGACGAGAGTTTATGGATTGCGTTTGCAATTCATTTGTTGTTATGCTCAAATGAAATTACGCATCCGGTCTTGGTTGTTATTTTTGACCAATCTGTGTAAATCTGTAAAAGTTGACTGTATTTTTCATGTATGTATGATTGTATAAGAGGTGCATTATTGCGTGAGCCAGTACAGTGAATGAAGTCCCGTCATCACTTATGGATGGGGCAATAGCTCAGTGGTAAAGTGTCCGCCTCTCAATTGGAAGGTTGGGTGTTCGATCCACAGCCACTGAGGGAATTGCCGTAGCGCTTCTTGAGCAAGAGCGTTCACCTCAACCGCCCCGGCAAGAAGCACAATTCAGGCTTCGGCCTGCCGCCAAGTGCCGTCACCAAAATTAACAAAAAACAACACTTATGGATATGGTGTTTTTAATGATGGCACTTTATAACAACAGTGGTTTTGTAGCGCCACGAGTGAGTTTTGTGCAACGTCTGGTTTCATTTGACACAGTTTTATGTTCTTGATGTGTTCCCTGCAGCTCTTCTGCACACCGTGCCCCTGGTAAAAAGGCTACAGAACCAATTTACAAGATCTTGGTGAGACCCGGCCGAGAGTCGAACTTTCGACCTACCAGCACCAAACGGACGCACTTACCATTAGACCACGGGCTGGTCCGTAATCACTGTGCACGGCCCGTTGGAACCTCGCTGCGATACACGCACGCCAACTGCCCCGAGCTGTCGTGGCAGCAATCAGCGTTTCAACGATTGAGGAACTAATGTAGCGAGGCAGCAACACACAAATCTACACATCCTGCTGAAACAAATGTACCTCTTTCTCCTTCGCTTAGTCCTACAAAGACCCAAAAGAGAGTATGGGGCCAACTGCCACGATCACGATATGTAAATACTACACTAAACCAAGATAATGTGTCCAATGAATTGTGCACTGCTATCCCCTCAGTGAAAAACAAAATCTCATCTCTACCGCACTGTGAAGTGGAACCCCTAATCCTGAAAAACTAGCATAACACCATTAGGAGGCACAATCACAACAAAAAATTCGCCCCAGCACATGCGTCATTGAAGCACAAATACTCGTTTCATTGTGTGCAAACTAACTGTGTTTGTCAATAAGACGAGAATGATAGCGTGACTCGAGTCACGTTTATCGTAGAATCACTCGACTCAACTCGCAATCAATAACTCGAGATTCGAGTCAGAGTCATTTTTACAAAACCTCTGTGCCTCTGATGGACAAACCCAGTTTGTTACACAAAAAGAAATGAGCTCTGTTTGCTTCAGTGATGATCAAGATTGGCGCAAATCTTCTGTTTTGACTGTCTAGTCATGTTATGCTATATTTTAATGACCAAGTGTTCCCAACTTNCACAAACGCGGACTTGAGACTTTGCTTTTCACTGAGGGGCCAGTAGTGAAGCGAAACGGCCCGGTTGTCTGATCGAAACGCCTCGGTGAGGTGTTGAACCCTTGATTGATTGGTTGGGCAATTGAGGAAGTTGTTGATGATGGCACCGCGCAAGACAATTTGACCAATGAGAACTCTCTCTAATCGCGTCGCGGCTAGGCTATTTTAAGTTTCGACTTTTGTTCGATGCTTTCCTTTGGTGCTTTCCCTTTGGACTTGCTCGTTTGCATGTGGTGGTACTCGCCAGAGATGAGGATTGGACTGGACTTGGATCGGACTTGATCCGGACTATGGTGACTTTCGTTGATTTTGGATTGGATCCGGACTGTAAAATGCTTCATAAATTTACGATCTGGACCGGATTTGGACTGAGTTGATGGAAATGAATTCCTTAATTTTTTTCATTAAAACTTGTATTTTGTTAAAAGTTTGGACTTTATTTGGACTTGCATTTTAAATTTATTAAACTTTTTTGGGCTATGGTTGGACTTGGACTGAGTTTTAAAAATTCAGGACTGGATCTGGATCGCAAAATATGACAGTCCGCTCATCTCTGAACTACTCGCGTGGCCACTACAGTAGGGCACAATATATTGACACATTATCGTGGTTTAAAGTAGTATTTGCTTATCGTTATCATGGTAGTCGCCCTCATACTGTTACTTTGAGTCTTTTCCAGATAAAGTGATTTAACTTTGTAAAATCCAAATCCAATCCAAAAATAATATTGCAACATATGATGCAAATCCGAAAACCAAACCTTGTTTAAATCCAAATTCCTGTCATTTATTAGCCTAAGCCCATGTGGCGACGTGATTACGCTACATAACGTTGAATTCGTAGCAGCTATAGAAGAGTGAACCTGGTCGAATGGGTAACCTCTATTGCTGTTATGCCGAGGGTCGTCGGCTCGACTCTCTCTTTGATTGGCTCAGGGCGACGCACAACTGTGGCAGCGACACGCATATGTAGTCCGATTCNAAGACAAATAACTAGATTGGAAAGTAAATCAAGCTGACTTATGCTCTACCATTGGCTCACAAGATCATAACAGCTGAGACCGCAGAGCCTTCAAAATATTCACTGTTAGCAGCAATGCAATGAGAAGCTCTGTTGAGCTCAGCAATAGCGTGTAAGATATCAAACCAGAAAATCGCAAGAATGCAACACAAACGACCCATTAGAACTGGGCTACACATATAAATAATGGTGAACTGCGCTTAATGTTATTTCAGTATACGTGGGGTCAGGGACCGAGTTTGCTAAAAAAGTTTGGTGGGGACAATTCTTATTGTTTGCGTTTCGATGACGTCACCATTATTCTCTCAACCGTAGTACGACCTTTTTGTAAAATGACAAAATGGGGAGTACATTATGGAATTGATATAATTTGGTGACCATGGCCCCCTGGCTACGCCCATGGTGGTGGTAAAGCAGCAGTAGTATATACAAGTATACAGTGGTGTCATATCTAGATATCTAGCACTTAGCACTGTATTTAAAATGAAAATACAATAATTCTGAGAGTAGGACTTAAATAGACACAATTATGCTCAACACTTGTGATAAGTAATTCAAATTTGGTCAGTTCCGATGAATAAAATGTACTGCTACTAACAATCACCACATAGATCAAATCAAAAACAAGCCACAAGATCTCTTGGTAATACTAGCAGTGCAACCAGGCACGTAGCTAGAATTTTATTAGGGCTGGGGAAAACAACAACCGAGTTTCAACATTGAACAATTTTTAATGCTCCTTGTTTTTAAAGCATCATCCATGAAACGTGCATGCTTCTGGCGTTTTCTGCTGAACATATGTGTTCAGATTTAATCCGACAAATAAAAAGTCTGCTTTCATTGAATTGACAAGTTTGAAAAGTTTTGATAGTGAGGTTTCAAGCTTTTACTTTGGATCAATGCCATCATTTGCTCATAAAGCTGTCTTGCATAAGCGCTAGTAAGGCCTCTCAATGCCCAGTATTGTACTTGAGAAAGAAGTCATCGCGGCCGCCATTACGACTGCACTTGTTATACTGTATTTACACGCTTCTGATATACACCAAAACAGCACGTTGAATCGAAGCCGAGCAGATACTTTGTTCTGAGGCAATGACTTCCGACGAAGTAGGCCTTCTACAAAACTGTCGCGCATATAAGAAGTGGATCCCTTTGTCTATGGAATAGAAATCCTTTCTCAGCAAAGAATCAGACACTAAGATCTTACATAGTATGTATTTCACCTACGAAGTAGGCATCAGCAGCTCTTATTCCAATAGAATCCATTTATAGAATGGATCCCTTAATGCAATGGATCCCGTTGTCATCTAATTTTTGAGCGATTAATTTACGTATGTAGTTGATAACCGTAAACGCTAGAGTCTTTCAAAGCGTTTGAAAAATGTAAAACCTTTGTAGTAACTTTTAAACTTACTTCGTTTATATTGTTTGATGAGACTTTGCTAAATTCAACAGACTTCATTGAAATATAAAATATAATTAAACTGTAAACACAATCGTAACCCCAGTATTACAAAACTTATTGACTACGCTCAGCTGCATGTAAAGATAACTTATCACTGCACGTAATGAAATTTGTATAAATCACGGGCTTCTGGAAAATACAATAACTTATCTGCGGAATTTGAAGCCCTAATGGGAAAATATTCAAATTTAGTTTCATTTTAGTCACATGTGCTTTGCCAAGGGAGATTGACAAGGGAGCTCAGGGAGATTGACAAGAGAGATTGCAAGCTCAGAGATGGATATTAGGGAAGGATAACGAGGCAGTCGTCTCGGGTCCCTCTTTTTCAGAGATACCGTGCCCATCTTGAGAGCTTTGCACCATTGTTTAGTTAAAAACGTTATGAACCACTCTAGAGCCACATTTAAGAAGCTCTGAAGCAAGTCATGCTTTTCAAAATAAAGCAAAGCTTGTGGGAAAATGTGCCACATGAGGCAGCTTTCAATTGTGTAGCTGCAAAACTTTACAAAATTTTATTCCTTTCGTATGTATCTTATGCTCTTGAATTTAGTTCATAAATTCAAATGTGAAATAAATTTAACTCTTTTATCCATGTAATCCCGCATCTACCTTTCGCAATGGCGATGTTTTGGGGCCCCTTTCTGAGAGCTTGCCCTACAATTTAATATCTGCTCCTGTGCAAGATATCTCAGTATCTGTAAGTAATGGCAGTGTCGATTTCCTCAGCACTTGCAAAATAAAAAGTACCTGCGTTAGATTTTGATGCCGACTCTTCTCGTTGCGGTTAAATGATTTCAAATAATTTACTGTAGGATAGGGTGGTAATTAACAGCAGATGAAGATTGAAACACTGAGCTTATGTACAGCAGGTCGGGGACTAATATCTTAAAAAAGATTGATTTTTTACTTGCCGGCAAGGTAAAGGGAAATCATTGATGAAAACGTTAAGGCTCCACATAATTGTGATTGAACCGTCACAATACATGTCATCAC
>JGI24158J21664_10014956_pt1 | contig 10140 bp, 7 predicted proteins | sample Ectturendosymbi3_FD_21664 | JGI IMG/M metagenome (IMG submission 21664) | reverse complement strand
ACATAGTTCAAGGTTAACAGTTGTCTGAAGAACATTAGAACAGGAATTTGACATGTGAAGATTAATATCATCAGCAAATAAAGTAGTATGAAAAGGGATTAATATCATCAGCAAATAAAGTAGTATGAGAGGGAAAATGAACAACGCTATTAAAACACTACGCAGCACATATTTGCAATTACGAACTAAATGTTCCCTTCGGAAGACAAGTAGTAGTAACTATTGAAATGTGAATATTCAGCAACCATCGAAACGTATTTTGCAGCAACTATTGAAACATGACCTGCCAAATTCGAAACGCTTTTATGAACGAAACAGAAAACAGCTTCAAAACTTAAGCCCTTTCTGCCTTAACGATCGATGTGCTAGTGAAAAAACTTGGCTACACGCTAGCCTACTGAAAACTACGACCATTCTTGCTATAGAATTTTGATAAGGCTGTTAAAAACCGCGCAGTTCACTTGGATTTTCGTTGGCAACGGATCCCACGCTTACAAAATACTGTGGGCCCTCCAGAGTTTTCTTAAGGTTTGACCTTGCTGACCGCAAAGACATTTTGAGAGACCGCAACTGTTTTATCTGAATACCGAGAGGATTGTAAAGCAAGGTTTTGGTGTACTTGGTGGTAGTAACGCGAGTTTATACTGCATTTTGAGAGACCGTTGGAAAAATGTGAGAACCGTTTTTGTCTCTCAAAGCAACTTGAAAAACACTGGGCCCCGCGCCGGCACTACACACAAGCAGCTTCGCAGTGTAAGTTTGCTTTGGTAAGTTGACGGAGCGCGGGGCCCGATTAGAAGAAATCGGCTCAAAACCCGTCCTGTATGAGGCGACTTACGCGAACTGACCACTTAGACGAGTTCTACTTTATTTTTAAATGGCGAACAGTGTTTCGCTGATCATGCGACATTCGCAAGTTTATTTAACTTTCATAACGCACACCGATGTTAGTGGCATCTGCAGCGTACAAAGCTCACTGGATCACGAATAGGCCAGTGATTTCTCTCAAACGGGGGCGCTCCAAGGGGTGCACGCGAATTTTTTTCAGTGTCTTCGTAACGAAATTTTAACGTAAAAGTACAAAAATTATACGTTTATATCTAATTATTGTGTTTATGACTACAGTGAAGGGGCACTTGACAGACAAAATATTGCCTACAGGGCATCGCTAAAAAAGGTTGAGAACCACTGATGTAGGCCGCCTTATAAACAGCATAATGCTCAATTACTGGATTTGGCAACAATGGCCGATGGTTGCTTACTCCCGTAGAAAAACGAACCAGCGTAACCACTGCTAAAAAAGCAATCCGTGCATCGAACGAATGGACATAAGTTTATTCTGCAATGTTGAAGTGTTAAAGTCCTTGATCCGTCACCAATAGTAGATTTCATCCTGAGTTGCGTGCGCGGTGGCTCGAGTATTAACGAAACGCTCTGCGCAAAAGTATTGAATCGTCGCTCAGCGTCTGGACTGCTTCACTTCGCCAACACACTAAAGCTGATGTGCTCAGCACCAAGGTATAAGCTTGCTCGCACGTTGCACCTTACTACGCACCCAGAAAAGCAGTCCGCTCGTGAATTGGGCGCAAACTCGAGAAACTCTGAACGAACTGCCAGTTGGCCAATAACACGTCCCGTCTGAAGCATCAGCAATGCTACAGTTGCCATGGCATTGTTTAAAAACATGAAAAACTCGACACCAAGTCGCAAGCAATGAAACAACGGCGACATCGTATACGGGCGTATTACAAGACAACTGCTAAGAACTGCTGGCAGCCACATGGACGACAGTAACGGCGATAATTAATGTTTGGAACGCAAAGATACAGTCAACTGCAGCAGTAAACGGCAAGGTCACAGTGTTTTGCATCAAAGCAGTAAAAGTACCAGAGCAGCAAAATAAACTGGCTAGAAGTTTGCGGACTCCAGGCGACTTCCCAAAAAATACAGCCAGCGAAAACGAAGAGAATTAATGCTACAGTACACGAGAAAAAAGCCTTTTGCCATTTGCAGGCAATGTTTGGAAATGCAAGCACAAACTGTTTCAAGTGCCATCGGTGCTAATTTCGACATATTACCAATACGGCAGCACCTTTCGATTTCTCGTGTAGAAGACAAGAAAAACAACTGAATAGGCCATGAAACCTCGTTTGCTGTTGGTACTTAGCCATTAGTCACAGTGCACTGACACGGTGGGGAGGAGTTCAAGCGCAAGTTCTGGCACCACTTTATCTTTTCAAAATGACGTTTACGGATTTTTTCCTGCGTAAGGGTGCGGTCACGTGACTGAAGAGCGTAACATGTAAAAGTGGGCCACTGGCAAGAAACTCGCAAGGACTCGAATGGGAGTCTGCAGATGACAACGCAGCACGAAGTGAACGAGCAATCTGGCGGGATCACTTGATCAGGAACTTTTTTGAACGAAGGTTCCGGATGCAGATCGCTAAAAATAAAATTTTCTCAAACACTTTGGTGTTTTAAAACCTTGCACAGGCTGCAGTTCGTGCGCGACGAAGCGTGAAACAACAACACAAATATCGCGCCGTCTTAGCGCGAACTTAACAGACAGGTTGAAGAACCGCCTCGAGAGGTCAATCACACTCTATTCCCTCCAAGACAGCATGAAGCTTGATCCGTAGCGGACTGCACACGACCGCTCGAAATAGACGGAGACTAAGCGTTGGAGTCGTCGAGATGAACAAACGTGCTGCTGCTCGCGTTTCTCTGTTCTGTGCTCGCTTCGCCGACGTACAGTCTGACGCTGGAGGAGTTGCGCCTGAGAACAGACACAGCGCGCATTTCATCGTAACGTCAGGTTCGCACGAACTTCGGCGAGAAGTAAAAACCTGGTCTTATTACGTTGCGTTCAGCAATACGCCAAAGCACCACGCGACAGCCGTGTACGCCTTATTTGTGCACCAATACCTTTTGGGTTGTCAGTTCAAACCGGTTGTGGATTACGTATTCAAGCAAAAAAATGTCTAAGCGAAAGAAGGAACTGCGCAGGTCCTCCGTCACAAGGGGACTGCGGAAGCAAAGACAAAGCCGTGTCAAGTAACGAAAAAGGAACAAATGGCCTTGACCCCGCTGATTCTGGGGGGAAACGAAAAATCAATAAGTGGAAGTTCTAGTTATGAGTGCAAGACAACTGGTGTCATCAATTGAACCTCGCAAAAGCCATTGCAGCTTTGGTTGTGATGTGGATTTCGGAGATCTGCTAAATTTTATGACGTTTCTGGAGTAATTGTACCACTGGAGTTTTTGCTCTTGGCAGAAAGGTCAAAGCACTGCTGCAAACAGCGGCAGCTTTACTTAAACCACACACCTTCCACGACTGACAACACCGCCAGTAACAGCGTTGGCTCGCGAACCACTCAGATCAGTTTTTTGGTTATTGTTACAATAAATTATTCTTTGACTGGCTGCTAGCTCAAAAATGTTTTTTCAAGTTTAATGAAACTAAGTAACTTTGCCAGCGCTTTGGGAAAAACGGAAAATCAAAACGGCTTCGCACCCTTGGGTACACTACAGCAGCGCTCTTTAACCGGTGTGAACGGTGCATCCTCGGGTGCACCAAAATATGCGTGGGGTGAACCACTAAGAAAGGGTTCACGAAGGTGCATCACAAACTTGTCACACTAAACAGATAATTTTTACAAAACTTTCTGTTAGCAAAAATGAACCATTAACCAACCAATGACTTTCAAGATTTAACTGAGACTTTGCACATTCTAAAGTGTGGTGCGCAAGCATCAGACCATGTCAAGTTAGTTGTTCTAATTAGTTGATTATTTGTGATTCATAAGCAACGGACAATGAGCCATTATCAATTGAATTATATAGCTGAGTTCCTGAATTAGGGTACTTGCTTATTTAGGCCAGGGTACTTACAGACATGGGCGCAATTAGGTAGGGGACACGGGGGAAGTGTCAGTATATAGGGTGCATGAGTTTAAGTGTTAAAGTAAATAGGGTGCATGAGTTCGTCATAATATCTTTAAGGGTGCACCGTAACAAAAAAGGTTGAACAGCACTGCACTAAAGTCTTCGACGACCCGGTAACTCAGGCTATTGGTGCATGCGTTCGCGTACGTTCGGAATACTACACTGGTGGGCAAGTACACATGAACTGAAGCTGGTTTGCGCGAGTAAGTACGAGCTGTGGTTAGGACGGGCTCATGCACTTTGCTCTGCCCCTACGCACATCAAAGACGAGGGAAATCTGGATTGTGTTGAAAATCAACCATTGCACGGTTCTCAGTTTGCGACTACTGTGTGAATCAAACATACTCGTAACTGGTCTACGATATCTCTCCTAAACACGTTTTTTTCGCTGAGACATTTCGGTCATTTGTCCCATGGCAGTATTAAAACTTGCCGCAACAGTCTTCACTAGTCTATATCTTTGGATGTTATATGACTGAATTTTTTTTTCGGCAATTTCAAACAAATTCGGTCTATGACCAAAAAAATAAGCCCAGTGACCTAAACCGCCGAGAAAATATTTCTTGCAGCTACAGCCTTGACTGAAACGTTTCGCTCGATCGATGATTTCCCAGAAGAAAAACACGGAAACCTTCCCTTCACAAACAGCTTACCGTGCTTGTTCTGCTATTTTTCGGCCAGCTGGTAGAGCGTCGAGAGGGGCGACTTTCCGCTTCAGCAAGACCACGTCAGCGCCGTCGGGCTTGTCGATCATGCTTTCGAGGGTAGTCAAGTCGTCGGTGTGCAACGGGGCGATTGAGATGTCGCGAACCGCGCGAAACTCTCCGCAGTTGTTCAGGTGCTCGTTTTCGAGCCGGAAGAAGTTCCAGACGAAACGTCTGCGTTGATTAAAAAAAGCTCTTGTCTTTGAATTAAAAAATAATAATATGATCCATTTGCTTCGAAAGGATTGTTTCCAGGGGGGGCAACAATTATGTAATTTCATTTTACCAACTGCGAAACTAAGAGAAACACATTCTACTAAAAATTTGATAGCAAAATATCAAATTTGAAAATACAGGGCCACTGCCGACGCCCACGATACGATCCTCAAGCAATCAGTGAATGATAAAATATTTGCCATCAGTAGCTTCAGGCGGTTTTGTGATGCAGTATGCGAGAAACTCGAGGGGTGGGAGGTGGTATTGCAGCATGCAGGCGGAATACGAAGCAATTTTCAGCATTCAGTCACTCACCAGCACGTTTTACCTGAAGAGCAGCAAGCGAGTATGTCACCATTGCCAGGCCATTCAATAGCCTTCCTCCCTGGGTTGGAGTAAGCATCGGGGCCAAGACAGGCACGGAAGGAAATTAATCAATGTACCGCACATCGAACAATGATTTATTTATGACGTTTCAGCTCGGAGAGAAGGTTCACAATGTTTCACCGCCCAGCTATTCGCTTCAGCCACACAATACCAATAAACAGTGATATTTCCTTGCAGTTTTTTTTAGGGTTTGAGCTTGATGACCGTTAAACATTTTGAGAGACTGCAATTACTTTGTCTGAAGACCCGAGATAGATGGTCATACAGCGAGGTTTTAATGTACTTTGGCGGCGGTTATGCAGAGAGGTTCAACTGTATTTCAAGAGACCGTTGAAAAAATTTCAGAGACCGTTTCGGTCCCTTCAAATGCCTTATCGTTTCCTTGCAGTACGCTTTCCCGCCGCAGTTAACCATACTGTGCTGAACGCTTTAATGCACACGACGGATAAAATTTTCCAGAGTCAATCAGTTTTTTTACGCGGAGGCAGTTCGGTAATTTGTCACATAATAGTATTAAATCTCGCCGTAACAGCACTCACTAGTCTATGTTTTCGAGCAACTTGACCGAATTCACTTAATTTTTTTCGGTCATTTAAAAAAACATTTCGGCTATGGCCGAAAAAAAACCTAGGAGTCAACTTTCGAACGCTTCAATGCACACGACGGTTAAAACCTATCAGTTCAGAACCAACTTCTGTCTGGCCAACCACGCAAGCTTGCGCGATGGCAAAGCGCACCGGGCCCTTCAACAGTTCGTCTGGGACTTACACCTGCAGCAAATCAACAGTGAAAAAAGACTCGGGTGCAATCCAGGACAAACCGCGTCTGTCACGTGTTTTCAGGCTGCCGCGAGTCAACTGAACATTTTCTTAGAACTGTCAGTGAGCTGCTCTGTCGAGCTTGGGATAATGCCGCCCCGCCCGATACACGCGTATAATTAATCAGACCTGTCAAGCGAACCTTCTCCGTCGTTGATTCTTCGTCTCGTCTGCACCCCCAACCAGGGCCTCCAAGAGAAAATTTTATAGGCGGAACAAAACCCATTTGGGACCGCTAAGACGTGCAAAATTATTTTGAAATAAATTAAAATTGATGCTAATTAACGTGCATCAAACTTCAACAAGAAGTGCTCGTTTATTGATCGTATGACACATTATGTTGAAACATACCGGTGTTCAAGTAATGTGGCAACATTACCATTTTCTAAACAATGACTTTTAAATGTTCATAGTAAAATCTTATCAAAGAAGAAATTAGAAAAAGCGCCACAGTCTCAGAATGAATGGATGAATGGAGTCGATCAAGGTTGAATAAAATGCTGCTAGTGAAATGAGACTGCCACCTCATTGAGTAACTGTATCCTTGAAATGAGCTTACTTATTATAACAAGAATGAAGAGACAGAATGAAATATTTTGTCAAGCGACTATTGCTTCTATTTTTGACTGCGAGCCACAATAAATAGCCACACGCGCCACAGGCCGGCGACCACCTGCTTTGAAACATTCTGTCGAAATACTTTAAGTACAGTAGTTAGTTTCTCCTGTATAGTTTCGAAATCTTCAGATTTCTGGGTATGTCCACTAATCCTAAACTCACATTCGATTAGAGCCTGTATCTGCTTGCGATGCACTATCACTTGCGTCCTGCACTGCAGTTACTTGTTAAAACTTTTTAGTAATCTTACACATATGTGCAACATTCGAAGGCTACTGTTGTTAGATTGTATTTTATTGTGAACTGGCATGTTTCCATTCAAATTTCACTAGAAGTATCTCTTAGTTTGACACTCTTGGTTTATTGGAGAGAGTTTTTATTAAAGATTTGTTTGAAAATGAATTGGAAGATGAAAAGGAAAATTCAGTTCAATGGACAGACTGGAATAGTAGTCTTGAATGTCTTAAATTCGACAAAGTTGGCAAACATTCAATTTCAACAAAAATGATCACTACTAATTATTATCAATGCATCATATAAGGAAAACGCACTGCCAGCAATTCACATTAAAAAACAACACTAGCTTACCAAATCCTTTAGGCCAAACCAGTTCTATCACGGTAATTGATTTCGCTGCATTATTCCAGGCTTGTTAGTAACAAACACTCAAATGTTCCTGCAGTCTCGGGCCCCGGAACAATCTACCTGCTGGACCCCCTCTCATAGGCCCTGCCCCCAACCACCACTTGCACGCCGCCCATGTTGATATCGAGCTGCAAACGGATCACTTTCCCAGTTTGATTTAGACGCGTGAGCCGCAGCTGACGTAGCGCGTGAATACAATCGATCCGAGAATCGGTCAGGTGCACACTCGCTGGTTAACTAGCAAAAGTTACTTAAGTTACAGCGCTCACGCAAGTGTGGCTTTTGAGTGGTTTTTGAAAATAGCCCAAAATAATTTAATATCTTGCTATAAGTTAGTTTAGTGTTTGCATCAGCGGGACATTGATTCTTCGAGCATTGGTGGCCATAGTTCTTCACGATCTTCATATTGCAAAGTTCAACTCCTGATTCGTAGTCAATTTGACATGTTTCTTGCTTGATACTTTGTCGCATAGGGATCGCTGGACGAGCCATTATTCTAAACTCAACAGTTGATTTTCCTGCCTCGTTCCATAGCATTGCCGCTTTCGACAGAAATGTACAAAAAAAGGAACCTGGCTGAAGAAGCGCTCGCAACGAAACGCAAAAAGGAAAAAATTAAAGCGAAAAGGTGATTAGTTGCAACACGAACGCGTATGCGGCCCTGAAATGTAAAAAGTGAAAAAATTTCGTAAGCGAGACGGACGAAGTCGATGCGCAAACCAGGATAAGGGCACCTTAACTCTTCCCGCGAGTTGATAAATTGCAGCCATTGCGTTTTGAGCGAACCGCTTCCTGTCAAACGATGAGGCGACGACGTGGCGCAGCGAAGCCGCGCGTTTAATGACTGAAAGCAAGGCCTTGGTGAAAGCCTTTACTATTACTCGCTCGCTCGTACGCCACCTTTGAACTGCGACGACACTGCACTGTGCCCGACGATGCAGCTAAAGTCGGCAACTTGCTGCAGGCGCGCGCAAAAACTAAAGCGCTTACAAGATCGTTGGCACCCGTTGCACATGTCGGCAATAGACACCGGCAGGGTTGGGCAAGCCTCGACCCGGGCATACGACACGGTCGATTGCAAGCCGCACAGCTTTGCAGCCGGCGACTTCATGTCGCTGGTCGTCAAGGAAATCGTCGTCGGAGCGCAAATGCCTCTTGCTGCCAAGCGCTGGCTACAATGTGCTCAAGGCTCACTTGACACAAGATGAGTTGATAGCTTTCCACCTCAATTACAAAACAGCAGTCAACTCCAAGCTTTAGCCTTGCGATGTAAGCTCGATCCGAAAATCCATTCGCGAATTCCTAAAATTGATTTGAGAAACCGTTGTTGGTGGCAAAATGAAAACTTCAGAATCGTCCTTTTACGCCAACAGGAAGAAATCGTCAAATCCCAAGTTCGCGTTTTTTCTTTCGCAAAATTCTGAAGCATTGCATTCGCTGCCTTGTGCTATGCATGCAGATTCACATGCAAGGACAGCTTTGCAAGTGGAACCAGAATTTGGCCAGATTAGCCAGCTGCCACCACACATGTCTGCGAGCTGCGCGCGACCCGATGCATTACTGCGTTTCGCATTCTGCCCCTTGAGTTAATCATTCACAGTAAATCAAGTTGAATTTTTGTCATTGCGGAAAACTCAGTCGTCAATCTCTCAAAACAAACACAACCACCACCACCACCGTGTTAACAGCTGACACAGCTGGTTGGCTAAAAACGACGGATCCGTGTGCGCCGGAATTCTGCCTGTGGAAAGTTGCACACTTAACGAGATGTCCACGCGGGGCAGATCTCAGCTGTCTGTATCGGGCAAGAAGCAAATGCAGCGCCGGAAAAAATCATTTCTTCTAGTAACGAAGCGCTGTGGTAGCGTTATCGGTGATTATATGATCATCCAGACGGCAATGGTGATTGGTGGGGTACTACAAGAAGACTGCTATTTAGCCTTTCAAAAATGTTTAAATTCAGCCTTACAAAAATGTTTGAAAAACCGTGATCAAACGTGGTGTTAAGGACCAATGCAGTGAAATATCCAAAAACGAGCCGCTGCTGCTCAAGTGTGGCTCCACTTTTAAAGAACCCGATGATAGTCTGAAGGGCCCACGCAAATGCTCTTCTGCAGTCCTGCCACTGACGTACAATACACCGATCACGTATTGCAACATCAGCTGCAGCCAACGGCTCAGATAACCAAATAGTTCATTTCTTCATGTTGTAAGATAAGTCGCTAAAACAATCTTATCTATAAATGTCATGGTACTACGGTTTTTATGCTAAAAAACTTTAAATTCATTAGGACGTTGGAGCGAGAGCATTTTTTCATATCATAGATACGCTCCTGGCAGCACAACGTTAAATTTCAAGTCAAGCCATGACTCCGTCTACAGCGGCGGTGCAGTTTCGTAGCATGTAAATCACGTGGTGCATAAATGGCCTGCAGCTGGTGAGAATGCGAAGCAGCCAAACACACGGGCTTTGGGTTCATCGCGCCCACAAGATTACCTGAACACTTCAAGGACAACCAGAATGCTCCCGACCAGGATCTGAGTGCCGGCGTCAGCCTCCTGTTGGTGCAAGGTCACGATTGCGATCCACGAGAAGCGGATGAGGAAGTCCTCAATGATCGCAAAGTAATAAACGGCCTGAAAAAGAAGCGAGTAAAGAAAGCACTGAGAGAGAGGCATAATTTTTGTGGCTCGAATGTGAGGTGGTCGCGAAATGCGGTATGACGTAGTTGCACGTACCACCTACCGCGGAAGTGGTCGAACAACAAGACTTGGTTGAATAGACGACCCCCCCCCCGCCTGTAATT
>JGI24158J21664_10014954_pt1 | contig 10141 bp, 9 predicted proteins | sample Ectturendosymbi3_FD_21664 | JGI IMG/M metagenome (IMG submission 21664) | reverse complement strand
TTCCCAAAATACAATTTTAATTGTGGCAATTATTTAAAGGAAACCTGAATGGACTGTCATCAATTTTTTGATGAAATTTCAAAAGCTTTATCATTTTCAAATGGTCGGGAAAGGGTTTTCTTCACTGTGGGAAGCCGCTATGCTCTGGGTCCTATTTGTTTTTTCGGTTTATTTTCATTGTTCTGTTTAAGCGGAGTGTTGTACACAACATTCAACGTACATATAATCGTTTGAGCGCTAAACCGAACGTGCAAATAGCATGGGTATTAGAAGGGACAGTTGAAATTGAAAATAGCTTGCATACCTACAGTTTGCTAACCTGGACAAGCATCAGATGTTCCTATACATTCTCTGAACAATCGAGAAGTTCCTTCACATGCAGCACCGCCGCAAGATGGTGATGGTGAGTTGCACGTACGAAATCGAAACTCCAGTCCTGGGCCGCAGGACGCAGTACATCCGGAAGAATCCGTCCATGACGACCAACCTCCATCAACTGTGCACATTGAGATGTAGCTTAAAATACGACGATATTAAAGGGTGTCTTTTCTCTTTCGCGACTCAGGCAAGACTTTTTATTGCGAATGCACCCAAAGCAGTAAAGCGAAGTGTTTGTCGAAGACATCAAGATGGCATCCGATAATTATTTTTCAAAGTAACGTTATAAATATTTAGTGACACATTCGGGATCGAAACGGAAAAGGTTGTATCCGACTTCTCTAGAGGGGGAACAACGTTCCCCTTCTTTTCATATGCCAACCAAATATTGTTGCATTCGTAGTCAGTACTTTTGCGAAAATTCCAAATGGAAAAATTGTTTACCTGTGTTGACTGTATCTAGCCACTTCTTCGTTTTGACAGAGCATTCCCCAGCTTCGTTATTTCACGGTATGTGTACCCTCTTGTAGGCTTGGCCTAGTGTGGCTTATGGCGCAAAGAACGATCTATTTGAGCCAATTGTGAAACGTCGTTTCCAAACCCACTATTGCACGTTTTTTAAGGTAAAGATTGGTGTCTTACTTAACTGCGGTTAGGGATTCGGTTCAGGGGCGGATCCATGGGGGCGATTGGGGCCATCGCCCGCCCCAAAAGTCTACGAAAACAACTTTATTCACCATGATTTCGTACAATTCGGAAAACAGCATTCGCGATGTAAGGCCATTTTTTCGTGCATTGTTTTGTCACAGCAGTGTTGAGGATTATACTTCATCTCTCATATCTCTCATACAATAGCGAATCCGCTGTGAGACTTGACTACCAAATATTACTGAAATCGTCCCCCCTAACCTTACTGATTGGACCTGCGCTGATTTGGTTACAAAACAGCAAAGTGACACTCATCACTATCCAATGTCTCTTAATATTTCGGTTGAATTGGACGTGGGGATTTTAAGAATCAAATAAGATCTTATTAAACCTAACTTTGCAGTAGGTAATAGCTTTATGCATTTGATGTACTAAGAACCTGTGCAAACAACAGGGCAGCTTAGCAGCACTGAAGCGTCTCATCAGCAATGTCGTACAGTATAAGCGATTTCCCAGGACCAGGAACATCGTCATATAAATTGTCATCAACATCACTTGTTCGAAAATGTGGGTTAGAAACTTCGGCATCTTCTTTGCATTTAAGGCTGAGTTGTTCGTCCCGACCTTAGTGGTTGTTTGAATCATATTGAAAGTAGCAGCGTAGTCGCATTGGCTTTCAAATTTACACTCCGACGCTTCGTTGGCCGCAAACTGCCTCCACTTTTCTTTTCAACATAACATTGAGTACCTTTACTTGCTCTTGCTTCATACATTAAGTTATAAATGTTTGATGTAGAAGGAAATTTTAAGTTGTTGGTCAGTTTTCTATCATTATGCACATCAGTGGCATAAGCACTTTCAACGCTATTGATTTGAAGTGGCAATCGACCTAATCTTGTTAGACAAACTCAAAACGTCTAAAACTATACGAGAACACTTATGGCGATACAACTGGTTTCCAGTTGATCTGACCGAGGGGCGGAAACCTTCCTGTCGCGCAACAAGGGTGCTGCACGCTGAAAATAGCCGGTCGCCCGGAAATTAGCCTCTTTTGAGCAAGCCGCTTAAGAAACAGCACGCATAGATGTTACGGAAATTTGGATAGGCGATTTCACTCGCCGTGTTAACGGCGTCTTTAGCAAACCTGTAAATCCGATCAAGTGAGCATATTACCTGGACAGCATTTTTGCCAACTGCACGGTCGTTTTTGGAAGTCGTATCTGCTTCTCATTCCAACGCATACGCCTGTTCTGCACATTCTCCTTCGCGTCTGCAAACCTGCTCCGCACGACCTACTGCATGGCGACCATTCGGTCCAGGGCTGCGGTTGTCCTCGTACTTGCGCACAAGACTAAATAAAACAAGTATCTTGCTTTGCTGACTATGTACTTTAAGTGACATTACTTCGTAGCAGCGGACAACAGTCGCCCGGACCAGTAGGCAAAAAAGGCAGTTTACTTTTTTCTACTTCGCTTTGAAGCAGACTTCAGTGACAATCGGCATTTTCAGGATCCTAGTACGCGTCAGGTTTGGATATTTTCGCTTCTGTCTACTGAAACATCTGATCTTGGAAACAATCTCGTTACATGGAAACCAGTCAGTTTTTACAAAGAGTTTGGCGATTGTTGGTCAGCAGAGCGCTGCGCAGTGCTTAAAAGGGTTGAAGGCTGTGGTAAAGTTTACTCGGTTTCGGTGATGAAAATTACTCCTAAGAATGCGATTGATGTGAAACCAAATCGTCTAAGGATCAAGTCAGTTCATGCAAACAGAGATTTAGTTACACCTGATCGCTATCGAAACCCATTCCAGCGTTGACGTTCTCCAGCATTGTACGTTTGTTCCGTCATACACGACGCAAATAGATCAGACAGATCTAACGTTGGTGAGCACATACTAGAGTCCTGCGCGGGGCTGGTTAACCCCCGCGGGTTGCACTGCTTTACGTGCGGGTGCGGGTTGAACTTGCTGCGGGCGCGGGATGAGAAATTCCTCGTGCGGGTAAATGAGTGTTGTGCCAAAGCACATGAACTTAATCAGCTCAAAAATCGCAAAACACGTGGATGTACTGAAGTTGTTTGCCAGCAATCAGCATTGCGCTTAGGACAGTAAGCCCGCAGCAGTTATTACATTATGATGTAACGACCCATTGTTGCGAAACATAACTCAAGGCTCTTGCCATGTGGTGGGCAATTGACCATTTTCCAATGCAACCGTCGTACGTCGTGAGGAATACTTCAGTCTAGCAGCCCTTTTAAATGGATAAGACAGCGCTTAACGCACAGGTAGTCACAAGTCACAATTGGACTGAAACGTGCTTTTTATCATCTCAAATCTGTTGACTGCGGAAGATCAGATCTGTGGAAAAGTTGTGGTTGCCAATGAAAAAATGAATAGCTTGATTTTGCTGATTGTTAGACTTGTCTTCAGGCGTTATAAGTAGGGCAAGTTGTTGCAACTTTTTTTTACAGCTTCCTGAATAAGCACTCAGAATTTATGTAGTACGATGTCTTAAGCTGGTTCCAGGAATTTTATATGGCGACTTGTTTCCTTTTTACATACAACTTTTCCTGCAACTTCTATCAAGTATTTTGCAAAGTGTAGAAGTTTGATTAAAAAAACATGTTTTTATAACTGTTTCAGTATAGTTATATTCTCTTTGATAGCCGAATCTAACTGAATAGTGACCTAAAAGCAATTGTAGAAATGACCCGGTCAAACATCAGTCCACAACTGCACGCCAAATTGTTAAATTGCCAAACAACTTCGTGCACAAGTTTTAGCATGCTACGCAAACTGTTGGTAAAAATCGACATTTCTCCCTGCGTAATGTTTGGAAATGTTTAGCATTATATGTAAATAAATCGCTTGAGTAAATCACTTTCGTTTGAAATGCTTGTGCATAAACACAATATTTTACTGCAAATTTTGTTAAAATTAATGCACACTTCTCACGATTTTATTGCAATAAAAACTTGCCCTAGCTGTGAGTTTTTATTATTTTACGGACAGCTGCGGGTTTAAGACCGAAAAAGTGCGGGGCGGGGCGGGTTGGTCTGCGGGCGAGGCGGGTGCAGGTTGGAAGTGTGCGGGTGCGCGGCAGGAGAGGACAAGATTTCTCAAATTCCTGCGGGTGCGGGGCGGGTTTAAATTATGCGGGTGCGGACAGAAATTTCAACCCGCGCAGGACTCCAGCACATACGCTGTGCAGGGGCACATCTGCGCTGGAACGTTGTTTTTGCAAAGTCGCATATGTGGCAACAGTCAATGCTTTGATGCAATAATATCGTTTAACTCAATGGCTTTTGCGTTGTTTTTGTATATACTTCTGCGGTCATTTCATATCATAACAAAGCATTGCGGAAAATCTCTTCACTAAACAAGCAAATGATCAGGTGTATCCAGGTACGTAGTACTAACAAAAAAGATGTGGGAACGCTTCCAAAAACTAGCCATTTTGAAACAACTTCCAACTCATTTTGAAGCAGAACGTGATAAATGTATGGGAACGCCGTTCCCACGTATTCACGTCCCACTACACCCCTGGGTGTACCCTTATTAACGTCAGGAAAGATGTTGCGAGAGTTCTTAGGGAAGAAAAACAAAGTTGCCGAAAAAGATATGTGAGAAATATTTAGTTTGATGTCATGCACTGTTGTTCATTTCCATGATGCCACAAAAAAATCAGAAAAAGATTTTGAAGATTTCAGCCCAGCGTGATCCAACTACAGGCCCGTGGCCCGCGGACAGAATTTTTAATGCCCACAAGCTTTTTTAGTATTGATGTAATGCTGTGTGTATGTTACAGTACATAATTTTGATTAAAACAAGCATAACATCTTAAAATAAAAATGTGCAATAATAACGGCGTTAAATTCCCGTTCTCAACCTTTTCAAGCATGTGGCCCAATGAATAAACAAACACAGGGTCCGTGGCCCATCGACTGTACAACTTCTCCAATACGAAAACTGTTGCAGATGCACAGAGCAAGAATACAAACAAATAAAAAAAACATTTTATAACACAACGAGCACAACAATCAACGCGATGGCTGAGCGTGTTTGTTGTTAGAAAGCATATCGCAGGCCCAATACATGGCAATGCACAAATCAAGTCATCTTCCACGTTAAGCCTGCTTCTACATTTTGTTTTCATGGCAATAGGAGTCCCTTGCCTGTCCCAAAATGCCTTCAGCAACTGCATATTGTGCACCAAGTGGCAGGAGCGTAATGAGGTTAGATAGCGCCCGGGGCGAGAAGCAAGTTTGGCGCCCACATATTCGAACCTGAGGTCTTTTGGAAGCCAATATACTGTATTGAAGAAAGTATAGTGTGACATTGTTGGGACTTTTAGACGCCCCCCGCAGTGATTTGGCGCCCCCATATTGATTCAGCACCCGGGGAAATGTGCCCTGCTTGTCCCCCTCGTTATACCCCTGCCAAGTGGTAGGCCACGTTGCAATTTCCATGTCGCAATAATTTAACACGTATAATGACAAAAGAGAGCGTATTGTGATTTTTGAATTTCAAAAGCTACCTACAGTAGGTTTTCGATTTAGAAGGCTCAACTTGCAAAATGTACTCGATTTCAATAATACCAGGCCGTATGGGCGGCAGGGGCGAACTGGCGACGGCCTCGAGAATTCCAAGGCAGGTGGCATCCAAAGAGTGAAATTACAAAAATCACATTTTATTAAAATGTTGGAACTAGATTTTTCTTCGTATTGTAAGGCTAGTAACACATGTTGCATGGATTTAATTTTTGAAACTCGTTTTTTTATCAACACTAGTTTTACGTGTTTCTAACATTCCTTAAAACCAGACTATAGAATCTGGTTGAGGATTACAATCAAGCAGTTGCGCCGGGCATCATCAAACCTTTGCAGGCCCTTGCCAGGTCAAGACCCCTCAAATGTTTTTCCCTGACCCGCTAGTGAACCATGGCCCATAGTTTGAGAAACCCTGAACAAGACTGTAGAGAGCATCGGGAAATTAGTTACCAAAGATAGACATGGCAATAAAAATGCACTCTATGTTTGGAAGCACATACGTATGTGAGAGTACATTTTCCACTATAAAGCAAGCCGAATCTAAAAATAGAAATCGAATGGCAGACAAAACATTGGTCGATAGTCTCCGAATTGCTACCATTGACATTGGTATTGACCACAGGCATCCCACTTATAGAGATTTGTAATGAATTGCTTTTTGCTGTTGTGTAATGGTTTCAATGATGGTCATACTTGTTTTCCCATTTTTAGTTTCAAATGTTGCGAATCTGTTGTTTTACACATCATTTTGTTGGAAGTGGCCCGCAAGTTGTCACGTTTTTGTAAAATGGCCCGTAGGTCAAAAGTAGTTGGACCACGCTGTTTCAGCCAAATATCGGCTGCAACAGCATACCACCAACAGTAAAAAACGTCTTGTTAAGCAGAAACACGTTTGTGATATCTCCTTAAAAACAAAAAATAAAGTGACGCGAACTGTCAGCGTTTCGCGCTCGCTTGATTAGCTACGACGGTCGAGCATTGCAAAAAACATTACCCGGCAGCCAAATGGAAATCCCCACCCTTGTGCCAAACGCCGTCTACAACAAGACTGGAAAGTACGAACGAAGACGCCTGCTTCGCGTCTGTGCCCTCCGATGACGTATCCGCAGCTTCCGTATAGTGGATTGTACTGATTGTGAGGTCGAAACCCTCCGAAACAGATTTGCGAGTCTGCATCAGTGAAAGAAATATACTAATGCCATTGATTTTTTCAACCGTAAAGTTGTTTCAGAATGACAGTTTGATTTGATTATTTTCTCAAAAGCAAGCAACGTTGAGATTGAATTACTTTGACAAATGAAAAACTAACGTAAAGCTTAATATAATTCCAAATGTAAAAAGTATGATATTTTATTTTATAGTTGAAGTAAAGTATCTATGGTAAGTTCACCTACTCCCCTGTTCGAAAAAACTGCTTGTTTGTTTTTACTGCGAACTATGTTTCGCTGGGTCAATCCGTGCTTCTATTTAAGCACAAATAATCTTCGCTTATCTGGAAGTCCTTCATTCTGTAAGTCTGAAATCCATAAGATAAGTTTTGCGGCACATTAATTTAAAATTAAGCGCAGTGAGTCATTAGTGAATGCACTGTTGCTTAGTACATATACGATGCCAATGCAGCATCAGTTCAACTGTGAAGAAACTCAAAATGTTGCAAAAAGTATGATTGGACTGTTCAGAAATGTTGAATTAAATTATTGACCGTTGTGGAATAATGTAAACCAGCATATCTGTTTATCGAAATCATGGCCTTAAGTTTTTCAGATTAAAAAAGTAGCTATTGTTTGGAGCTTAGGCAAGCATATTTAAAAAACGCTACCGATCTGCAAAGTACTTTGAGAATCAATCACAAACTACTTCCGTATGGAACTTCCACAGTAGCTACCGTACAATCTGTGACGAAAAGAAACTGAAACATTTGACAATTACAGAGAACGGTCTGACCAAGTTGAATGCAATATAACAAAAGCATATGATGCAAATTCTCTCATGAAAGTTCACGGTAGTTTATGTATTAAAACACAACGTCGCAAAAGGATTACCCACTGTAACAAAAAGAGCATCACGAAAAAGACTTATGATCGACTTATGTTCTGAACTAAAACATGAAAACATTTGAAATTTTAGTAGTGCCTTTGTGTGAAAAGCACCACTGAGGCAGGAACCAAACGTTCAGAAGTAGATGGTGTGAGAAAGTACGACAAAACCATTCGCGTGGGCTGGTAATTTCACTCCACAAGTGAAACAAGCGAGGAATCTAACGCAAATTTTTAATAGAAAATCGATTTCACGTAACACTACGCATTGTCAGTCCTTAGATCTTATTCAAATAGACCTACGGGCTATTTTACATTTTCTGTTTGAATAAAATGTGAGGACTGATGATGCGTAGTGTTACGTGAAATCGATTTCCTATTAAAAATTTGCGATAGATGCCTTGCTTGTTTACTTGTGGAGTGAAGTTACTTGAATAAAGATATGTGCAAGTTTGAATCATCGCAAAAAGATGAAAGCAGAGCCCAGTCGGCTGATTCCTCGAAAGCCTACAGAAACCTAGAGCTTTTGATTGTCGCATGGGCTAGATTCAAACTTAAAATTGATACTAATTCTTCGAGCTTTCAAACAAAGCCTTTGTTTTCCGTTACATTTGATACAACGTTGGATTGTCAAAATACGCTTTTACGTCGTAGAGCAAATTTAACTCTGAATCTACAATAGTTCCAAAACAATCTTGTACAGCGCATTGCCCGATTAGTCTCGAAAAGGCGCGATGACGCATTTGTTGACGTGACGTCAGTTGGCACCATCACGTCTGCCACCACGTTACGCAAAAACTCCATACATGGAATCTTTGATGTAATAACAAACCTACGTCTCAATTTTTCTGTTTACAGAAATGAGGAGGTCAGAGCGAAGCGAATGCAATTAATAACTAAAACATTTTTTCGAAATTTTTCTGTTTCTTTTCATTTCAAGAAAATTCTGAAAAAAGATCTGAAATGCACCCACGATCTAACAATAAAACATCTTCATGCAATTTCACTATCCAAAAAAGCCTACGCAATGGCAATCAAAGGTAGACAGACTAACTACCCGTACACTCACTCAATGCGTGCTGGCGAAAGTGGCGTAAGACCATGCTAACTCACACAACCCAGCATATATTTTTCCGAAAAGACTCGAGCTTTTTTCTCGGCTAACTGTTCGAAGTACTGTGTACCTTAATAGCATGGGCGTCGGAAGGATTTTTTCCAGGGGTTCCACAAGAGGATTTTTCCAAAATTTTTCTAGGGGGGTCAAAAGTGATGAAATTTCGTTTTTACCATTCGAAACTAAGAAAACAACATGTTTTTGAAAAAATTTTCAAAATCCAGGGAAAGTCTTGGCCCCATTTCCCCCCCTTTCCGACGCCCATGCTCGATAGAATTGGAAAACGTGGCTTCAGGCGAATTTTTAAACTGGTGAGCAGTGCAAACAAATTGCCTGTATCGAAAAATAATGCCATACCTCACAGAACACCGTTATACACAAAAACCTTTTGTAACAACACTACTTCCTGGCGTGAAACTCTTGCTTAATGCCAACTGGATGCATTGAGTTAGAAAATTTAATGAACATCGTTATGGTCAACATCTGCAAAACTGAAATATTACAGCCAAGCCGGTTTTCAACCGTTCGGTTATTGCTATGAGCATTTGAAGAAGTTTTGGTGCTGCATTTCCGAAAAGCAAGTCTCACGAAAGAAACGTTAATACGGTTTGACAACCTTCAGCCTATCCCCTAAGCCGGGCAAATGTTTCAATCGAGTACAACTAAGACTGTAAAGGGATTATTATCCTAACACTCCATCTAACAGCACTATCACATGAGCAGTTGCTGACAAAATGCTAAAATAATTTGCTCACTAACTCAACCACCATTGCGAAACTACGATTTGGCCTGAAACAACACAAACTAAAGTTGCGAAGTGTACCTACTCGTTCCGATAAATTTGAGCAGCAAAAGCACTGTAAAGACTTTCCACGCCATCCGTGTTGCTTTTTCCGCGTCGAACAAGGATGACTTACAGTTTGCCGGTGACAGTCGTACCCAGAGGGCGACAGCTTTGGATTGTGGAAGCGACAACTTGCACCAAGCGTCATCAACTTAACTGCTTCCGACTTGGCACCGTTTCTGACATAGCGATGTCATTGAATCGTTTCGTGCAAGTTATGGTCATGAATGAGAAGTAAACAGTAGAAGACATAGCGCTGTTGTCTGCATTAAGTCTTGATTTTGGCTGATGAAAAGTGTTCCATGTTGACTTTCACTTCGTTTGAACACATCCTAATTTTAGTTCGTGACCATCAAAGCCATAACGAGCACTGGAAGTGCTGTGATTGCTTCCGACGACCAACGAATTGTATCGAACGAAAACCTTTCCTCTCGTAAAGAGGCAGAGAAAACGTTTTAAGAAAAGCAAAGCCATTATCTCTTATTGCGGCTGCACAGCTTTATAAAGAAAGTAACCAACAACATTAAGGTCATCTGAAATTTAAGCCGATGGGCAAAGCGCTGGTAACGTTAAA
>JGI24158J21664_10014953_pt1 | contig 10141 bp, 7 predicted proteins | sample Ectturendosymbi3_FD_21664 | JGI IMG/M metagenome (IMG submission 21664) | reverse complement strand
CAGGGCTTCTCAAACTATGGGTCGCGACCTCAAATGGGGTCGCGGAATGTAATTTTGGGGTCGCGAAACAAATTGGCTTGAGAAATCAGATATAAATGTTTTTGTAACCTAATGTGACGTTTACGCGTACCATTAACATTAGACTATCCATCAAGGGTCGCCTAGAAAAACCTTTTTTGAAATGGGTCGCAGAACAAAAAAGTTTGAGAAGCCCTGGTCTAGATAGCCATCATTGTGAGCAGTGCTACTGATTTGTACAACTGACATTTTAAATGTTGTGTTTCATTGAAACTTCATTTGTTTTGCTGCAGGTTAATAAGTAAATAGTAGGCTATTTGCCTATTTACTAACAACTAAGTGTTTACATGCAGGGTGGAAGCATAGGCCTAGACCAGAATCCATTTTAATAAGCTATTACGGAAGAGTTAGCAAAGTGTAGTTAATACTTTTTAAGGACAGCCTGTTAATCCTGGATACGCGCGTCACAATTTGGGAACCACCACTGGTTTAGGAGGCTGGTTGGTTCAACGCCATTTGAATGTTTAAATTACCCTAGGCTCACTTGGTTAATTCCCTGATTAGCTTGGTAATGATAAGTTTTTTAAATGCAAGTGATAGTTTCATAATGAAACAATTTTTAGGGTAGCTAAAATTGGAAATTCTATGTCTTAGATTTGAGGCAAAGCAAGTGATATGTAGAAGTAAATGTGTAAGGATTAGGCATAATTTGCAGATATCCATTACATAATACGCAACGAAGAGAAGTTAAGTCATGAAACATCCTCAAATCGTAAAATAGGTACTTCTCATGAGTGACCATTCGTGACAAAACTAACTATCGCTACTGACAACATCAAACCATACCCATATCAAAAAACAAATGTGCCAATTTTTAAAAAAAGTAAAGCACCAAAAGTTTTAATACTGATCCATATTAATCTAAACCTGTAATGAACAACCCACATAGTCCAGGATTATTTGAAGTAAAGCACATTAAATATCTGGTACTTGCAAGAGGCTAGTCCTTGGACACTTTCGTCCGGCAGCTCATTGCCGCGTAATTTTCGCTCTTCGCGCGATCGCACCCGCCTCGATTCGCATGACTTCGCAATGAACGGCAGCAGCGCACACGGTAAATAAATAAAATAAACAAGACTGCCGCGCGGTTTTCCGCGTGAAAACTCCTTCGCGTAAACCCAGCTTTAGGATTATGCCAGGTACCTCTCCAAACTCTTTTGTCAGAAGACCACATAAGCTACTACACAACAATTCGAGGGCCGGGCATTTTGTGTAATGTGATTGTTTCGGGATTTGTTACATTCTACCAAATCAACAAATGTTTCGGTAGTTTGGAGAAACCTGGGCCATACGAACGATTTGACAAACTTACTGCACCGTCTCCGTCGATGCCACCCTGAACACTCATTATCTCGGCAGCCAAATCAGGATTGGTGGTGTAGGCAAATCGTGTCGGAGCCGATGACTCAATCGCAGCCTTAATGAAGTTGCCATGCACTAAATGTAAACCGAACGTGCTGGTCAATAGGGCGCGGTACTGCAGAAAAAATAGGGTCACACACACACATTTGTAACTCACGCTCGCTTCCGTGTCTGTCGAAAAAAGCAAACAAAATGTTGCGTTTGCCAAAGCACGCATCACGCAGGTTTTTCCAATCGCCAACTGATTTTACATGTTCAAACTTTTCCCAGTTCAACCAACTGCGAAACAAAAATTCAGGTCAAAGTTTATTAAAAACATGTCACGCATTCAAAATGTAATGATATAAGATAACAAGACTCACTGGAGAATCTGTCCTTCAGCCTCTGACTGTGTTTTAACCATGTTCACTTGCAGATTAGTGATGAATTCTCCATTTCTAGAACACGCATATCATGTGTGATCAAATAAGAAACATGGCAATGTAAATCCAACCGACAGTACTTCTGCATTACACATGACGTGCAACAAATACAAAAAAACACATTTAGTTTGTATCTTCAACCATATTTCACTGCTACAAAATGCAAAGACTATGATAAGGTTCATACGCATGGCAGGAACAGCATATGAGAACTCACTTGTACAGAAGTATGCTGTCTGCAATTCCAGCTTCTTGGCATTCATCTGCTTTGGAGTCTCGGCAGTTTAGTATTCCCACTTTTGTCCCATGTGATTTTAATGTTTCGGCAGCTTTTGCCAGTGCTTGAACTGTATCGTTCACAGCTTCACTTCGATCTGAAATAATCAAATTAAAACCATAAACAGCAAAGACTTGATCAATTCATTTTCAGCAGAAGTTCTATCCAAATCACTGGAGCAAACCAATTTGCCACAAGTGAAAACATCAAGAAACACAAGTATGCTGTCAACAGCATTCATTACTGGCAAAAGCTGTCAACAGCATTCATTACTGGCAAAAGACAAAACACTAATAAAATTTAGACACAGACAGCTGTCCATGCAACAAACACAAAACACTCAAACCAAAAATGTATGCTAGGACCTGTTTTATGAATAAGAAGAATTCCAGCACCAGTGCTTGACTGCTTTTGTATCTTAAATTGTTCATCAGTAACAAAAGGCACTGAAAGAGCTGATGATTTGCAAATAACCAATGCTATGGTACATGCTACTGTATTTAGGATTGAATACATTTCTAAGTAATTACACACACAAGGAATTAAAACTGCAAGAAACAAAATGACATACTGTTTTTCACACGAAAAATTGTTCAGAAATCAAAATTTAAAGTATTATTGCTAATCAAAAGAAGAAATGTCAGGAAACCTAATCTTAAATAACACTTACAATGCTATGCAAGAATTAAAGTACACCTTAATACTATTATGTTCTGAGTGTCAGCTTAATTCATATTTTATTAAGCACCTATTTCACATTTCTACCACAACTACTGAAATTGCATTTGTAAGAAATCAAAATTACAGAAAAGTGAAGACTGATAAAATTAATTATTATGCTAATTCAAACAAATACAGAAACATTTGTTCCCAATTAATTATGAAATTGCAACATCCTGGCCAAAAACTAACACCATCCACAAATTGCGAAGTACAACACTGTATCGTACTGATTTCATCACCACTGTGACTTCATCAGCATAAGCTACAAACCAGAGATGAGCGGAGTCACATTTTTGAAACTACTCCACCCATGTTTTTTGTTTAAGACTCCTGCTCCACCTCTGAAAAATTTGAAAACATCAACTCTGATTCTTGTTTAGACTGAAAACTTTCAAGTATCTCATATCAAACATTCATCTTTACGTACCATGGGTTCTTTAAATCCAGTTATATTTTTTTATATAAAAAGTTCTTTAACACAAATATCTGGTTGTACAATGTGTATGTGACCAGGTGATCATTTATTCTAACCCACAAAGATAACTTAACACTTTGAGAGCCGGTCTACGAATATATCGTACCTGGATTTCGGCTTTTTCAGTTGCCTTACCAACGCCATAGCTCCTCCGCCAATTGCGCTAGAGAGCTGTTCAAACCCTCAAAAGATTCGGCAAGTCTTCTAGTCTGCACGCGAAAAAAATTTTTTTGGTTGGGAGTTACAGATTTTTTGTGAATGACGTCATAAGTGTTGTAGTTTTTGGGGTATTTTTGGCACATGTTACCTGACCTAGGGCCCAACCGCTAGGCCAAAGTATTTCGCTCAAGTTTTCATTGGAAACTAAGCTAAAGTCCGAGTCTTTTGAGCCTTTGATCAACTTTCTAGCATTTCTGGTTCATAAGTTATGATCTAAAATAAACAAATTATTTAATTTTTATCTAATTAACTAATTAATCAAATATTTTTATTACTTTAGATCATAACTTTTAAACCCGAAACCTCAGCAGGTCATCCAAAGTATCAAAAAACTCAGATTGTAGCCTAGTTTCCAATAAAAACTTCAGTGAAATACTACCATCTAACGGTTTGGGCCCAGGGTCAGGTGAAGTGGGCCAAGGTGGCCTAAAAGTCCTCCACTTATGACGTGACTCACAAAAAATCCACAACCCCTACCAAAAACGTTTTTTCATTGCAAACTACAAGATTTGCCAAGTCTTTTGAGCTTTTGACTAGGTCTGTAGCGCTTACCAGCCCAGAGATATTCCCATGCAAAGCCACGTGCGATCCAGTTGTTTTGGCACAAAAATCCTTGAATCCTACCGGACACCAAAGTGTTACGAGGAAGGGCAAAATGTACATACAGGGAAAGCTAATAATTAATTTAACAAAAAAAACAATGGATCTGGAAAATATAGCATATAAATGGTTTTCATAAAACAAACCAAGGAACTAAGTTATTATAGTGTTTTCCACGAAACTACTAATGCAAACAGTTCTCAAAAAATTCAATATTGCTCCAAATCAGCATTTTACACAATTGCAACTGCATTGTTGAAAACTTACACTGATTAAAAATACTTTTCCAACTTTATTAAAGCACCTATCAACTTTTAATCAGCTTTTGTGATTATTAGCAAATAGTTAAAAATAGCATTAGAGCCAGGGTTACCATACCGTCCTTATTTCTTAAGATTTGTCCTTATTTTGTAGTACTACGTCTTAAAAATATAACTGTCCTTATTTCTAAGAAATGTCCTTATTTGGTACTTGCGTCCTTATTTTCTGTAGTATAACAATTTTAAATAAGCAATATCTGATAGACATACAGACCATTTCTATCTCATCGTAAACATTTTGTAATCAAAGTTTTTTTGATGTCAGGAAAGTAGTATAATCTTGTAGCACAGAGACATAACGCACTATCAGGCATTGTTAGCACTGTAAGCTGTCTGCTCTGGTTAGGATTCTTAGGAAAGCTGGTTCTGTAGCAAAGGTTTAGCATTTAATTGATTCAAGAAGTAAGCGCAAAAAAATTTTCTGTGACGATTACAAGAAGGAAGTCGAGAATAAAACATTGCTGAAGCAATGGTTCCCAGAGATAAAGAGGCAAGGATATCATCTGACGTTGGTCGTGCAAACAGAAACAATTGTTTTCTTTTTTGGTAATATAATTAAATTTTCCTCATCTGTCCTTATTTTTGGTTCTAGATCGATGGTAGCCCGGATTAGAGCTGAGAAGTATTTTACATCTTGGCTTACTACATTACTCACATTTAATCAAAAAACAACACACAGTGAAGCATACCGATGAGCAGTATAAACACTGGTAATAACAAAGAATGATATTAGGCCAGGGGTCTCAAACTTCTCTTGAGGGCCAAATGAGGATTAATAAAGTAACCTGAGGGCCACATTATGATGCTGATGCAACAACAGTGGTAGCTGAATCTTGCAAGAAACAGCTTTCGTGTCTAATTTCCTGTGAAAGGTATCATGAGCTAGAGGCAAATCAATTCTAGCCGTCTCTACACTGTTTAAAAGGAACTTGTTCTCTCACTCACCAAGCACTTTTAACACTACAGTGGCCAAGGAAAAAACTTGCCCTCATTGGCCACGGTTTTGATCGACACCGTCTATCTAAAACTGACTGTTTTTTCTGGGAAGATGGCTTTCTACTGTGTACATCGTTTAATCCAACACCAGAAAGATCCCCAACATGAATAAAAAATGGCACAAAAGTGACATTGCTTGTCAAAATCTTTGCAGTATGTAACCAAAATATCATGGTCATTTTGCACAGTGCAGTTTCCACATTTTTGTTGGTCATCAACGACATGTTGAGCTAAAGGACCTATTTGCTTTGCATCTTCTCTTGTATTCCAAAATAATGTTTCAATCCAATTTGTTCAATCCAAAAAAATTTCAATCCAAATTTGTTGGGCATGTACACAATAAATGGCACCGGCTTTGCGACAGCATCAGTTGTTCATGGATTGTCAAGCTGTAAGTGGGAATACATTGTTGCATCATTCACAGTAAATTTTTCAAACAACTCTCTAATCTGCGTGACTTAATCGGTATCACTTCGTCATTTAACAGGTTGATTCATTGTCAAATAGGGGAAAACAAAGAATATTGGATAAAACGTCTTGAACATTCTTCAGGGGCACAGTTTCTTGAAATATTTTTGGTCCATATATTTCATTCCGCAATAAATCTGGATAGTGAGCTTTTCCATATATTCGTTTTAAACATTGCAATGCTATGAAACCTTCAAACATGTTTGCACGTAGCCCCTAGCTTTGGTTTTGTTTTCTTTTCTTCAATCACAGTATACTTCTGAACTTGGCATAGTACTGATTTATCGATTAGCAGCTTCCAAGCCACATAGGGGGTCAGAGAAGCTTTTGATTCTCACACTGATTTTCATTGCTGTTGCTTTGAAAATCGGAGACTGTCATGCATGTTCACAATGACCAGTGACAAGTGAATACATTGTATTTCCATTCTCAGCTACGATTGCAGAACGTATGATTGAACCTTCATCAATTACCTTATGTTCTTCACTGCTGTTGAAACAATCGACAGCTACTGGACAACCGACAGCTTCAGCGTTGCTCTCAGCACTACCAGATAGAGAATTGCTCCTAAAAGAATCACTCAGGGGATGATGTTGAATAATATTCAACATATTCAATGAATATCTGCCTCTGTCAAATGCCTGGCTTTCATGCTATACAAACGTTCTTGCTTGCACCACACAAACAAAGTACTTGATTAAAATGAATAACACAGTTGGCTAGTTTTCTAAAACCAAATATTTTCCAAGCGCATGAAGAAGAGGTTCAATCATTTTGTTATGAACAGTAAACCCAATGGTCAAAGCACTTAGGTGTGATTTATTTTTCTTGTTGATTGTTGCAGCATTATCTCAGCTGGTTACATGTTACTACCAGAAGATTTCCATATGAAACTTAATGGAGACAAAGAGGTGAGGTGTTGAAATCAACACTGCTGTCAATGATGATAAACGTACTGCCCATTTGTTTGTTTTTTGCAAAAGGTGAAAATCAAAACATATCACCAAGGACATCATAAAAAAACAATGATTGTAAAATTGGGCCATCAAAATTAAAGCACTGCAAGACTTCAGAAGCATTCACAAAATTTTGCAGGTGTCGATATTGATACTGCAGCCATTCTAGTCTTAATCACCAGCGGATGAACTAAATAACATAAACGTTAATTATATTTGAAAATTCCCAAAAAACATCACAGGCTGCACAAAATGCCCGCGTGGGCCACATGCGGCATGTGTGTTTAAGACCCCTATGTTAGGCAATACCACACTCAACTACACTATACTTCCTAACTTGAAAACAATTTAGTTTGCAACCATTGCACTTACCTGACGAACTTGTTTGTTCTACCAACTTGCACACAACCATAAATGCTGCATAAAAATTCATCAGTAAATTAATTGCAGCAAAAGGTGCAATAATCAAGCAAAGGATTTAAGCTCAACAATTAAAAACACAAACTGATAAAACACTAGTTTTAACTTGCAATCATTAATCAGATATCTGACAAATATGATAATTGATTTTCAATTTTTTCCTGATTTTAAATCTCCGATGTCCACAGCTGATCATCTGTATCATTAACATTGAATCTCACTTTAACCATGTGCTCAGAGATACCTCTGAACCTGCTTTTTTTTCGGTTTATGGACTGTAATGACAAAAAAATAGATATTTTTGAAATGACCAAAAAAATTAAGTCAATTTGGTCACAATGTTTGAAAATTTAAGTTAAAAAACAATGTTATGGTGAATTTTAATACAATTGTGAAACAAAGGACCGAAATGTTTCAGTGACCAAAATGCCTGAAATGTTTCAGTGAAAAAAAACAGCTCTGAACTATGAATGCACTAAAGCAGGGGTCTCCAAACTTTTTTGATCGAAGGCCACATGAGCTATTACACAACTGTTCGAGGCTTGGACAGTGGACATCTTATGTAATGTGATTGTTTCAGGATATATTACGTTTTACCAAATAAGTTTTTTATAAATATATATTATTTTTCATTATTGACAAAATGTCTTTGCGGGCTGGAGTTGGCCTGTGGGCCGCAGTTTGGAAACCATGTGCTAAACCAAACCATTGACATCAACAGAAAAGCAAACCCCAACCAAAAATTATAACAAGATGAACATTATACATAACTATCCCTTTCTCAAAATGAATGCAATATTCCTGCAAAACAGCTTAATGTTATCTTTAGGCTACAACTATCAGGGCAAACAGCTAACATTATGCATTATCATGCATATCGTATTCTTATGGATTTCATGTTGATGCTGTATATTTCACAGACACTGCTGCATAGGCCACCAACCAACCCTCTGTAGCATACAGTCACAGTCATCGTAGCTTACAGATTCTGAGTATTTTTCAAACCCAATAATATACCAGCGATCACTATAAAATGGATGGCCAACTCCATTGTCTTCATTGTTACAGTCACGCATCAGTAAGACTTCACTCTGCGTATGCATTTGCAGGGAAAAGCATTGCAAAAATGTACAATGTCGCGTAATTCTAATTATCAGCTATTGCGCTTTTTGCAAACCCGCTAATAGCATATTTTCCCAATTTTTTTATTTTTGTAGGTTTACTGCAGGGTTTGAAAAGCACATGCATTTTCTATGTGCCAATGCCAAAAATGTTGTTTCCTAGCCAAAATAGTGCTGACACATCTTCAACTTCAGGACAGCTATTGACTGCCGAAACTAAAGAAAAATCACTGTATAAGATAAGCACCTGGTGTGTTGCTGAAGCTGAAGAAATTTCCGATGTAAATGTGAGTAGATATACTTTACGTGAAACAGATAAATCTTTGCAACCTTGCTTGTGGGTAGATATACTTTACGTGAAACAGATAAATCTTTGCAACCTCAACTCATTTACTGCTGCTGTCTGAAAAATCACTTACCCGGCGTCCCTGAAACATCTTTTCCGTGCATGATATTGATGTACCGTGAACAAACATGTTTTGAAGCGCAAAATGAATTTCTGGCAGTGCGTTGGGATTATTAAAAGCCAAACTTAAAACTGCTCTGCAATTTCTTGTAACACATAGATAGTACCATGGGTGCAGTGCTAAAAAGAATGGTGGCAATGACTTTTAAACCAGTGTCTGTCGAAGATATCTTGGGGTATATATTTTGTGCACTATGTGGACAGCGTCGCTGGCCAATTCTGACGTGATTTTATCTGAGGCAAGACTAAGACACTATTTGTCTGCATTTCATCTACCCTAAGTCAACAAAGAAAAACAAGCTTTTTCAGGGTACCCTGTGAAAGGCGGAGCTCCGTGACAGCGGAGCTTGGTTGCGGAGGTTTGATGAAGTAACCGGAGTCGCTAAAACCGATATTTTGCGTTGAGCAATGAGAACTAAACAGCAGTAAAAATAATTTGTTTGCAAAAGGTGATATTACACTACGATAAAAGAAGTCTATTCTGAAGTTCGATAATTTTTGCTTATCTGAGTTTCACAACGGTTCGGGGACAAAAAAATAGGTTTCAACAGTTGTGAATGTTAAGGAAGCCCTAATTTCACTGGAAGACGGCTCCGCAAGCGCGATTTTCACACTACGGCAACCGGAAAATCTGCCATATAAGGACATAATTTCGGGCTACGCAACGTTGAAAATGCAACTACGGTAACCGGAAAAATACATCCCGAAATCCGCGCACCACTGTGCAGCTTTTTTTTCGGTTACCGTAGTTGCATTCTCAACGTTGCGTAGCCGGAAATTAGGTCAAGAACTGGCTCACTTTCCGGCTGCCGCAGTTTGAAAATCGCTTCAACTAGTAGCTGCCTTAGCTGTCTCTTGCCACTAAACTCAACTGCAGAGTAGTGGTTATCACCATTTGACCTAAACTTGAACAATGATCAGAAAAAAATTATTTTTTCGTTTCCATTACTGCCTCTCCGCTCTCGTCTCCTTGCAGTGTAGGATGTCACTCCGTTTTGGTGGTTGTCGTTACGCGTATTTTCACATGGGTTGAAGTTATTTAATTTTGCAACATAAAAATTACGTTCCTTATTTCAATGAACATAAATTAAAGGCTATAAATAAAAGCCACACAAATCATTTTGGCCGTTAACGTTGCTGTATTAAGTTGTTCTTCGCTAAATATGCTCATTTCTAAGTGTCAAATCATCAGGTTGTGGTCCAGAACGAAGTTGTTTGTCAAATTTGGTTAAAATTGC
>JGI24158J21664_10014952_pt1 | contig 10141 bp, 6 predicted proteins | sample Ectturendosymbi3_FD_21664 | JGI IMG/M metagenome (IMG submission 21664) | reverse complement strand
TGATGTTTTTTTCTTCACATCAGCAATCCAATGTCGAAAAATGTGAAACGGTATTTAAAGACTTGATTGAAAATCTACCTTTATAAGTGACGTCAATGTATTTTAGGGAAATATGCTTTAAGGCCCAGTGTAAATCTATTATGCGATTATGAGATAGTTTTTTACGATAGCCAGCAAAGCTACCTGAAATGGGAGTAATGTCCTGGCAAATGCCTTTCATTCACGTGTTGTTTTTGAATTGTCGCTTCATCAATAAATAAGTCTTTAATGTACATGAAAATGCACAAGCTTCGCTTAGAAACGCGATTGTCATTTAGCTTTTCATTTGAGTCCTATTGTGGGAAATGAGTTGTCATGTCCAAGTCTAAGCAGAACCGTTCTGCTTCTAACCAGGTCGGGAATGCGTTTCAGACATTGGTCTTCGATGCTTTCGCTAGGATAGCCAAAACAGTGGCAAATGTTTGCGCGCAGCATGCTTTTGTACCTTGTAAATACATTTTGTAGATATACGAGATTTGTGTAGCTTGTGAAAAATGAGGACCACTGATTGTGACCCGTTTCAAACGTTTTCTGAATTAATGATAAAAAGCACTTTCAAACTATGGTTATTCCCTGAAAAACCGCATAGTTCGACCAACAAAAATAGATACTTTTTGGCCTAGAAAAAGTAACCTCTTATGTGTGAAACACCTTTGGTATTTAAGCAAGTGAAGATCTTTTTGGCGCCCCCCTATTTGACTGCCTCCCCCAAACGCTTGGTCTGGATCCGCCACTGACTGGCTTTATACAACAACGGATTTCTCATCAGGGAAACGCGACCGCGATGATTTTTAAACGAACATCAGTTGCGGTATCACGAGTTACCAAAACATTTTTTTCAGCTTGTACACTTATCATTCATTAACGTTATCAAAATAATTCGCATCAATGTCAAGTTTTTAGGAAGGTTTTTCAAAGGTGTGGTTTCCTTTCTTCTGTGTCTACTGCCTGAACTCTGTATTTGATGCAGTGCATAGTGTCAAAATTCCCATTGTTGACTCCGCGGCACTTCGTGAGAATATTGGCAAGTTTATTGTTACAAAGCACCTGAATAGGACCACTTGCCAGTCGAGCTTTGCATGAACCTTGTTCCATCTTAGTTATCTGCAACGTTGTTTTTGTTTTCCCCGACGCTTTGCGCTTGATGGATTGCGTAGTGCTAAGACTCCCATGATGGCGGTGCAAAGTCTTTAGAGCTTTGGCGCTTTTACTTTCGCAGAACACCTCTTGCTTCGGCGCTGTTTCTCAGAAGCTTTGTCTTTCCCAAGGAAGTGAAGTGTTAAGTTCGGAAATGAAGCTAATTTGGAAACGCTTGCCCTGGCGGAGGTGACTAAGCCATAGCTGTATAAGAACAAGCTTGGAAACATTGCTCATTATTGCGTTTGGTGCAATTGACGAAGGAGGTATCGCAAACATGGATGGCTCTAAGTCAAGTGATGATGTTCTTTGTTACAAGGATGCTGTGCAATTTGTTAAATTTTCTAAGCGTAAGCTCAGTTCTACTAATGTGCACAAAACTAGGAGGAGGTTTGCTAGGGACGAGGTGTATCGAAAGAAGGTAAGCAATTTGGTGTTTTCAGTTGTTTTGTTGCATTTAGTTGTTTGTTGTATCAAATATTACCTTAACAAATCGCCATTCATATTTGAAGATAGGTAAGATCGTGTTGTTTGTTCAAAAACGAAATATGTGCTCTGATTGCGCTTCGCAAGGTTGAAGATGCTTGCGCGCAGTAGGCAAAAAAAATACTTTATCTGTATCACAGCATCAAATATTCCTGGCTGTTCAATGGTTACTTTCAATGGATCCAGCAAACCTTTCGCTACTACCATGTTTCCCCGACAATAAGACCTAACCGATAGATACGACCTAGCGTTATTTTCGAGGATGATTTTAATATAAGCCCTACCCTTAAAATAAGCCCTAGGTGACTGGTGGGAAATTGAGTTAAGCGAAAACTCCGCTGGAATTCTGGAAACCGATGACCTGCAAGACATTCCAGAGGATGATGATATGATTGTTTTTGAATAAATTGTTGTTAACGAGTTTCTGAATAAAAAACATCTTAATAACAAGCAGGGGCGCAACCAGGTCTTCGGGGGGGGCAATTTTCATGAAATTTCATTCGATGACGTCATCGTGCTTATTCAACCGTGGTACAACTTTTTCGCAAACGGTCACAGATAAAGTTCTCTTCGCAGCATTTCCGAAAATGAGAACTTTTCCAGTTTTATCAAGATGCAGACCGAATGATCNGGACAGAGTAAAAATTAGTAGTCTTATACAAACCCTGGTTCCATATTCAACTAGTGCAGTCATGGCTTTAGTGTGCCAGATGTACAGNCTACTGGTAAACTTGGCTAACGTTTCGTCTTGTTTTAGCAATTTCATCAAATCCATTATCTAGATCAGGGGTGGGGAACCTGCGGCCCGCGTGAACATTTGATATGGCCCGCATCAGAATTTTCGCTACGCAAGAGTGCAACATCATTTCAAAACGAAGCTCCATGATAAGCAGGTACTTGGATGGTAAGTCAAAAGAATTCACTCTTCATAGTTAGAAAAGGGTAGAATTTTAGGATAAAGTTAATTGATTTTGCAGCCCGCCAGCGATAATGCACAATTCATGCGGACTGTGATAGTAAATAGGTTCCCCACCCCTGATCTATATTTTTGAACCTTCAGTTGAATATACAGCATTTGCTGTGAGATAATTTCTGAAGACGATATTGCGAGTGGTGAAGTTGTCAGACACAAGAGACTGGTATGAATGTTAGGGTATAGGTCTATTTAATCCTTGATGCTACTGTTCCAATCGTAGATACGATACTTCGTCTGCCAACTGAAAAACTCTTGAAAGGAATGCAGGCAGGAACACAACAACTTTAGTATGAATACAGCCAGGCTCGCCAGCAGATGTTGGTGGGCCTCGCCACTTTTGCCAGGAATACCTAAACTAGACAGCACCTAATAATTTTGAGGCCCTTGTGAAATTCGAATTTTCCTTGCAACGTTAGAGCTTGGCTGTGAATCCCCAACAACGGTTAAGCACTGAACATAAAATGCAAAAATTCGTTAAGAGTAGCCTAGAGTAGGGTTGCCATTTTCGTTTTGTAAAAACACCGGCCATTTTTTCAACAGTGACAAATCTAGGCTGCATTCGTAGTCGCATATTTAATGGCACTGTTTTCTCGAAAAACATTTAAAAAACACTTTTTTGACAATGCATTAATTTTCCGTGTTATTTTCGTTCATGAAGGTTCCACAATGGTTGGTTTGAAAATCTTCAAACATTGTATAAACGTACGCTTTGTGAGCATAGTCTATAGAAGTGTTGCTCACCCCCGGTTCTGAGGGTCGCATGCTCTCCCAAGCACTCTTTTCGCGGGCCTCACAGCAGTCTTTCAACAAACCCCTAATACAGTGGTTCTTAACCTTTTTTGCATATCTTACCCTTTTATCAAACAAGACTGCCAGATTTACCCCCAATACACTCAATGGTGCTCGTTTATTGAAAATACGAAATTAACAAACTCTCACAGTTTAGAATGATTTAGAAAAATTTACATTGGCTGCAATTTATTTTTCAGTAATTTACCCCCTGGAAAATGAATTTACCCCCGGTTAAGAACCACTGCCCTAATACCTTGTGCAACAGACTTCGTTCTGCAATGAAACAAAACGTGTGAATTGACTTGTGGTAAATTTTTTAGTGCGGTACACCAACAAAATCGTAGGTCTGGATTTAGCTCCCTTCAACGAAAAGTTTGAGAAGCAATGGTGTATAGCCCTATGCTAAGCAGAAGCAAACTAACCTACTTTGAAAATGAAAAACGATAACTGCAGTGCTTAATAATGTAAACGGAAGCGTTTTCGTAAGCTCTACAATAGTAATGCACTTAGTAAAACTCCAAGTTTACATGTCATGTATCAATTTCTGAAGTGTACATCTTTCCGCACAGTTTGATGGTATTTGCTCTTCTAGGGTAGTATTACCTGCATGAAAACCATAACACAACTGATAATTTCATGCGTGCTAAATTCACTTCAGTTTGCAGCACATTCTTCAAAAAGTTTCTCACTACCGTCTGGTTCACTAAGACTGGCTGAGAGATGACCTCCTGGTTCATTCGCTAGCTCTTGAGCCAGTAATAGCCCGCTGACGAAGTAATATGTCTGTTCAGTGCAGCTCGCGTGATTGTGAAAGGTTCGCTAGTCTACACTGTCATCCTGTCCACTTCTATGATTTTCCTGCATTCTGCCTACGCTAGTAATTCAGACAACCAGGGGCGGATCCAGGAGGGGGTCGATCGCCCCCCCTAAAGCCTACGAAAGTAACTTTGTTCACTATGCTATGTTTCAATTCGGAATACAACATTCGCAATATAAGGCCATTTTTCCGTCCACTGCTTTGCCACAGCAGTGTTGTAAGGTGTACTTCATCCCTCTTGTAGCATCGAAGCCGTTATGAGACTTGACTATCAAATATTACTTCAAAACACAACCCCATCAACGCCGGTTGCATTGATAATTTCCGAAATAAATGCTCATACAGATCACGTTTAGGAAGACGGAAGATGCTAAGTAAGACTAAATAAAGTAAGAGGAAAACGGAGAGACAATGGGTGTTGTTAAATGAAATTCGCTGAAGGAACTGTCCTGACGAAATTCATTTCTAGAGTCATTCTAATTTGAGATCTTCTTAGCTCTTTTTGCAAGTACTGCAAATTATTTATTTTCAAAATACCGGCTTCAGGCACCAATTTTCAAAATACCGGCTTCTTACCGGCCTTTGGTAAATTAGCAGCAAAATACCGGCCAGGCCGGTGAAAGCCTTTGGTAAATTAGCAGCAAAATACCGGCCAGGCCGGTGAAATGCCCTGGCAACCACAGCCCACAATAGCCCCAGTCAAACGTGAAGCTAATACAATGTGAACGTTGTCATGGGAGTCGGAAGGGGGGAAAGGATTTTGAAATTTGACATTTTCCTATTAAGCCTTTACCAAAAAAAGGTTGTTTGCTTAGTTTCGAGTGGGTAAAATGAAATTTTGCCACTTTTGCCCCCCGGAAAAAGCTGCGCTTGGAAAAATCCACTCCCCCCTAGAAACAATCTTTCCGACGCCCATGAACGTAGTATGCTGTTTCTGTCACCAGGCATGTAATAACAATGCAGTATTTATAGAAGACGTTTCGAGAGTGTGCAAACTCATTTGCTCAGAAGATAGGCAAGAAACAAAATCAAAGCGTGCACGCACACTGCATTTCAAAAAATTTTCAGAGTGGTACACGAACAAAAGGATAAGAAATGCCTTAGAAATACCAATATGTTAAATCTCCCACGTTGTGACAATTCCAACATATTTGTGGTTAAATACTAAACATTTACGAAATTTTCGATCAGATGGTCTGACGCAAGATAAATCTTTAAGGAGATAATTAACCACTAGGGCAAAGAAAAATTCAAATAGGACTTTTCTAAGTGATTGGAATACCAAATTTCTTTATTCCTTGAAAGTTTCTGCAAATGTTTTGACATTTTCGGGGGGGGCAAATGCTAAATACCCCCTTGTTGCGCGCCTGGTGACAAGTAAATATAGCTAGTTTTTTAGTATTTAAAAATCTCTTAATTTTTACTTTGCAACTTCATTTTTTGATATATCAAAATAAGACATCCCCGAAAATAAGCCCTAGTGTAAATTTCGGAGTGAAAATTAATATAAGCCCTGTCTTATCGTAAAATCACGGTAATATGCTATTAGCAAAAGAAGTGCACTCGACAATATCGACATTGCCCCCCCCCTGGAAAAATACCTCCGGACGCCCATGCATATGACTGTGTTGCAACGGAAATGACGTCATATCCTTTGAATTTTGGACATCATTTGCTATCGCATAGTTAAGAATTGAATTATTTCGCGTGAAGGTATCCCTACTTTTTGTTGTATTGCGAGATTGCAATTTGAAGTAATGCACTCGAATTGTAGTAAAGTGAATGTAAATGCAGAAATTAGGCAAGAAGTTCCTGATAATCTGAAAAAGTCCTGAAAAGTTAATAGTAAAAAAGAATTGCTGCGATGTACTGTTTTAGTTGTAAATATCTAATTTCAAAGACAAAGTTTTCTTGCGTTTGCTGCTGCAAATCTATCGATTATTTCGTCAAAATAGTGATATAATTTAAATTTGTCACATGTATTAACCTAGGAAATATCTAAGACCAGTGGCGCTCCTCGAGAAGTTCTAGGCTAGCAATTTTGTGACCTGAATTTCGACAATCATTTCCATGGAGAATGGAGATGCTTAATTTATAGGTCGAACTTATATTCAACTCAAGTACCAGTAACTGAAAAGTTCACAATTGTAATTATTAATTATGCTCAACGCAGTTGCACATTACAAGTGCGATTAGAGTCATGCAAAAGTAGTCAGCAGCATTTATTTAAATATCCCACAAATAAAGGTCACCATAACTACCTTCAGGACCACATTAAATCCATTTCAACATGAGGTTCACCAAAACTCCAAAAATTTTCGTAAACATCAGATCTGTTGTAACAACATACTGTAAGTTTCATCTCTTCTCTGTAAGCAAGCGCATTGCGCACAGTTTTGCTGCTGGGGTCAGTCTAATTAACCTCAGATTGTTGCCTTTTTCAACATCAGAATTTTACGTTCAGATAACATCAGATCACAGTTTCATATAGGCTAGTAAAACCTTCCATTACCAATACCTAACAAAGGGTGATGAACCTCATTGTATCCGAAAGAGAGCGAAGGGTCGTTATGAAATGGGGAAGTCGGTCATGCACAAACATAAAATGTTATTCTCAACGCAGCGAAGGCAGCTTCTGTTTGGAATGATAACCAAACACAAATGAGGGTGAAAGATTGATGAAAGAAACGTAATAATTACTATGAATCTAACTTCTTTTCACCTAAAAGGAAACGAAGTGTGGAAAACAAAAGTAGCAGCCCAGTTGACATCAGATTTGTCGCCAAAACGTCAGACATCAGAAATTTCCCACAAAACATCAGATCTGATGTTAAAACATCAGAGGTGGCAACACTGCATGCGTAATAGCATATTAGATGCACTGTGAACGCTGGATTCCCGTTCCATTGTGACGCAACTATAGAGTGAGAGCGAAGTCAGGAAGTTCGTAACCCCTCACTGTCTGAAAGCATTGTGGTGCAGTAAGGGGGGACCTAAGGAATTTTTTCAGGGGAGAAAAATAGTTGGTTATTCCAGGGGTAGCCAAGGATTTTTTCCAGGAGGGCGCCGAAAATATGAAGTTTCGCTGTATCCACTCGAAACTAAGAAAAAAACGTTTTTTTGTTAAAAATGTATAGGAAAATATCACATTTCAAAATCCAAGGGAACCAAGGTCCCCATGCCCCCTATTCCGACGCCAGTGGACGTAGAATCCCCGCCTTAAAACGTCACTAAGACCAGCTGATATTTTCGAAGGGGGAATGATTGTAATTTATTTCTGTGCCTAACAACTAAACGTGTTTTTGAAAATTTCAGGGGGCAATTGTCCGGTTGCACCCCTCTGGTTGCGGACCTGGAAACTACTCACTTCTGGAACCTTGGTGGTTTCGATGAGATGTCACAACTGGGTAGCAACTGCTGGCATTCCACGTTTTATAAATCAAGGCTTCCCAATCTGAGGTACATATATCCCTTGGGGCACATTTGCCCATCTGAAGGGGTAGGCTACATTTGAGGTTAGCAATAGAAGGCAAAATGTATTTCTGTATTATTTATTTTCATATGTTTATACGCATATCAGTCAATACTATTTTCAAAAAACTTACAGCTGAATATACCTATGATTATTCATAATAAAACGTTTTGTCATGACACATTTTGGGGATACATGCTCACCTGTCGAAATGCTGTAGGGGTACATAGTCAGAGAAAGGTTGGGAATCCCTGTTATAAATCGTAATTATTAGCATCCGCTATTCCGCTAACATTTGACATTCGAAACTATTACGTGATGTTCCGATCTCAATTTGGCGCCCCCAAAATGCTGCGCCCGGGGCAATGTACCCCCTGGCTCCTAGTAACGCCACTGGGCTTAATCCGACCATTTAAAGTTAAAACATTCAACACTTCGGCTGCACTTTCAAAAACTCGAATTTTAAGAAAACAGTAAGTGGCCAATTCTCTTTCCCATATCCAAGTAACCATTTTTTCTCCGCAGGGAATATAAATTGCGTTCTACACACGGTTGCTTGTGCGAATGAACTGAACCATGCAGAAGCAATTAAGCATAGGCGTAGCCAGGGGAGGGGCTATGCCCCCCAATGTTTTGTCTGGTCATTTCGTGCTTTGAGAAGCGGCGTTCCAAACAAAAATACTGTTGCTCAGTTAAAGTCAAACATTCCACCCAAATCTTTTGACCTCCCAAAAATTTTGGGCTGGCTACGCCCCTGCAGTTAGGATCTCAGCTTACAATACAAATATTTAGTAATTCATTCAGTTTTTTTTCACAGATCAACATCACCTTTTGTAACAATCTAAAATGATGCATAAAAATTTCGGCGGGCAATTATCCTGTTTGCGGGCCTGATTGGAAATAGTGGAAGAGGGTTATAAGCAGTGGCTTATCTATGCAAAGTGGCGCCCGTGGCAAAATTTAAATGTGCGCCCTTTATAACAATTTAAATATTAGATATAGCCACAATTTTTGCGAAAGATAAAGCATGCAGAAAGTAAATGTTACAAAACGCAAAATTTTTGTGTTTATTTTTGCTTTAAACTTTTCAGCAAATGAAATATAAATTATCCATGAGGACCACAACATACTTTTATACTCATTTATTTTTATTATGACGAACATCAAAATATTCAAATGATAACGTTATCATAGTTTACATGTCTACATAGTGTTGCCTGACAAAATTGTATATCGTACAAAAAATCAAACAGCATATTACTGCAAACTACAATTTCTTTTAAAATGGAACACATTTAATTTGAATTGCACTGTAAATTACAAAATGCACGTTATGTATCACATGTGTTCGAAAAACGCAATTCCATCGAAACATAAACACATCCAGCAGTGGCGTGCGCAGAAAATTTTCATGGGGGTTTTCATTCGTTCAGTGGCGTATGATGGGCATTTTCATTTGGTGTGCGATGTTTGTGACGTCACAATTTCACGTCCTTTTCATGGTTCGAGACCAACGTTTTGGCGAAGTGTGTTGATGTAATAATCATATTCTTCTACACGCACTCCCCTTATTTCATGTGTTATTGCACTAAATATAAACTATCAGCGCTCCAAGTTGGAATATGGGAGGAAAATAAACTAAACGCTACAGCACAGCAGTTTATAACTGCAAAAATATCAAATAGGGTAGTAAAACGCACTCATCACTTCGTCAGAGCAATTTACAACGGCAAAATGAGGCTGCGCTAATGTCTTGTCGAATACGAGTAGACGAGCACAGAAATTGTGCGTCTGGATTGGCTGGCGCACACCCCGGTTTGCAAGATCGAATCTTGCTAAACTACACAAGAATTGAGAATGCGCATAAGTACGCAAGAAAACTTTCAATTTTTTGTTATGTATAGAAGTCCAGCAAACTTTTAGTTTTCCTTTTTCCCTCTCAAATGCCTGAATGCTTCTAGGTTAGCAACTGTTGTTTTTGAGCTCGTGCAACAGTTCTATCATGCTACAGAAATTGGTAATGTGGCCAATGCGGTCAGCGTATGCGCTGATCAGCCACAACAGACAAAATATAGGCAATTGTTTCGAATAAAGTGAACTACCGCGGAACACAATCTTAAACATGCGTAGTGAACGAAAGGTCTGCAAAAAGTTATGAGATGGTTTCTGGACGCAGACGATAACCCAGATTCCCACCAAAACCTAATTATTACTTTTTGGCCCGTTTACAATATTCCTTGAAATTTGCATGTAAATTTATACCGTGGTATTTGCACTAAGTCGACAAATTAACAAGCAAAATGCATGCGAAAACAATTAAACTCCTTTGCGCAGGTAATAAAGTTTTTGTAAAATATCAAGCTCAAGGGAGAGGTTTTAACCCAAATCCCCCCCCCCCGCTTGCGTACACCCTTGACATTCA
>JGI24158J21664_10014951_pt1 | contig 10141 bp, 9 predicted proteins | sample Ectturendosymbi3_FD_21664 | JGI IMG/M metagenome (IMG submission 21664) | reverse complement strand
TTTATGAGCTCGGTTCACTTTTATGACTTTTATTACAACACACGGTCACTTTTACAGTACGTGGTTGTAACAAGGAGCACACAGATTCATGAAAAAGCTTGAAGTGGGATATGCGTCGGGTATGAAACCAAACGTGCAATGGCTGTAGATATGTGCCACCGGTAAAGTGTTAATGCTTGTTTCAATCAATCATCTTGAACTGGATCAATTTGAAAATAATTTTTTCAAGTGTTCAACATTGAACCAATGTTGGAAATAGCGTTTCATTTTTATAATAACGCAGAAACAAGAAGCTAATCTCCACGACCAATTCAAACAACATTTGCAAGAAAAATTGAAGGATGCCAATAGAAAGTACCACCACTCTTTGCTGGTTATTTGAAAAATATTTCCTGTCTTGTGTTCCCTCAACTAATTTCAAGTTCGTTATAAAAATAATCCTCTTTCTCCGCAAAATAGCTCTTCATTGAAGCGAATGATTTATTACGGAATGAACCTGGCCCGGTCAAAGAATAGTTACTTGTTTATCTTCCACAAATGATTGTGTAACATAAATCTAGTCGAACGTAACTCTTTGCCAAACGTAATTGTAAGTCTAACGCGTTTGTTTGTCTACCGCGACAACACATCCAGTTCAGTCAGTCAATACAACGAGATGCCTTTGCATTGCTTTCTGCTAACAAGTCACTGAATGTATGACGTTCATGTTAGTCTTTGCTTTCGAGCACATACATTACAAAATCAGGGGGCCGCAAGTACATTCCTGAGTGCATCGACCAATCCGCTGCATTGTCAACAAGTATTCAAAATAAAAAATGCTTTTACTGTTGCATCTACCCTTCTCCAAGATTAGTTTTCAAGTTGTGGCGTCTTTGTGAAATCATTTTGAACAGATCATTACCAAAACAGACATAAACACGGCATATGAGATCGACATAGACCGATACACTGAGAGACAAATGATTAGCGCTCAATCACACGACTGTTATTTCAACTATTTTGCCCACCTAGATGTGAAATCATCACATGAGTGACCTGTCATGAGCTGATTGGACTTCTCCAAATTGTAATACTTTCCTTGTCGTCCAACCGAAATTGCTTACCGAACCAAAATTATGTCACTGTCAACCAGAGCCGCACATTCAATGACTTACTTTGATTTTAGCAAACTAAGTTTGATATAGGATATTGTACCGAGATCTTTCGCATCCTAACTGCAATGGTAACGACCAGGGTTGCGGAGTCGGAGTCGAAAGGAGTTGGAGTCTGATTCCTAGCAACACTGGGGGTCGGAGTCGGATTTCTTTGTTCAACTCCGACTCTAGAAGTTCAATTGGATCATTTTTTACATCACACTCCCGAATTGCGGATTCCTGTTCAAATGGTACAATTTCTTTTGAAACTTTTGTTGAAACAGAAATTTCTTGCTGTGCATCACAATTTCCATTGATTTTAACAGTTAAATTCCATTCCCTATACGCTAACTAAAGAATCGGAGTCGAGAGTTGGAAATTTTGGAAAGGTCGGAGTCGGATGTTTTACCTCCGACTCCGCATCCCTGGAAAAGACTGGGAGGCCGCTGAAGGATTTTTGCAAAGTTTTTCCAGGTGGGGCCAAAAGTGGTGAAATTTTGTTTTTCCCGCTTGAAATCGAGAAAACAACTTTTTTGCTGAAATTTTCTTCAAAAATACGGGGGTCTTTGCCCTCCTCTTCACCTTCCGGCACCCATGACTGAAGACCCCCTGTTTCCATTGATTTAACGGCTAAATTTCATTCCCATTACGTTAAGTAGTTGGAGTCGGGAGACGGAGTCGAGAGTCGGAATCGGAAATTTTGGAAAGGTCGGAGTCGGTGTCGGATATTTTGCCTCCGATTCCGCAACCCTGGTAACGACTGCTTGTCACCTTAACGACTGCTTGTCACCACTCCGTAAGTTTGATTTCGTGCTCAAGCTTAGTGCCATTGAAACAAGGGTAAAAATCAGAAAACTAGTAGAAAGTTTTGTACCAAAGTGTCAATACACACATGAAAATCTCCCACTACCCATTAAAGACGTGAAAAAGTAGCACTGTGTACATGGGCGTCGGAAGAATTTTTATTAGGGGGGCACTTGGGAATTTTTCCAAAATTCTTCCAGGGGGGGCAAAGTGGTGAAATTTGTTTTTCCCTTTCGAAATCAAGTTTCTTGCTGAAATTTTCTAAATCCAGGGGTGGCCGATGGTCCCACCTGCCACCTTCTTCCGACACCCGTGACTGAGGACCACCTGCACCAAAATTGTCAAATTTAAAATTATAAAAATAAGGACATGTTTTTAGTATGCAGGCTACTTATATCTGTACTACAGTGAAAACCAAAACTGGGCCGCACAAACCTTCGACTGGGCCTCATGCGGCCCGCCGGCCACAAGTTGGATATAGCTACAGTAATAAGTCAACTTTCGAAAGTACCTTACGTTTTGTATGGATCCTCCGCAATCTTGCAAAGGCACACTAGTTTCTTGGGGCTATTCCGGCATTACTTCTGCACCATTGATTGTTTCCTAAATTTTGTCTTTGCGAAAAAAAGCCATGAACACTTTAGTCTCTCCGCTGTAAATTTTCATGAAGGTTGCGTGTTTCCAATGAGGCTACCATAGTTCTTGCGAAGTATTTTTTCTGCAGGTTGAATATTTCCATATTTTCTACCTTTTTAAAACGATTACAAGTGAAACGGCGATAGTTTGAATTGGTTCATTGATTCTGGAAGTCATTGTCAACGTGAGAGCCACAGAGGCACACAACGCAAATACCAGAATCAAAACGACAAGAAACACAATATCAAAGCAAACGATTCGATGCTTCAGATCCAAGTTTTCGGTAAATGGCAAAAAGCTGTTTGGACCATAAACAGCTGCAGAGCGAGCTCTGTATTCCTAACTTTCGCATGAAAAATTTTTGTGGCTGGTGAGTCTTTCATGATGACTGGTATACGCAAATTGTACAAGGTGGTCCGAAATGATGCATCCATTTTTGAAAACGTACCTTTCTGTAATGAAGGGAACATTTTGCAATTTTTTTACATACGCCTGTCGTACAGACATTACATTTTCTGTGGTTTAAGCTCTTTCCTCGAACACCACCATTTTGCGAGCACAAACAGTCACTTTTTTCTAATCAAGTGGGCGATGCTGACGCTAATGAGGCTGAGCCTTAGCAAAAACGTACATTTGGTTTGTTCACGTGACCATTAAAGTGGAAATTTGTTGCTTCACTGAATAAATGAAGCCCAAGAAATCAGGATTGTTTTCGATTCTCTGACTGATGGTTTGCCCAATGACACGTCTGTTAGCCTTATTTACATTAGTGTGAAGTTGTAAAATCTGTATCTTAAGCGGGAATAGTTACGTTTTCGATACAACGATTCTCTACTTCTTTTCAAATTGTTGGACGAACAAGTTGCTCAAATACTGTACATGAAGCGAAAAAACAGATAGAGCAAATTGCCATCTACAGCAACTGTATTAACTAAATATTTTTTGTTATTGCTACACAAATTTATTCGGAAATGTTTCTTAAGATTGTAACTTATTATCAATCGCCATATTTGTTCAGGAGTGAAGATCAATCCAGCTGTTTATTTAGTTGCTTCGACCTTTCAATTGATTATTGGTAAAAAAACACTTGTTCATCAACCATTGCTTAAAAACATTTATACAGCACACCTGAAAACGTAAAGCGTCTGTCAACACAACGTTTGGCGCAGCTGATGACTGACTTTAATTTGTTGAAAGTTGACCGATGGAAGTTTTGCTCTGTAGTTGGACCTAGAACAGGGAGCTGCGACACGAATAAATGTTTGCTGTAGTCTAAAGAAGGAAACATAACGTGACTATAAATGGCGTTGTTGCTAAGCTGTGCAAATTAATCACACGAATCTCTGAGGTTGTGTTGGTGCAAAAGAATCTCTCCTGTAGTTCAATAAAGCTAATGTTCAAACCAAGTCATTTTTCCTGGTGCTAAAAGGCGACGAATGAAGTTTGATTTGTACCCAAGTGTTTTCCGCTTTACTCTATACTGGCAGTCTTTCCGTGATATTCCGTTACGCACTGTCTCCACAGTCGAAGTTATTAAGTAGCCTCATGGCAGTCTACAGTGTACTTGTCTTCACGCAGTCACTGACAGTTTCTATTTCTACAACAAAAAGAATGCATAGTACGACGTAGGGTTACGCCATTCTTCATAAAAAAGTGGTTTTAAAGGTTGAACGTGATTCTAAAGACTTTTTGGTTTTGCAAGCAGCAGGCTCAAACTTGATTCGAAATCGCAACTTAAATTCTATACACTATGTTGTTGAAAACAACTGTTTTGTTGTTGTTGTTCATGTGTAACTTCAAATGAGGTTTTTGGGTTTATTTCCAGAAGCTCAAAACGAAGTTAGTCTTAGTTTTTGCGCAGTTTGACAATTATTATAATTATAGAAGATCTTTTTCTGAAGTTTTCGTTTGGCGAAAACTGCAATAACGTGAGCAAAATTATGTTCCTTTATGATTTAGTCTGGCAACTTCTCATTGCGTTTTATGCATTATTTCGCAATGTAATAATTAATAAAGTTTTTTATCCTAAAAATATTACTAGAAAAATGCATTTCATTTACGAGTATTTACTGGGATGTGAACTTGAATTTGCGAGGATTACGTTTTGCTCGGTTATTCAATTCACTTAGGTCGTTCAAGAAAGTAGCACTGCTGTTGTCCAGATACAAAATGGATCGCTGCCACTGGTAACTTTTCAGCACATACTAGCGATATTTTGGACTCATTTCAATTCAATCACAAATCTGTTACAGGTTAAAGCTCAAATATCAAACTATGTCACCTTGTTTTGAAATAAGCAACACAAAAATAAAAGGCAAAAGGAGTTTGAGGTGAATTTATGTAAAAAAGTATGAATTTTAATTACAGTATTCACACTTTTAATTCTCATGCCTTATCCGATTTTGTATTTTTCATTTCTATTTCGGTTTCGATTCTCGCGGTTTCATTCTCTTTTGAGAAAGCAGTGAAATGGAGTCGTCAGCACACGGATAAGACTTGAATTTATTAGCTGCTAACAAATCACTAACACAGATAAAACAGAGTATTATGCCAAGCATGGAACATTAAGAGGCACGTCATTGCAGGATTTTCAAATGGAGTTTAGTGAAGTGCATTCTAATATTACTGCAGCAATTAATTTGTTGCTTGTATTTTGTGTTAAAGGGCGATCGCGCAATATTAACTACACAGCAGAAAAGCACTTGAACATACGATGTGTGAACCAAAGTTCTCAGGGTCAATTCCATTACGTTTGTCGAGAAAACAACTTACGTTGCTGCATAAAATTTTTGGAAAATTTCAATAAAATCACAAACTAATTACTTTGCATTTTGGTTAGAGTGATTTGTTCCTGTACGGGATTTGAAAAGTTGAATTATTTATGCTGGTCAAGGCTTCTTAAGAAAAGATTCTGCAGAAACGCTTGAATTAAAAAGATTTGCAACAGAAACGAAATCATGTTCATGTCATTTTGTCTGTTGAAGCTGGAATGTCTCACGAATCAACTGATTTCTTGAACGTTGAAGTATTGAATCGATCTGCAACGTCATTATGTAAGTGTTTGGTTAAGTGCAGAACAGTTTGGATTAAAAGAGTAAGGGTGCAATTAGCCACATGATGCGGAAGATATAAAGTTTGAGCCTGCTTGGACAAAGTAATCGTTGGAAATGTTTGGAACTGCGCATTGATTAGCGAGTTTAAAATTGTCCTCAGGTTTTACACAGATATACTGTTTTTGTTTAACTTAATGCCAGTTACGTGTGTCAGTATTATCGTTATATGCACCAGAAAACACTTAGCTTGATCCAGAATTCATCTCAATAGAGATTCGATTCTTCACAGTAATGTTTTGGGTTATCCTCAGATTCTTCATCACTCCCACGTGCTCCTCTCGTGACAGAAGTTCAAAATCCTAGTATAAAAGAAACTAAACTGAACTGATCATTCCCAACGCGCAGCAAAATCGTGAGGTTTAAATGTACAGTTTGTTGCGTTTGGTGACTTCCATGGGCGTCCGTAATGGATGAAACGGGCGTTTCTCCTCCTATATATTGACACTAAAGCAAGAAATTTCTAAAAATCTGAAGTCAGAAGCTCAGTTCTGATTAATTGATTTAATTCTTGCCATCACAGTTTATTTGCCGGTATGACATTGACATTGCACAAAACCAGCTTCGCTACTCTGGTGTCATGCAGTAAGGGTCGGTGCAAGACATTCCAGCGCCCTAGGTGAGATCCCCCTCTCATTGCGCCCTTTCGTAGCTTGATGACGTCATTCTGTTTAACCTGTTCAACCAACCGTGACACGACCTTTTTACAAAACTAACATTCTGTTTGCACTTCTGTTGCCGGTGTGTCCTAGGCAAGGTCCATTCTAGCACGCTTTTACTTTAAAATGATTTTTTCCTTACCTTTTTCTCGTGAACAGGTAAATAGGACTTTACTTCTGGCAGTCGCAGATACTTGCAGTCGCAGGCCCATTGTTAGTCTGGTGTCGTAACAATCGACAAAGTTCCACATGCAGAACAAACCTCTGACGTTCGTGAACGCCCCAGCTGGAATCTGTTTGGTTAAATAAATAAGGCGGTGCGTTCCATAGTACAAATTTGTCTGGTTTAATAGGCTACTAACATCAATAATACTGGCGTTTCGGTATCGTTTCCTTGCTTGACTACACTGGATGGCTGAAAGATGATTCAGTGATGGTATCGACATAAGCCTATACTCCGATAAAAACGATGCAACTAGGAAAATCAAGAAATGAAACTAGATGGTAACTTTACAATTTTGCAGTGAATTTTATAAAGTATGGCTGAAATGCAAGCCTGCTGTCCCTGACAGAACGCCATTGATAGATTTGTAAGCACCTCAGACAAGATTTCTTCCAGCATTCACCTTTCCTATACAAAGATGTTTATTATATATCATCACTTTTTACATGATGGAAAAAGGACGTTGGCTTTGCACGAGAATATTTATTGGATAAATAAAATTTATGCCCAATTGCGGCATAGCTTGTCTGTGCAATATATTTCGCCAATTAGCGCCCCCCTGAGATCTATGCTTTGAATTATATGATCAGCCGTAACTCTTGCATGAATTGGGCTAGAGAGCCACTGGAAACATCCCTGGATGCGGAAAACAGCAAGGAACCCAATGAACCTCTCAAAAGTATACCTTTACATTGGACGTATTTGAAAAAAATTCATATTTGTATATTTGCAGTGCTGATTTTTTCAAAATTTTTAAAAATTTTTGATTTTTTCGATATACTGATTTTTTGAAATTTCGAAATTTTCAAAAAAATCCAAAAAGTTGTTTCCCGCATCCTGTTTAGCCTTCCGATCCGTATTTTTGCGCTTCGCCGACCGCTAGAATGCCCAAAAACAGGATCCTGTCAAAAAAATTGGATCGGGCCATTTTGAAAGGGAAAATTAAGGGGGAAGGAAGTGTAGGTTGGGTAGTTTGACTTCTATATCAGGTATTGAGGTCCAGAGAAAAACGTACAGGGTTAGTGACTTGGTTTGTGTCTTAAAATGTTGTTGAAGCTATTCTGAAGCTTTAGTGACCTAGCGTAGCCTACTAGCGTAGAGGGTTGGGGAGTTATGGCCAAAAATCAGCCCAGAAAAAAGCTCGGCCGCTTTGTGGAGTTTTTTATTTTCTTCACAAATATAATTATCCTTTCAATATTTTGGCTTGAAATTTGTCGGGATGCTGTAAGACGCCCAACCCCCCAACAAAACCTTTTCTGCAAGTTTGGTGGGTTCGGGTGTCAACTGTCAGAAAAGTGGCTTGAACCTCAAAAACACCCCAAATCTTTGGATATTGCCCCGTTTGAATCCCACCAAAAATTTTCAATTTTTTCATCATCATTGCAAAGGTGAGGACTTTACCGAGATTCTGTGTGTAGAAAGCTTATTTTTAACGTATTTGGTTTGAGCTCCATGGCTTTATGAATGGAAGCAACTCGTTTTCCTCACCTGCGTGAAAAACGGGTTTTCCGCAAAAACAACGTCACAATGACGTCGCAAGTGTGCGAGACCTATCTCAGAAGTTGCGTTGACTNTCTTACGGATCCGCGGTTCTCTTCCCTGACTCTCTTACGGATCCGCGGTTCTCTTCCCTGACTCTCTTACGGATCCGCGGTTCTCTTCCCTGACTCTCTTACGGATCCGTGGTTCTCTTCCCTGACTCTCTTACGGATCCGCGGTTCTCTTCCCTGACTCTCTTACGGATCCGCAGTTCTCTTCCCTGACTCTCTTACGGATCCGCGGTTCTCTTCCCTGACTCTCTTATGGATCCGTGGTTCTTTTCCCTGACTCTGTAGTTCAATCTGTTCGCGAGTTATGGTCGTTCATATCTTTAAGAGTCACTATCGTGTCTTTCGCGGCCCTGAAAGTTTCTGTCTGTTAAGTAAGTGTCTGTAACCCTGTGGTTCAGCCTGCAATACAGTTGGGAAACGTTTTTTTTGTTTGTTTTTATCGACCTGCGTTATGCAGAAGGTGTGTGTTTCTACCAATGGCGGATCCAGACGAGACGATTAGGGGGAAAGTCAAATAGAGGGCCGCCACAAAGGTCTTCACTTCCTTAAATACCAAAGGTTGTCTGCAAAAATAATTGGGTGTCGCACAAAAGTGGTTACCTTTTGTAGGCGAAAAATTGGCTATTTTTGTTGCTCGAACTATGCGAAGTTTCAGGAAACAACCATAGTTGGGAAGCACTTTGTTATCATTAATTCAGAAAACGTTTGAAACGGGCCCAAACAGTGGGCCTCATTTTTCACAAGCTAAACATATCTCGTATATCTATAAAATGTATTTAAAAATTATGAAAGCATGCTGCGCGCAAGCTTTTGCCGCTATTTTGGTTATCCGTAGCGAAATCAGTGAAGAACAGTGTTTGAAACGCTTTCCCGAACTGGTTACAAATAGGACGTTCTTCTTATACTTCAGAAGTGACAACTCATGTCCCACGATAGGATTCAAATGAAAAGCTAAATGACGTTTCCAAGCGAAGTTTGTGCATTTGCATGTACATGAAAAACTTGTTTATTGCTGAAGCGACAGTTTAAAAAGAAAACGTGAATGAAAGGCATTTGTCATGAAATAACTCCCATTTTAGGTAGCTCTGCTGGCAATCGTGCAAAACGGTCTCATAACCGTATGATAGATTCACACTGGGCCTTAAACATATTGCCCTAGACAAATTTAATGCCACTTTCAAGGGTAGATTTTCAATCAAGTGTTTAAGGTGTTAGATCTAATGGAGGAGTCTAGATAGAGGAATTAAGTGTTGTATTCAGCCATAACGTCATGAACTTGTATTTTACTGCAAAAAAAAAAGACTATCTATAAAAGTTGCTATTATAAAGTACACGAGCTTCAATGGCAAAGTTTTCACCTGTTTGCATAATTAGTCACTTCGCCTAAATCCACACTTTTTTCTAATCCCCTTAAGGTGACGAATTAGGCAAATTCTACTATATTGGCAAAATGCCAAAATGGCTATCTACATAAAATATTTACTTATTGCAGGATGTTCTGATTATCGCTTCGACAATAAATACAATGCCGATGTTAAAAACGCAAAGGTAGTACTTGTTGGTGACAACCCAAACCTATGTGTCTGGGGGCATCAACAACGGGTATAAAAGTAAGTCAGAGGTGGATTGCTCGATATAGCTCGATAAACCGCAGTTCTGGTATGAAAACCAAAGGTTTTGTTTATGAAACTGGGTAAATATTCAATTACTTCACGACAGATAGAGGAGCATTTCAAAAAATTACAAGATATTATGCTCCCCACAGAAATCAGTCTCCTCTCCAATTCAAAATGTCCAATTATACTTTTTGCAGTAAATCTTAAACGCCATTTCCATTGACAATGAGGTAGATCCTAAATTTCAAAACTATTTTTATTTTACTAACGTTTCATCGTTTTTGTTCTTGTTGTGTTTCTCCCTGACAAAATGCAGTGTACTTTATTCGGAGAAGATAACGGTAAACAAGGCAGACAGTTCCGCTTACGGCTTGAGTAGAGTAATGTAGAGCTGCAGAGCGCGTATCGAA
>JGI24158J21664_10014949_pt1 | contig 10143 bp, 10 predicted proteins | sample Ectturendosymbi3_FD_21664 | JGI IMG/M metagenome (IMG submission 21664) | reverse complement strand
TCGGCCCCTTTTATAGGCGGATTGTCATGTGACTAGTCACAAGACTTTTCTATTTTTAGTAACAATTTAGGGGCGTGTGGTCACGATTCAGAAATTATGTTATTTCATATACTCTTGATTGGTTAATTCAAACAGTTTGCATCATTTATTTTTGTTGCTTGGCAACAGTGAAAAAGGCATATTCCTGCTGGTCTGGATTTGTCCTTTTGAGTTAGTTGTTTTTCGTTGCTAGACAACAGCAGGATGTTCTTCGTCATACTGGTCACGTTTTGTTCGGAAACGAACTGGATTCAGTTCTTGCTGTTTTCTGTTTTCATGGGACATTGGACTGTCATGCGTATGTAAATGTACAGACCATAAAGTGTCTGCTACATCTGATAGGAGACGGGCACGTTCTCTGGTCGTAATCCTACAACCGCTTCCAACTGTAACTTGTTCGTCGTTTCTTTCTGGAATGTTCGATATGTTCAAACACAAACTCACCAAAACAGCACTGTTTCAAGAAAAACCAATATTATTAGTCTCAAACTAGAACGATTAAATATGGATATTGCAGTTTTCTAGCGAAACATCGCTATGGCAGGCTGTGGATCCACCCGCGGTGAACACTACGCCTTATTTTGGAATGACCACTCTGGGTTGCAGGCTTGAAAGATGACTATGGAATTGCTGTTCGTAATTGTCTAATCTCATCAACAGAGGAATCGAGAAACATCTTCGTTCGCGCATTGTCATTACATCTTCACAGTGACAAGGCTTGGCTCACCGTTGTGTCAGTGCGTGTCCTTACTCTTATGGCGTGCGTTGGAAGGAAGAATGGAATTTGCTAACTTCTTCAAGAATCGTTCTCTAGCATTTCAATAGTCAGTGATATTCTTCTTTGAGCGAGTTCTTTCAATCTACTGCTAGGCCGCTCTAGATCTCAGGGCAGGGTTGAGCAGCCATTCGATTTGTCTCATCTTTCAGAACCGTCAGGCTGTGCAGTCCATGAGGAGGTCGATGGGTTGAAGATTGGATGACAACATGGTCGACGGTTTGTTCTTCTGCGCCACACTCACAGGACGTAGAGGAGGCCATACCCCATTTGCACCAGCTGGAGCGGATACGTCCGACACCGATGGGGACGCGGTTGAGCCGGAACCAGGCTCTTCTCGGGAGGGTCATTCCGAGGGAGTGGGTGCCGGTATCGGGGATGAAAGTACGGAATCTTGTGGGGTTGTCCGCTCGTTCCACATTCCATTGGTGATCCGCCCACTGCGCCGCACGTGTGTTGTTGCTGTCAGATAAACTGATGAGTTGTTGTGCGGCGGGTACAAATGAATGTCTCAATTTGAGGGGTCATGCATTTTCACCCAATGGACAGGTGAACGCTGAGTGGAGCAGGTGTCCAGGCTCCATGGCACGGCGTGCTAGAGACAGTGTAGCTCCACTGCGACAAAGCTCAACAGGTTGGATGCCTGCGAGGATTGGAAGGTTGTCCGCAGGTATAGCACGCAGGCATCCAGTCACAGTTCGCAAGGCGTCGTTGATGGCGGGGCCAGTAAGGCGGGTATGGGAACTGCGACAACACACTGGAGCGCGGTATTCTGCAGTTGAATGCACCAGGGGTAAGGTGGCTGTTCGCAACGTTGGTGCTCCAACACCCCAATCGGAGCTAGCAAGCCGCCTCAGGAGCGCGATGCGAGATGTCAGCAACTTGCAAAGTCACTCAGGGTGTCGGCGGTACGTGAGCGACCGCTCACGCTCTGTCCAAGGTTACTCCGAGGTATTTGGGTTCGGGACAGAAGCGCAAGCTTTCATTTTTGTAGTTGACTTTCAGCTAACGTTTAGCTTCCTTGTTGTTAAGATGCAAAGCTGCCGACACCGTTTTTGTAGTGCTGAGCTTTAGCTTCCATGTCTGGAAATTCACTTACGGTTGCCACGTCCTTGCTCAGCATCCGTTCCACTGCTTGCCAATCTTCATCAGCAAGCATGACTGCTAGATCGTCAGCATGTGCATACTTTCCGGAGTCGGTGGTTGGCAGGTCAGAGATGTAGGTGATGAAGAGAAAGGGTGCCAGGACAGATCTCTGTGGGACACCGTTCTTGAGGCGTCGTAAACCGCTCCTTTGGCCATTTCCGGTGGTGAGGGTGAAGCTGCGATTGCGAACCATCTCCATGATCATGCGGACCATGTGTTATCAGGTAGCAATATCAGCAGCTTGCAGGTGAGGCCACGATATCACACAATGTCGTAGGCTGCTGTGAGATATCGANAAACACAGCTCCGGTCTTCTTCTCAGCTGAAAAGCTATCCTCGATGTCGTGTGTNAGCAGTGTGACCTGATCTACGGTAGACCTCCCNTGTCGAAAATCCGCCTGCTCCTGTGGGAGCAGTGGGTCGATGATTGGTTCGACACGAGCGTAGATGAGTGTCTCGAGGATTTTAAAGGGGACACACAGCAGAGATATAGGGCGGCAGCTCTTTGGGTTCCACAGTGACTTTTCCGGCATAGGGACAGCAACTATCAGTGCTCTTCTCCAGATCTTTGGGAATTTTGAGTTGGCGTATGCACGAAGAAAGGAAGCCACAAAACCAAGATTTTAGAGCCGGCCCGGGGTGGAGTATGAACTCCGAGAAGATGGAATCCAATGCCGGAGACTTTCCTGGCGTTAGGCGCCTGAGGGCAGCAGCAAGCTTCTTTGGCATAAAAGCGTCAGAGATACTATAACCTTCTGGTGTTGGGATCTACCATAGGCTGGACATCTCCATGCTAATTAGCTTGGTGGACTCGCGGCCCCCTGTCATGTGTGCCCGGCCCTGGTAGTGATATGATTCTGGCAGAAAATCTTAACGTCCGGATTAGGACGGAACGTGAGCTCTGAGCTGGTGCGCATGGGTAACATAAATAAAAATAGTCAGCGACTACACCAATGTTTCTCTCACTTCTACCTCCCCGTTACCAATACCTTCTTCGCTGGTTATTTTAATTCCAAGGCGACCAGGATGCATTCACGTTATCGTTACTGGCTCCAAGTGGATCGCATCATTGTTAGGCAAAGCCAATTGAAATTTGTAACACACACGCCATATAAAATGCTGCTCTGCCATCAAAACTGGACTAATAGTCACCTCGAAAAACTTGCATTTCCGATCATGAAGTAGCTACTTCAAAACGATGATGAAATCCTATGTGGTCCAGAAAATGTTAGCGAGGCCGGGATGCAGTGGTGCAGGAGCTGTGGATGCAGGGGTGCAAGCGCATCCCCCAAAATTTTGCTTTTTCAAATATTTACGCAAAATCTCAAACAAATTGGGCAACGAAGCTTCGAAAATTTTAACTATAGTAATGAAATTATACTTCTTTGTTATTGAGTGCATAACTAAAAGCTTTTTACGTCATAGAAAGCCCCCAATATTCCTAAAATCAACACACTGTTTCTAGTAACTTCGTGTTTTGTTTGTGAGAGTTGATGACTGACCCACTTGAAAATTTGGGCAAAAGAAGGCATTTCGTTTATGAGCTTTATCAATTGTATACTGATGGAATGCAATATACTGTAGGGCGCCAACTTCATATTAATANAAGACATGCTAGGCAAGTACAGAAAAGCCTTTGTTTTAACTACAGTGTTTGGATGAACACATTTTGCCATACAGTTTATTGCATGTTGCATACNTGTGCAGTTGAACAGAAAATCTTGTCAGACTTACGGCACAGTCGTAATATAAATAATATGACGCAGCGACCAATAAATTTCGCTTGTTTATCGCTGGGTGCTGCGTTCCATCCTGTCACCAAACGCAATGTGCGTCCATTCTAGACTCAAAGGAGTCTGTTTATTTCTAGCGCCAGTGAAACTTTAGTTGAGAGCATTTGAAGTATAGTGCCGTCGTTTTCCTGGATCGACGTCTTGTGTCTGTTAACACAGGATGGCAAAATGACATGTGTCTGTTGCCCATTCTCGTAACAGTTCTGACAAACAATCTGTTTTTCTATTTATGCCTCACCTAGCACGCAATAAAACCGCGGCTCAGTCAACTTGACGTTTTTGGCCCTTATGTGAATAGCTCAAATTTTGCCATTAGAAGCAGCAAGTTTTCTGATAAACTAAGACCAAATATATGAGCTGTGGAAGCCACATTGTTCGGTACGTATGTTTTTATCAGCACTGCTATTGAATGCTTAGCGTAGAGTGAATGTTTAGTGCAAGGCTAGCTACTGTGTCTTGGAGATTGTGTTTACTAATAATAATCGCAGATACATGCTTTCCCATTGTTAATTGCTGTAACTGATAGTAAATTGCAGTTGAGCGCTCTCCTCACCATTGAAGTGTTCTTGCAGTCTCCGTTAAGATAGTGAGGTCTGCTTGTTTATCGCTTAACTGCGCCTGGTAGAATCTCTTAGTTTGTTTCTGTTGTATTTTCCGAAACCGTACCCAACGATCACTCGTTGCTGAAGTTTGCTGCTTGATTTTGTGACAACCAAGTTTGCGCTTAATATCTTCCGCCCCGTTTGCAATTGCTGTAGAACAAAAGACTACAGCCCTGTTGATGCGCGGAATTCGTAAGGTGTCAGGCCATAGGCGAATGGCGCTGAGTACGTGTTTGAACCCTCTTTGAGCGTTAGCTTACCACAGCTCGCAATTAAAGCTGGCGCCGCAACAGTGACATATGCCACATATATCACATGCATGCCTTCAGAGAAAGAAGTAGCTTTAAGCCTTCCTCAGCTAGGTGTGAGGTTCCTTGCCGACAGCAACAGCTGGAATGTGAATGGAAAACTTCAGAATTGTGAGGCAGATGCTCAATAGTACTGAGGCAGATGGCATGTGACAATCTTCTTGCACAACCTGGAGTACTTTTTCTCAGTTGGGTTATTAAGAACCAAATTTCAAGTAACAAATTTTCTATTTCAAGTCGATGGCAACATGGTAGAGGAAAATATAATGTACCAAGAGCTACAGAAAGTTTGTAGGGAGAAAGTTTGCCGGTCTATTGCCACCTACATGTATTTGACGTATTCTTTGTGAATCTTGGGATCCTTCGCTAGGCGACGCTTCAAACCGATTAGTATCTTTTAAACTATGTCCAGGTTATTGGCAGTACAGTAGACCCGCATGCAGTAAATCCATCTCAGTTTCAAGAGGATTTTGTGACTGGCGCTGCAAAAATTAGTTTTAAATAAACAGAAAATACAGCACAGCGCATTTATTACCACTCACGTGCAGCACAAAAATGTTGGGTCATCTTTGTTTATTTTGGTGGACATGTCACTCTAAGAAAATTATTTATTTTGTTTTCATTGAACAAACCAGGTCTATTTCTCTGAATCCCGTTTGGTGAAGTACAGTGGCCAAACGTCGCAGACACTCTCCCATTTCTGCAGCAGCTCCCTACATGAAATACGTGCTCTCTGCGCATGCTACGCGTGCGTAATTTCTAGCAGTTCGGCGGTCAAAACTGAGAAAATTGAATAAAATGCTGGATTTACAAAGCGTTGTTTTATCAATGCTAAAAATTCCGTCCCGCGGGTTTATCATCCGTGGCTTTAGTAGACGGGGCCTACTGTACATGATAATCGTGCCTTCATGCCAATGGGAGATAGTAGTGCCCGTCGACAAACTCAACCGTTTTTTCAAAAGCGAGCATCTGTCTTCTCCCGGAAAAGACGAAATGCCGCTAGTCAAATAATCATCGCCTGAATCGTGATCACTACCAAAGTCGTCGTTTCCGTCAGGTAAAATTATTGTTTGAGTTGACTGCAGCGTTTCGTGCACAAAATCGTGAGCAACGCAGAGATTTACTTCAACCTTCAACTGCAGTTTTCGAGTCAAGCGCTGGTCCAAGCATAAACAATCTTCATCTTTAATTAGCACAGCGTCAACGCAGTTCGTCAGGAAATTTCACCCTAACGCCCAGTGACGTAGCCAGCCAAAAATTTGGGGGGGCGCAAAAAAATTTGCGGAGGCCAAAATGTTTGATTTTAGGCGAATAACAGTGTTTTGTTTGGGATACCGTCTCTCAAAGCACAAAATGACTAGATATGCTAAAAATTTTGGGTGGCATAGCCCCTTGGTCCCCCCTGGCTACACCTATACTAGCGCCCTCTGTCTCACGGAGATCAACATCCTGAGGTTAGGAAGATTTTCAACAACGGTACAACTGGGTACAACGTAAGGTTTCACAATAATAACGTCCACTGCAATCATTACATTCAGTTCGATAAACATCATCCATAAACCTTAAACGTCTTGCATATACATTAAATTAAAACGGTGTCAAGCCCTCTAGGTACAGTCAACGTATGGATATTTATGAGTTTCCGTTATCCGAAAGCGTCCAATATATCGACCAGATTCCTAGCACAGCTTGACACAATGCTTCCAGGGTCTAGAAAGGCATTGGTAGCTATCTTATGATTGGTGTGTTCCACAACCACTGGGACCACTTTTTGAATAAATGTTTGTTTTCATTGCAAAAGTCTAGACCTATTTTGTTGGTACAAAGGAGCAAACTGCGCTAGGTCGTTCCATGCATCACTTTTGCCTGAAGCAAGTTCGGGAAGATGCAGTGAAACGTGACGAGGTTTCTCACGTCCGACCATGGTGCAGACAGTTTTCTCACACATTCCTTTATCACGTGTCCACCACTGAGACGTTGATAGCATTAATTCTTTGCACGCACGAACGTTTCCGGTCGCGGCAACTGGTAGCGGGGAATTTACGGCACTTCGTAACACCATGCTGGTTTGAGCAAGAAACACACTGCAAGCAATAATTCGTCGATTTTTTCGATTGGTTTTGGGTGATGCGGCTGTCTGTCACATGTGCAGCTACTGATGCATGTCTGCTGCTGGTTGATTGATGAGATGTCGCTTATTTTTATAATGTTCTCCCAAACATGCAGTTAACAAACTGGTTTTGCTCAGTAACGAAATATGTTTGAACCATAAAATTAACACGCCTTCTCGTTTTGCATGTAATCCCTTGGACTTCTTCGTGCGCGCGCGCCAGCCTAGTTTAGTATTTATCATAGAAATTTTGCCAAGGTGTTACCTTAAAAAATTAATGATAAACACTTTTTTACAGGTGAAAAATTTTCAGTGCAAATAAGCCAATGAAAAATAAAAACAAAACGATTTTGTTAAGGCCAACCAACTTGAGGCAAGGCCAGAAAAAGACCAAAAACCCAAACAAAACTGTTATGCGAACCAACCTGAAGAAAAGCCAGATTTCTGAAATGTGGTCGAAAAAAGGCCAACCTGACAACCCTGCTTCGTAGTGTTGCAAAAGAATCACTCGCCGCATTTCGTCACTCTGTCTCTTTTTAACAATGTATGTCTCGAACCGGCGTTCAAACGTTCGTAAATGGGTTTTCATCAGATTTGTTTGTGATTGGCCAAGACAGTGTACCATCACCAATGGCGGCACACTGAGGGCTACAGCCTTGAGCAGAATACTCAAGCAAATGGTCACTAACTCGTCTGTCTTTGATGTAACTGCGCCCAAGCTCGGAAATCTCGATTTTGAAACGAGAAAAACGTTAACACCGCGATCTGCTACAGGCGAGCCCCGTAGGCGCACGCCGGCGTTTTGCTTAGACTCAGAAAGTGGTACTGTTACCAGCAGACGAAAACTTACCTTCTCGATGCATTGGCTTCGATGTTTCATTGCAAGACTGGAAAGATTGTAGTTCCCATATTTCTGTCTCCGCTTCTGCCCATTTCAGTTCCTATACTTTTACACGTCAGGAGTGTTCATTTTCCATTTTCGTGCTTTGAGCATCTTCTTCAGCATCTTTCAGCGCTTTTTCAGCATTCCGATCCAGGCGAGTAGCCAGAAATTTTAACAGGGGAGGGGAAAAAGCAAAGTCGCAACATGTAAATAATTAATGCCCCTTGTTTTTAAAGCATCAACCATAAAAAGTGCAATTGCCTGGATTCATTTTCATGAACAGTTGCTTTCAGGTTTAATCTGGCACATGAAAAGTCTGCTTTCATTGAATTCACAAATTTAAACGTTTGTGTTTAGTAAAGTTCCGAGCTTCTACTTTGGATCAAAGCCACCATTTGCTCGTAAAACTTTCCAGTAAATGCGCTTGTGAAATTCTCGTTACCGAAAGTGCAGGATCTGCAGTGTGCTTTTTGCAGCCAATGCTTGAGCAACAAATCATCGATTACGCCATTTTATATTCAGTGCTTCTGATGTACACCAACACACTTTGAATCGAAGCCGAGTAGCGACTTTGCTCTTATAAAACACGGACTTACGAAGCAAGCCTTCTACAAAACTTGCGCGCGTGGAAGACGTAGATCTCACTGTTGTCCAATTCTCAAGCGACTAATTCACTACGCAACTGATAAACGTAAACGCTGGCTTGAGGCTCTCCAGGCGATTGAAAAGATGTTTGGCTTGCTTCCAAAAATGATTAGGATGTAGCTACAGTATTCGGAGGCAATAAAATGATTCATAGCTACTTCAAACTTGCTTTGTATGGGTTTGATCAGACTTTGCTAAATTAAGTGACTGTATTGAGATATACGGTACAATAAAATTATAATCTCAACAACATCGTAACCCCAGTATTACAAAACTTATTGACCACATTCAACTGCATGCATTGCAAAGATTGCTTAGTACTAAACCTAATCTAATTTGTACAAATCACGGTCTACTATAGAAAACACAACTTGTCTCTGGAAACTGAAGACCCACTTGGAAAAAGTTCAATTTAAGTTTCATTTTAGTCACATGCACATTATCGACAAGACAGCTTGCAAGCTATCTGCAAGTAATGGTAGTGTGAATGCTCTTAGTACGTACAAAATAAAAACATCTTGCTACTTAGACTAGATTTTACTGCTGACTCTTCTTGTTGCAGCTAAATGTTTTCAAATGTGCTGTAGCATAAGGTGGCAATTAATATCAGATGGAAATTGAAAAACTTGGAGAATGTGGATTGCACAGATCGGACTGCTGATACTTGACAAGACTTGTGATTTACTCGCCAGCTAGATGATGGGAAATCATTAATGAAAACGTATGGCTCTACATAACTGTGATTGAACCAGAGACCGAATGTAAGTGGGGGCATGTCCCTCCCAACTTTTGGACAAGGGAAGACATAATATCTTTTGTCCCCCCAACATTGTGTGATGAAAATAATCTAGTTGTACAGATTTCGACCATGACCAAAGTACACCTCAATCATGTCGTTGTCTTGTACATCGGGATATATCAAGTGACTTATCCTTCCAAGGTATTACCAAGGAATTGGTGAGGTCCAATGATGCTAGGTGTTGTGCGTTTGGCAAAATATAAATAGTATCCCAACGTACATGACAAACAACGATATGATTTAAGCATACTTTTGGGCCATTGTAGGGCGCAGCCAAGCTAGGTAATGGAATCTCAGAGATACATGTTTTTTAATTGGAATGGCATTATGTAACTGCCAATTAACTGATTCTGGGGAGGAGGACAGATGCCTTCACGTGGCCTTCCCTGTTGCGGCATTTCCTGAAATGCTTATCAAATCTGTCATCATGAGAGCAACCACTACTACTCGCGCTGGATGCGTTCAGCGTGGCATGGGTCAAACAACGCTCTTCTCAGGGCGCGGCAGCAGAAATGCTGCCGAAGACGACCCAACATACATCAGCTGAACACCGAGGGGCTCACTGAAAACAAGATCTCCGTCATTAAGCAGCTAGCCTATAAGAACAAGGCTTCCACCATCTTCCTACAGGAGACCCACTGCACAACTGCAGACAAGCTAGTGATTCCCAACTTCTCACTAGCTGGGACAATCCTGAGCAGGAATCACGGCCTTGCCACTTTTGTCCACGAGAGGTTGGAATGGCCACTGGTCGACCAATCTCCAGAACAATCAGAGACTGAGTGGTTGTGCGCAGACGTCGCAGGATACAAGATCATCAACGTCTACAAACCTCTACGCTCGCGACTCAGCCCAACGACCATCCCGACGTTCCCACACCCCAGTCTGTATGCTGGTGATTTCAACTGCCAGCATGTCAACTGGGGTTACAACATCCCCGGACGGTGAGAGCCTGGACTCCTGGGCAACATCCAACAACCTTGGACTGTTGTACAACCCACAGGAAACAGCCAGTTTCTTCTCTCGCCGTTGGAACGTCGGCA
>JGI24158J21664_10014947_pt1 | contig 10144 bp, 7 predicted proteins | sample Ectturendosymbi3_FD_21664 | JGI IMG/M metagenome (IMG submission 21664) | reverse complement strand
CCATGCTATGTTACCAGATGTAGGTTCACCATGCTATGTTACCAGATGTAGGTTCACCATGCTATGTTACCAGATGTAGGTTCACCATGCTATGTTAACACTGTCACCAGCGTTCCCTCTAAGGTGCGCAACTTCGCAATTGCGCGCGCGCACTTGCAACATTCTAAATTTAATACGGTGTATACATATATATCGCAGAGCCCTTTTAACGTTGGGAATGCTTCACTGTTTGCGTGTCTGCATGGTTGTGCAGTTGCATTGCATGCGCTTAGTGCGCAACAAAATAAACATTTGCTCAGTGTAGAATTTTCATAGAGGGAACACAGCATTACTAAAATAAACTGTTGAAAGCAGCTTTTTCTGATTACCAAATTAACTGTTGAACCCAGCTCGAGGGACTAATAAAATTCAAGTTAATTTGATGTGGAAATCATCCTGAAAATTTTAACTATCTCTCCGAATTTCATACAAATGTTGCAGATCATTTTGTTGTCTTGAGATTGTACCTATGAATTAAAAAGAAAGACATTTATCATGCTTATAAATAAACTTCACTGCTGATCAGTAGGATACTATTACCAGATCAAAAAAACGAAATTTCAACAGATATAACAAATTTTTATATTAGAAGAAAAGTATTGTGGAAACCTTGTATCAAACGTTTAATCAGACTGAACTTTTAATCAGAAAAGCCTTTTTTAGTATTTTCACATTGTTACAAAGCTCTTGAAATTCTTTTAGTTTAATATTCTTTGGGTGATATAAATTGGTATCGAAAGCCTGATTTGTGCTTCTTGCCGGGACTGTCCAAGTGAAGTTTCAAGAAACGCCACAAGTCATTCATTGGTCACTGGTCAATCACCCAATCTTTCATTTGAGAGTCCTTTTCCAAGGCCGGCATTGCTGGCATTATCTGCAAACATTGAGGGATTATCATCCACAAAAGAAGATCTTCTTGCCAACATCTGCAAGGAACAAGACTGTGACATCCTGTGTATCCAGGAAACCCACCGCGGTCCTAACCAGAACTGACCGCGTATCCCAGGAATGACCCTGGTAATTGAGTGTCCTCATGAAAAACATGGGAGTGCTATATTTGTCAAAGCCGATACAACTGTAGAATCAACATTCAATTCTAGCTTTAACAACATCGAAATCCTACGCACCACTTTGAATGGACTCACCATCACTTCTATTTACAAACCGCCCAATGAACCATTCAGTACGGCGTGTGTACCTACCAGCAATGAAGAAGTTTTGGAGACTTCAATAGCCACAGTACCAACTGGGGCTACGATCAAACCAATAGTGATGGAGAAGCAGTGGAACAATGGGCCGAAACTCACAATCTGAATCTGATCCATGATGCCAAGCTCCCTAAGTCATTCAATAGTGGACGCTGGAAAAAAGGTTATAACCCAGATTTAATCTTTGTGACTTCCAACATTGCCGTGAACTTGTGCCACCCCACTTTGGAAAAGTTTCCTCCAATACTGACAGTTCCTCTTCTAAAATTTACATAGGAACGACCTTTTTGTTGCTCAAGACGTTTTTCATAATGCTGGTAACATACTCCGTTGATGATATCTCTCACTAATTGTAGGAGCACATTTTTTATTAAACTAGAAAATTTTGTCCAATCTTGAACTGCAGCGGGATCTAAAATCCCACAGAAATATAATTCAAATGCCTTCTTCCCTGAATTGAAATTTGTTTTTTAATTTGCATGCATGGGAAACATCGAAATTTAAACAATCAGTCCTAACCCTTGTTTCACCCGTTTCTGCAATTGGCATTAGAGACAATAACATTACAGACAAAGATCTTATATGAGGATATGAAACCGATTGAACACGTTCTGCTTCAACAGATATGCGTACTTTCTCATCTGATGTGTGCAGGCAAACACTGTAATAATCAGTTATCTTTATATTATTGAACACATTGAAGTTGCTGATGAATTTAACACTTTAGAAACGCAGATTTAGCGCAATTTTTCATAACTAAACGTAAACACCCAGATCGACTAAAAAAGCAGACGTGGGTGGAAAAAAACTGCACTGGGAGGCCTGGTCACATGCGGAAAAATGCCTACTACCGTAAATTGAAGTGAACGTTTGAAGATTTATTGCCGTGCTATTGTTATGCAATAAAAACCAACAGTAGAAAAACCGCTAGCAAGTTTCGCAACCTGCCTTTGTAGGCGATGGAGCGGACATGAGCGAACTGCAATCTCATCATGGCATAACACGAGAACAGTATTCCTATGGCTCTTGGATAGTGTCAGTGTCACACCGGTAAATAAACTGGCATTACAACAATTAAATAAATTAATCGGAACTTAGGTGCTAACTTCAAGTTTTCTAGAAATTTTTGGTTCTTAGTCCCAATTTCCAGGGGGGAAAATGCCCGTTTTGTCCCCCCTGCGGACGCCCATGGTCTCGGTCCAGTCATGCTAAATACCTCGACCCTGCACTAAACGACAGTTGCCGCGTTATTACAGGATGCCTAAAACCCACCAACACAAACTGTTTGTATCTTCTCGCTGGAAATACCCCACACCCGATATCCGAAGAGAGGTGATAAGCAGACGGGAAAGGTACAAAGCAATACACGAGCCAAGCCATATGCTGTACGGATCCCAGCAAGCGAATCAAAGATTAAAATCAAGAAAAAGCTTTCTTCACAGCACACCCCTACTTTCCAGGCCATCTGAAGAAACTCGGCTGGAGCTGTGGAAAGATCGGCTAAGAGTCAGTCCCCCGAAACCGGCCCTAAATATCGAGTCAGCTGTAGAAATTGCCTCCGGTCACCTGGCTTCCTGAGCATATTGGAAATGTCTCAACCGACTCCGCACCGGAGTTGTGAGAAGCAAAAGTACACTTGCTCAGTTTGGCCTCTACAGTGGCCCGACTCTGTGTAGGTGTGGTTCCGCAGAGGACACAGCTGGACACCTCCTTCGATGCCCACTGCTTCCAAGAGGATGCACGCTGTTAGACCTCTCAAACAATAACAGCATCGCTGAAACAACCGTGGAGTTCTGGATGAATTACGTTTAGAGACACGAATCATCGTCATCATTTGAGAGTCGGACACTAAATATCTCAGCTATCCCTCCTCCCCAATCAATACCTGTAGAATAGACTTTTTCCTGAAATTGTTTTGAATTGACAAGCCCCAAAAGTTTATGATTGGTACGAAATTTAAAATCTGCTTAAATATTTTTAAGAACGCCTGTAGGTCCAGATCTGATATTTGCGAACCGTAGTTAGCGGCAATAGTGTTTCAGATATTTCCTGAAAAATATCAACAACAGCGAAGTAAAAAGCAAATAAAATTTGGTCGTCAGTGTTTACTCTCGAAAATCTTTATTCCACCAAAATTCATTTTAGTAAAGAAGCAGCCAAGTTGAAATTATAGATTTGAGATGATTTTCCACATTTAAGCCCAGCCCTGATTGCAGCCACGTTTTGAAACAAACATATTTTCGGGTTTTGGTTATAAGACGTCATGGGATGCTTTGGCTGCAAGAATTAGTTTTGGGAAGAATGATGTCAGAAAATGTGCCTTTACGCAAAATTAAGCGAACACTGAAAGTAACTTATGTTTGAAATATAAGGATGAAGTAGTGGAATGATTGTACGTCTGCGGGCACTTCCTCTACTGAAAGTTGAAGCAGCGGCTTGCCTGCGCACTTACGCACTAGGCTAAAGGCAGTTCCCAGTAGCTTTCGTGCTACTAGGGATGATATGCTTAGCGCGTCGCATGTAGCAGCCACCGCGCTGCTACAAAGTCATAATGTCAAAGGTTTGAACACTGTATGTACGTGGTTTGTTTCAAAACATCTTTTGAGAAAAGGGAAATAACTTTTTGCGGGTAAAGACCAAGAACAACTTCTCTCCCAAAAACTTTACAAAATGAATCAGAGCTTGAAAAAACATTCATCAATGTTTTTGCGTAGAAGTACCTTCAATATTGTTGCAATGTTTTAGCTTTATTCTTCGTTATTTAACTTTACTAAATGAAAGTTTAGTGAACAAATACTATACATATAGAACAATTAGGCTGCGTAAGCAGTTCCGTAAGAAAGGAGCCGGTCTAACATAAGTGCCGTTCAGCCGGTCTAAAATGACATTGAAATCATCTCGCAAAATAGTTGAGTTTTATTGTTTCAGAGGTGCAGTTGGACATAAACTTTCTTGGATAAAATGTGTTTGTCTGCGGCATAGAAAAGGACATTCCTCTTTCAGTTGTTTTACTACTGAGTCTATGAATCATTGACGCTTTTAAAATGAAACGTCTTAAGCTCAGGGTTGCGGGATCGGAGTCGGAAGTTTTTGGGTGGAGTCGGATTTGTTATCCGACTCCGGAAGTCCAATTGAATCATTTTTTACATCGCAATCCTAAGTTAGGAATCCTAACTCGTGCCTGTTGAAATGGTACAATTTCTTTTCAAACTTTTATTGAAACAGAGAATTCTTGCTGTGTACCACGATTTCCATTGATTGCTAGTTCCTACATAATTGTTGACAGCCAAAATGCATTCACATTAAGTTAAGGGGTTGGAGTCGGTGTCGGAAATTCAGAAAAGGTCGGTGGCAGAGTCGGAAATTTCGGATAGTTTGGAGTCGGACATTTTACCTCAGACTCCACAACCCTGCTTAGACTGTCAGGTAGCACCTTGAACAAATGGCAAGCAAGGTCAATTTTTAGTCTTAGGGGTTTCTCACGCAGAAGAATCCGGAGAAATGTGCATTTGCAACAATGAGCGTCTCCGAGATAAATACCAAACGGGCGCCATAAATGAGACATCGGCCAAACGCTGTTGAAACGTGGAAACTACAGCATATGTTATATAGGTATCCGTTCAAAACAGATCTGTTCGTAACAGACCACCTTCATAATAGACTCGTTATGAGTATTGTCTGTTGTGAATGGGTTTCCAGAACCATTTGCTTCGGAAACTTTCATTCCGCTCCAGGGTTGCCAGGTTGGCCTTTTTAGGCCAAATTTTAGAAATCCGGCCTCATTTCAAATTGGTTGGCCTAAAAAAATTGTAAAAAATTTTTGGCCTTTTATCCTTCTTAGGCTCATCTCAAGTTGGTTGGCATTACAAAATATGTTTAGCCTTTTGGCTTTTTTACACAGAAAAGTTTCTTCTGAAGAAAACTATTCCTATTCCATTTTTTCAGCAACACATTTGCAAATTTTTTGTGATATATTTGTGATATACTGTATTTGACCGACGTCGGTGTTCTGATGTTGGTAAGATTTGAGGGATGCAAGATTCGAAATAATTTTTTTGCGTAATCACTGAAAATGTGTGCACTGTTTGGTGCGTTGTAAGCACTAAGCAGGCCCAACACTTGCAGACAGGTCTGCATTTCCGCGATAGAAATTTGACAATGATGTCTATGAAGTGAAAGGGCTCTTATTGTTCTGGATCTGGTCGTAAGTGCAGGAGTGAATCGGAGATGACGACTTTCGTGTGGGTGCAGAAAGCTGCCTATGGATCAGTATGCAAACTGTTGCACCATTGTACCCAAAGTGCGGTAATGGTAATAGTTTTATCTCACAAACCAAGAAAAGTCAGAGAAGCATCAGTAATGAGCTGCAGTACAAACAAGACCAAACAAGACTAATCTCAATTTCGAAGAACATTTCTCGTGATATTCCTGCAATTACAGTAAATGTTTATTTGTGACAAAGGAATAGAAATACCACAAAGTTTGGATTTTTTCTAGCCTTTAAACAATCGTTTTGGCCTTTTTCTGGTTTTATTTTTAGCATTGTTTGACTTTTTATTGAAATTTTCATCTGGCTACCTTGTTTCTCTCCCAATGCCGGAATCCTGTATGGCGATGAATGTACTTATAGATGGGGCGCTGTTTCGGTGTTTTGCTTCACTTTCAGTATTGACTGTGTTTATCAACAAACACCTACTCTGTAATGTCTTATGACCAAACAGTTTTGTGTTCTTGCGTCATTCGATTGCCATTGTGATATGGACCATGAGTTTGAATCAAACACGCAAAAATAAAACGTAGTAGGCCGGATACTAGCAAATCTATTTTAACTGTTTTGTACGTTAATTTTTAATATTGCGTAGACTCCACAAAACTGCAGTGCTCCATTCCAATATCACGTTTTGACGTCATTTTTTGATAACGATTTTGATGAAATCCATGATGAGCAACAGCAGCTACTGAAAATCGGTTTTAAGTATAAGTCTACGAAACCGCTGTGCTGAAACCGTTATACTCTTTCCACATCTGGCAATCTTGCAAGCAGACTTGTTATTGGAAAGAAAATAGTAATAGGAATCGCATTGAAATTTTGGTCATGATTATGTTACAAGCTTGGGTGTCGGAAAGAAATTTTCCAGGGGGGAAAGTAGTGAATTTTTTCCAGGTAGTTGCCAAGAATATTTTTCCAGGAGGGTCCAGCAGTAGTTGAATTTCATTTTACCAACTCAAAAGTCAGAAAATAATTTTTTTCTACTACAAAATTAATAGGAAAATGTCAAATTTCACAATCCAGGGCGGGTCTTAGCTCCCCTGCCCCCTCTTGCGACGCCCACAGTTTTAATCAGAAACAACATTTAGTCCCTCACACTTGAACATAGACCTACATGCCTTTCAACCTCACACTTGAACATAGACCTACATGCCTTTCAACCTCACACTTGAACATAGACCTGCATGCCTTTCAGCCTCACACTTGAACATAGACCTACATGCCTTTCAGCAGAATTAAAGCAGTTTTAACAAAATCTCTGGATAATTTCCCCGTCTTACCAGATTAACAACTTTGTGGCATAGCAACACAAAACCTAAATCAGAGCCCACCTCACCTTTCATATGTGCCCAACAGGACCACGAAAGTCACCAAGGACTGCATTTGATGTTCAGGTTGGCAGCAATGAAAATTGCACTTTTAGCGTAATTCCAAAATTTACAATAGAAATATGGCGCAACTGTGCAATCCGATGTAGTGAGAATATTTCTTTTTATCATTCACTGTACGCCATATTTACAAGTAATGATGTAGTTTCAAGACTGGTCTGCCTCTCGAGATCGGTATTGTAAGTCCCGGTCTTGATCCCAAAACTTTGAATGCTCGTATGTTTAGTTTCTATCAGTTGCTTTTCAAATCTCGGTCTGGGCATTGAACAACTTTTGGTCTCGAAGTTTGAACTAACACAGAATGTTGGAGGTACGGTGTGAACTACGTCACTGTTTGATCAGCGTTGGAGACGAATTCCTTGTTTCTCGTACAAGCTTTCTTACACCGCCGCCCAACATCGAGACCACAGGATTGATGTGATGCACAGAAGACCAGCGACTTTAGTTGTTCGAAAAGTAAGTTGACTGCAGTGCGAGTCAGTCCCCGTGACTCATCAAAACGAACCCGCCTTTTCAGTTTGAACAGAGGATTTACCATTGACTTCCCGCGATGCCGTACAGGAACTTGCTCCGGGCTGCATTTGCGTGAGCTAAGGATATCGCCAAAGTTGTGGCTAACGCAAGGTGAGTGCTCACAAAAAACTTACACAGAGGTAGAACTAAGCTGCTTTCAAATGGACGAAACTGGCAACTGTACCAGTTTCGTTGACGATTTCCGGGCATTAGTCTAATAAACAGTTATTATGCACAGAAGGGCAAAGGCACTAAATTTTTAACCGAAACAGTTACCCGGTTTGACTCACGCACCGCCGCTGTTAATATCGACCTTGGAGCTGTCCTGGTGCAATTCAACAGCGCTTCGTACGAGACGCTTTTCTTGTGTAGTCCCTTCCTCTTACTTTACCAACGTAGTCCTATGTTTGACCATTAAACCACTCGAGCCAGTACGCCTGCCTCGGCAAATAATTGCCAGTTGATTGAGATAAACTGACAAAATGGGTCAATCTTCATGAAAATACCCAATCACCTCAAATTACTGTTCACGGTCGCACCATTCAGTCACAGTTGATTGATTAAATAAGGAGTGGAGAACATACTTGCTATCCCGGGTTGCATGAATTGGGGAATATCCCGGGCGGACCGCAAAAATGGATTAAGTTTATCTTAAAATTGTACCTTTATTTTTATGAGGAAAATAAGGAGATAAAACCATGAGGAACGAGAGACTTGTCCTGACTTACTGTTCAAGTATGTGCTTTATCATGGAGTTTCGTTTTGAGGCGATGTTGTACTTGGGTAACAAAACTTGGGTAACGAATCTAATTTGGGTAACGAAAATTCCGATGAGAACCATATTTAAATGTTCATGAGAGCTGCATTTGGCCAATGTATCGGAGGTTCCCCACTGGATTAAATGCTTTGCTGCAATTTCACTCGTGCGGCCGGAATGATCCGCGAAAATGCAAATATCCGCACCATGTTGTTTGTAGGTTCCACATCAGCGTTGCTAACAACATGTATCTTGGTTTCACGCAAAACAGCCGCAACTATCGAATCAAGGTCATGCTGAAGGCCGGAATTCCCTTTTGGTGCGATAGATTTTCTGAGCTTTGTGTATCCTATACATGTTTGACCAGACCCTAGCGTGACCATGTAATTTATGAAGAGAAAGCGGTTGGAAAGATATTAATAGCAAGGTTCTTTCCGCTCGTACACGCAATGACTAAATCTACCCTGTTGGGAGTGAAGGAACCGAAAGAAACCGTTCTTGGTCAACGCAGAATGCACGTTAATCAGCCTAATACCCCTAACCGCATGATTGCAGGAGTTTGCCCAAGTTTTTCATTAAAGGATTTAAGTGGACTAATTGTGACCTCCACTGATCACTTCCGTTTTTGATTCATTCTACATTTGTAACAACCCGACTGTTCTGAACATTTTTTCATTTACCATCAAAATTTATCAATAGGCTACTGCCCAGTTTTTGGCAAGTTCTCAACAAGGTTGTCAATTTCGCATTTTTGGTCCAAATTTCAGAAATTTGATCCCAATTAATACTTGCTAGCCCCAAAATTTTCGTTTGGCCTTTTTCCAGGTTAGATTTGTTTTGATATCTTGCTTTTACTCTGAGATATTGCAAAGTTTTTGGTCACTCTTGCCTTCCGCCGTTGAAATACCATTCCAAGTGAAATTTGATATCAGTGCCGATGAACGATTTATTTCAGTTTATAGCTACACATGGAAATTAAGTTGTGCTCTTACTATCTTTCATCATGTGCTTGTTTTGCTGTTGAGCTCGTTTTGATTGAGGAGCACAGCCGTTTAAAACATTACTAAACACGAGTTCATATGACTTTGTAACTGCATAAAAATTTGGAAAAATGGTTGTCCTTTCGTTTGGCCCCGTATTTTAGAGTTTGGCTTTTTTTGGGACTGGATTTGGCCACGTAACAAAAATTGTCTGGCAACCCTGGTTCTCAACGCTGTGAGGGGTTCTGTCTCTCTCTCGGCTTCCCTCGCGTACAGCAGTGGTAAAACAACAATCCACCCGTTTTCACGGCCCAATAATGTGAACAGCCTTTTCTATCACCGGCTATTTCTTGCTTTCTGTGGGAAGAGTGACAGACCCAGATAAGTACAGGGGGGGCGGGTTTCATGGACAGCAAAGGATCGTACGCATCACTGCCCCGATCGCAATTGGTGGAAGCAGCAGAACATTACTGTGGTCGGATATGCTCCACAAGTACCAGGGAGCTCAATTAATTCTGTTCAATTTTTTACTGCGTTCCTCTTCAAAATAAACGTAGCAGGCAGTGACGTTGGTTCCATGTTACATTTCCCACTCGCAAATAATACGTTTCTTCACAAGAGACCTGAACGTTTGGACGAAATAACTTCAATCGAGATTTTTTCAAAATGTCATATTTTGCTGAACCTGGGTATCAACTCCAACAGAGTAAGGAGTGACTGAAAATGACGATCGAATAAAAGTGAGATCATTCAGTGTTTCCTGAAAGAAGTCGTCCCTCGACGAACACTCAACCACTGTGGTGTTAAACATCAAACACTCAACCACTGTGGTGTTAAACATCAAACACTCAACCACTGTGGTGTTAAACATCAAACAATCAACCACTGTGGTGTTAAACATCAAACACTGAATGAGCCCTTCTCTGCTGAACTTCTCATGTCGTGTTCATTACGTCATACGAGCATGACACAACAATTGTCAGGTCCTA
>JGI24158J21664_10014945_pt1 | contig 10144 bp, 8 predicted proteins | sample Ectturendosymbi3_FD_21664 | JGI IMG/M metagenome (IMG submission 21664) | reverse complement strand
TTATTTGAAACAAATAAATTTCATCACGGGGGGCCCCCTTCCAGCGGGGGGCCCGGGGCAATTGCCCCCGTTGCCCCCCCCCCTTAATCCGGCCCTGGACCCCGCGCTACGCCTACTAACCTTCGCAAGCTGACACTCTCCATCGAAGCTTCTTGTGCAGCGCCGGAGTGGAGCCCACAGTTTTTTTAAGCGTAGGGCCAAGGAAGGAAAATCAAAGTGAACTGCGCGTTGTTTAAACATTTTCATTAATCATAATTCGTTCTGAAATCGTAGCAGTGGTCATAGTCTCCGATATGTGGCCCAGTTTCAATATCAGCTAGTTAAGGCAGAGAGTGCTTAAGCTTTAAAGCTCTTTTCTGTTTTAGTTGTAAGAGTTTTGTGCCCTACTTGAAGCAGAAGGGTATTGCTGTTTGAACAGTAACTGCCACTTGTCTTCTGAAAGCAAAGTTTAGGTAGTAGTTGCAAATGTTTGCTACTTAGTCGGTCTTGCATTTTTTAGGTAGTAGTTGCAAATGTTTGCTACTTAGCGCTATGAATTTTCCTTCGTAGCGATCTGATGAGGCAGCCTCTTTTCATATTTCTTTATTGCCCTCAAAATTTACAATTGACCATCCCAGTGACCGTGGCATCCGGAGAAAGGAGTTTTCTAAGCTGACACTAATTAAAATCCTCGTATGTGAGATCACCAATCCAGCAAAAGCGCCTAAATGGTTTGACGATTATGTCCATTGAATCCAAAATTAGCAGAGGCTTACACTTGGACAAAGTTCTGAAGGGCACTGCTAATGCTAAAGCGCAAAAAATACGCTTTTCTTAGAAAATGCATTTTTTGTATTGTAGGCTACAATAGCCTAAAACAGGGTTGTGGAGCCAGAGCTAAATTTAAACCTTCAGTTCCAGGCATCCAAAGTTTTTGGCTTGAGTTCCGGCTCCAAATAGATTTGGTACATTGAAAACTGAAAACAAATACCTTAATTGTACAATTGTATTACACCAACAAAGATAAAGGACGTCGCAACATGATATATTTGATGAATAGTGGAAAGTGTGCAAAAACTTTTGAGAACCTCTGGTCTACACACAAACGAACTTGGGCGTAGGAAGGATTTATTCCAGGGGCGACAAAAGTGGATTTTTACAGGTGCTGGCAAAAGCATTCTTCAAGGGGCAAACAACGATTAAATTTTCCTTTTACAAACTCGAAACTAAGAAAAAAATATTTTCAAATTTCAAAATTCGGGGTCCAGTCCAAGACCCACAGGCACCCCCTTCGAACAACCATAAAAACGAGGATATATGTAAACGTACGACAAACCACGCTCGTCCCGCAATAAGTTAACTCGCTTGCCCCCCAAGGACAGCGTAATGTAACCCGAAACCAAATTTCAGGCTTCACCATGTAAAAGCTTTTGGCTTCGGCTCCAGCTACAACCATCCAAAGCTGCTTGGGCTCGGGCTCCAATCCCACAGCCCATTTATCTATTTCATTTGGATTTGCCATTATTGTGCAGCATTATAATGCAAAGTTGCATAAGCTTTGTAGTTCTTGTGTGAAGTCCTGTTGCCACAATTTTTCGTTTGTTGCTAAGGTGTTATATCTTATCTTGGCTGGCTGACTAAATCAAGCAGTGTTGCTGATTTCATTTAACACATGGCCAATTAGCCTGACGTACACCGCGTTAGGTTCTGGTGAGACAGACGGTTTTGAGTATAGCAACTCATGGATTTATTGGGTGTTACGGAAATGTTCGTGGAACGGACATGGAAAGTCTCCGCGGCAGAAGTGAACCGGAGGTTATGCCCCAGACACCTCTAGTTTGGCATTGCCATTTTCGGACCTTACTCTTTCACCATAACTCATGATTTGTATGATTATGACTTGATGCCCTCTTAAAAAGTTTCTGCACAAGCCATTGAGTGGGGCCCCGCAAAAATGCTTCTAATCGGGCCCCGCACTTTCTAAGGCCGGCCCTGGATACACGCAGGCAATATCAGAAAAAAAGCAAACTTTGAAACAACACACCGGCAACTGTTTCAATCTCTTATCGCCCCACAGAAGCCTGGTATAATGGAAAAAAACAGTGAGGATCTTTAGAGGCGCCAGGCATGTGTAGTTTGAAAAGAATCTCTGCATTCGATTCTTGTGAACTTTTCAGACGGTAACCGTACCAGAGAGTTGACATTTTATTTATGGTATGGTGTTTTGCCGAAACAAACGTACATATTTGTCTTCTTCTACCTTCATTATTCCTGCTAAATTCAGGGCTGAGTTGTTCTTGCCTGTTACCAATCCGTTCCTAGTGTTGTTTCATGCTTTTTGGATCTCAGTTCTTTTTTCCATTTAAATCCCTGACTACTACCGACAAAGAGTAGCACAACGTAGAGACGGTTAAAAGTTTGTCGTTGTGTCCGCTACTTCTTGGAAAGGTGCCACAGGCATGCTCTTTTCGTCTGCAATTCGACCTCACCGTGTTTGTGTTTGTTTATCTTTCTAAATGTGGTTTTTCATTTTCAACTATTTGTCAAAATGTTTCAAACGGGGCGAGTTGTTTAGATGACCTCGATGTTCTTTCACCAATCCTCTGTGACACAGTGACAATCATTGTTTACACTGATCAGTTTACTTGTCATTGCGTTTTTATTCAATATGTTTCCACTGAAAATTGGTTACTTTTTTTGCATGATGGCTTTTCGCAATGTCTGTGCTAATTAGCTGAGTCACATGAAACAATAAATCTCTCTCTCGTCTTGCCATTGCTGGAAGCGTAGCTCTCTACCGCCATGTAGCTAGCCATCGTGATGCGCGGAAAGATGATGGAAGTTTTTGTCTACTGTACTTTATGTGCTTCCCTTACCCGTCCATATTTCAAAGTCTGCGCAGAAAATGGTAAGTATTGTAGCTTTCGAGAAACGATGCCGGAAAACTTAATAACTTCATTTGTTTAGTTGTGAGGAATAAGAACAACATGCCTTCTAGCTATTGCGCTTGAAAACCTGCTAAAACTTTATTTTCTTTGCAGCAGATCTTCATTTTCGAGCACCTGTCAAATTTTCGCTCTAAGTCGTAAAGCGGCGATGTTCTTACACTCAGCACCAGAGACAGGACGGGGTCTGCTTTTTCTCTTCGCAACGATCTGAAAGATACATTCCTCTTTTCGAAACCACTGCGCTTGCAGGAGTAAGAAAAAATATGAATGAGAGGACACTTGAGGAACACAAATAAACTTTGCTAGCATAAAGAAATGAAGTTTCATCGCAACTATGGACATAGGGCTCGTAAGAGGCAACGGAAACACACAACAATGGCCGAAATCCAGGTACATCCATATTATTCAAAAATTATACGAACGCCTTGTATTATATAACGTTTCAAGGAAATGCAGGCTAAATTCAGGCTATCATTAACACCTGTGCTGACGAGGTCTTTGAATGACGGTGAATTTAAGCTGTTATATCCAAATGTTCCGAGGTCGGCACCAAACGTCTTTGAACAATGTGATATTAAGCAGAGCTGTGGAGCTGAAAGTTAAAGCTCAGGTTCTGGTTCCTTGTAGCTAAAAGTTTTTGTCTCCACTTCCGGCTTCTAAACGTTTTTGATTCTGTCTCTGAAACCATCACCAATCATCCAAAATTACTTCGGTTCCGGCTGCGCAGCCCTGCTTTTAGAACTAGTTTCAAATGAAATTTAATACATCGCACTGCACCACATGTTCTGTAAATTCATAACGCATTCAAAACGTCCAAATGCACTGAATGTGTTATCAAACTACGAACTACATTCAGTTAAACAATAATGAATAGAAAAAATGACTCTGGCTCTAGGAATCTAACAATTTTGACTCCAGCTTTAGCATCCAAACGTTCTTCGCTCTGGCCCCAACGATCCGAAATAGCTTGGGTTGCATTACTACATCCTTGATATTACGTCAGAAGTCTCTCTGACACAACTCTACGAAAGCAACTTGGCAAAATGCTAGGAGAAGACTCTACGACTATGGGAATCCTCACGCAGGCTGTATTTGACCACCAAAGAAAGCTGGACCCTCAGATATAGGCTAGAGCTAACAAAAAGACTGAGAACTGATATTTTCTTGAAAACAAAAATTGAAAACGATGTTGCTGTATTTATCTGTGTTATGTTGTTTCGTGTTCATGATTTCGTTATACTTGCTAAGTGTACACACTTCCAGGGGCGTAACGAGCGGGGGCAAGAGGGGCACAATTTCCCCCATCTAACCTCGTAACGCCCCTGCAGACTTTCACGGACGTCGGAAGAATTTTTTCCAGGGGGACATTAGCGGATTTTTCCACAGCTAATCATAAAAATTTCTCCAGGGGAGGGTCAAACGTGATGAAATTTCATTTTACCTTATCGAAACTACGAAAACGACGTTTTTTGCTAAAAATGTAATAGAAAAATGTCAAATTTCAAAATCCAGGGGGAAAACCCCCTCCTGCCCCCCTCCGACGCCCATGCACACTTCTTATATCGTTTCTTCGAAGATAGTCAAAGATAGGCAATGCCGGAAAAATCCGGGGAATGCCGTTTGTCTTCCTCAACCAATTCTTGTTCTTTTCCTGTAAAAGAAGTGATATTTCAGTTTCCAGTTACGAGCTTATGACCAGATCACTGTTTATGCGTGGCTTTAAAGTCTCCCAGAGTTGAAGCGCTCCACGCCAGAACCGTCGCCAGAAAGTTTTCAATAGGGGGGCTTTGCATTTCTGAGGGGGGCTTTGGGTTTGTGCGGGAGGGGCTTGACACTCAAAAATTAACAAAAACTCAACTGATTTATAGTGTTTCATGTTACAATTTGGGGGGCTTGGAGATTCGTATGGGAGGGCTAAGCCCCCAAATCCCCCCCGTGGCGACGGGACTGCTCCACGCTGTCACGATTGTCCTCCTCACATGAGAAGCGGGGCAACGTGAAGCCTGCAGTTATGGATAGCTGGTAGGGAAAACTATCATGAATTTTTCCAACGAACATCTATGCCTAAAGCCCGAACGCAGTCCTTGGGCACGCTCGCGACGGCCGATGCGCGATGGGTTTGAGTAATTTTCCGTCATGGTAGTAGCTGTACATATTGTACTGTTGGCACCATTTAAACAGCAACTTTCGCAATATCAAGAGGCACCTTGGGAAGGCGTTGCTCTGGGCACATGTGCTTCACAAGGAAAAAATAAAATAAATAACGCAGTGTCCCTCGTATCTCGGAATCCTCTTATCAAAATAGTGGGGCGCCTGGACCTCCACTATCCCCTATGTACGCCACACAGGGCCGGATTAACCATTGGGCAAACCGGGCAAATGTCCGGGGCCTGGCGCTTTTGGGGGCATCGCGGTTGAAAATTAAAACACTCCTTTACTGGTTTCTCATGTTTTCAGGCTGTTCACCACGCGTCAAAAATGTAGAGCTTTTTGATTACTGCGTTTATTGTATAGGTTAAGGAAACTGGCAACTTTGGCATTTATCATTTTTTGAGTGACATATAAGAATTGAACCAAACAGCGCCACGCTTTACGACCCAAGAATTAGATCGAAATCAGTGCATCCATAGGCGTACGCAGAACTTTTTCCAGGAGGTAACTTCGAAATTTTGCTTATCCCTTTCAGGTTGCTGACGATGCAATGCAAATGGATGTTCACAAAACACTGTACGCTTTCTTCCCCATAAGTCTGTGCTGGTTGAACCTCAATTATCAACCTTTAGTCTGAATTGTTTTCTAGGCTTTGGTTATCAGAAATGGTTTTTCTTTTGATAAACTGCCTAATATCAGTTTTTTCGAGCCCTTTCTACAAATAGCTCATCATTTTAACTATAATCAACGCCCAGAACAACATTAGCGATGAAAAAATAAGAAAGTTGGACTCTCTCGCAAAACTGTTTCAAGCAATGAGATATGTTGACAAGACTATCACACAACTTACTAAAGTTGGAACATCACGCAGGCTTAAAAAAAACTGAGCAGATGAATTACGAAAACTCGACACAGAAAATATAGCTTTGCACTTAATGCTCACTAAGAAGTTAGAATTAAACCTTTCGTATTCACACAAGTCTGCACAGATGTATTCTAACAAGCCACGTATTTTATAGTGTGTGAAAAGAAGCTTGCATAAAAGTTGTTTGATTAAGTTATTCACTCGGGCACGTCGATCACAGTCTCACACTAACAATGGATTTTTCAAACTTGTGGAAGCACTACTACAGATTTACTCATGCCTCTTTTCACACGAATAAAACTATGCGTGGCTTACCGCTATCAGCAGTGTAACTGTCTTGCTGCATTATCTGTCAAGATGTCTGTGTAAAACAGTATGCAGGGCTCCCATGCAGTGATTTCATATAAACTCAGATTGCATATCACAAAACCCATATTCGTACAATAAAAAAACAGAAAGCTTGTGTTACGATTCTACGAACAAAAACATATGTGTGCGCTTATTTGAACAGAAACGATCGATAATCGAATACTGATTTAATTATAGTTCCTCTTCCAAATTTTATTCTGCAGCGCAAACATTAACATTTGGACGACCTTTTTGTTGCTCAAGACATTTTTCACAACGCTGTTAACATACGCCGTTGATGATATCTCTCACTAATTGTAAGAGTACATTTGTTATTAAATTAGGAAATTTTGTGCAATCTTGACCTGCAGCGAGAGCTAAAATCCCCATAAAAGTATAATCCCAATGACTTCTTCCTATAATTGAAAGTTGTTTTTCAATTTGTATGCATTGGGAAAGATCGAAATTTAAACAATCAGTCCTAGCCCTTGTTTCACCAGTTTCTTCAATTGGCATTAGAGACATAGTATTGTATATATTACCCCGACAATTATTTTGCATGAGGATATGAAACCGAAACCTTGAAGGAGGCAGCATCCAACTTACAGGCGTATTACTAGACGACGATGTAGAGGCTACTTTGGCAGAAGAACTCGTGCAATTTGCAGCCCTCTTAAACACCATTTTGTACAAGCAAGAAGCTAATCTTGATCACAGTGACGGAAAATGTATAGAATTCAGATCTATTTTTTTTGTGGAAAACAAGCTGCTATCTGCTTTTCCAAATACTGAAATTGCCTTTCGCATATACTTGTGCCTCGTGGTTTCCAACTGTACCGGAGAGCAGACTTTTTCTAAGTTGCGTAAATTTAAGACTTGTCTTCGAAGTTCAGTTGGACAGGAATAACTAAGCATGCTGTGTCTGATGAGCATGGAGCATGAGATTCGTGGAGATGCTGACCCGGAGACAATCATCAACGATTTCGCGTACAAAAAATGCGGCGTCATGAAACTTTTCGCAGCTGACTTTCTTTCAAAAAGCGCACATTGACAGAGTGACAGAGACTAGGGCAGTTCCGTCGTCACGGGGGGCTTTGGTGGGCTAAGCCCCCCAAATTGAAATATGAAACACTCTTAAGTTAGTGGAATTTTTGTCAAAATTGAATGTCAAGCCCCCCTGCACGAACGTAAAGTCCCCCCGCACAAACGTAAAGCCCCCTATTGACGACTCCCTGGCGACGGTTCTGGACCAGGGTGAGTTTAGAAAGTTCGCTACTAAGAATTCTTCGCAATCTGACGCCTTTGCAATTAGCGTATAATACGCTGACGTAACAATTAGTTGCGAAATGCTTGTCCTGATCATGGGGGTATCAGGCTAAGATCAAACAAAGGGCTATTGTCCACTAGATCACGGAACAATTAATCGATGTAACTTTTGTAAAGCTCCCACCGCAAAACTTTTTTTGGGGTTCAAGTTGCTTTTGCCTGATATTTCGTGAGAACATTTTCTCTTCACGGTGTACGTGTTGATTAGTGAGAGAGTGTAGACATACCTTTCCTCAATACACATGTGAATGGACGATTTGTGAAATGAAGATGGTTAGAGAGTCTATGACAATAAATATGGTTGTTGTGTAGTGTCACGGTAACAAAAAATTGTTTTTGGTGGTACAACTTTCTGTTCGAACAATACGAAACACCGTACATGGTCAACCCCAATTGTTTCTGAAATGTAGGCTGCCAAATCGTATTAGTTTTGACGTTTTTGACCGGGGCTTCTACAAAGTTGAAACGAGGGCATGTGAAACGCTGAGCAGTTGCGCTAAGCGTTTAGGGGGCCTCGCGGTCACGACTTTGCCCGGGGCCTCGCGTTCATTTAATCCGGCCCTGACGCCACCCATACCACACCGATAAGCCAAGACAAACTACTAACTTTGTTTCGTTATTAATGGATTTTCACTAAATAAAAATACAATATTTTAAGAATGAGACAGGAAAAGACTGCTCTCGCAAAAAGCGCACTGTGCTTGCATTCCAACGACAATAGCAACTGTTGTAGAGAACCAGCTCTTGTGGAAGAACTGGATACACCTAAGAACAGAGTAGTGGGTGTTATTTTATTTCTAATACAATAACAAGTTCATGGATGCCAGCGGCTACTGCAGCAGCCCCATCTATATTACTGCCACTTGCCTTACATTGCTTGTTCCACCAACGGCTGGGGGATAGTTTTAATCGATTATAAGCAAATGTTCCCGAGTCACCAACGTAATCATCGATTACTTGCAGCAACAATTTAAACATGAGCTAAAATGGAAGGGGCCGCAAAATTTACTAGCTAGCTTTTATTAAACATTTGTGGTCACCGACCCCTAATACATCATAAGTTAAGGACCCCTCAAGCAAAACCGTCACCAGAAAGTTTTCAATAGGGGGGCTTTTCAGTTCTGCGGGGGGTTGCGCTTGTGTGCGGGGGGCTTGACATTATAAAATTAACCAAAACTCCACTTATTTATAGTGCATCACGTTTCAATTTGGGGCCTTAGAGTTTTGTTTCGGGGGCTAAGCCCACCAAAGCCCCCGTGGCGACGGGACTGCCCTCAAGAAGAAACCTTGCAGCAATTATTCAAAATTAGGTTTTGATCATCGTACAATAGTAGTAATGGAAATGTCTGAAAAAGCCTATTAATCCTATTGAAATATCAAAGTAAACCTCACTAACCTTCACATTCATGGACCCTTTAAATCACATTCACAAACCCCTTGGCAGTGGGGTATTAAAGTTAGTGACCGGGTCAAGAAACAAGTTTGATGCCCCATATTCGAACATAAGTTTTTTTGGGAGTAAATTCACCGTACTGAGGAAATTACAATATTTAAATTTTTATCGACAGCAATAAGCCTAGCGAGAACAATTTCAGTCTGATCTCCGTGATTTGCTCCGCATAAAAATGGAATAGTCACTTGCTTCGTCTTGGAATTTTGTTTTTGACACTTTCTGTTTGATGAATGCCTTCTTTCTTCCCAAGGTGATACATGAGAGAAGTTGTTGCTTGCTTTTCTTTGAACGTAGAGGTACAGCATTTGCACTTTACAAGCAACACATGCTTCCACACTTCTGATCGCTTTCCAGTACATTTATTCCAATTGCTCGACTCAGACATTGCATAGTTACTAAAATGACGTATTAGTTGTTGCTGAACTGCTTGGACCAGCTGTATCCAACCCAAATGGCTTACTGAGCCAAAAATTATGTCACCAACTTAAACCAGCGCCACACATTGAAGGACATATTAATGAGGGCCGCACATTGAATGGCTTACTTTGATTTTAGAAAACTAAATTTAGCGCAAGCTAATGCACTTAAAGCGTTCGAACCCCAACTGCAATGGTAACAGACGTGATAAATTGGCACTGAGGACCACCTGCATCAAAAGTGTCAAAGTCAAGATTATCAAAATAAGGACTGGTCACTACGTAGGACAGTTTCACTGCAGCCGAAACGTAAACTGGGTCTTGGGTTGGACATAGCTGGCTTAGACAAATTTGCACCTGTTGGCCGCGATTCAATTTATTGGAATGAACTTCTAGCTCCACATTGCTTCAAGATGACAATGGACAATTGTGACTCACAAACGCTCTGCACAGGCAAGAAATCTATTCGCTTCAATGCATGGGCGCAGTTTTGTTGCAAAATGTGGGGGGGACAGCTTGGTGTGAAACCAATATATTCATCCGGGCGATGCTGATGAGAAGTTTTATCAATACAGATTCCCAATCTTGTTTTTAGAGGTGTTTTGAAAGCAACGCTAATCACGCTTTGCTTTATCCTTTTAACATCAAATTTTAATAG
>JGI24158J21664_10014943_pt1 | contig 10145 bp, 12 predicted proteins | sample Ectturendosymbi3_FD_21664 | JGI IMG/M metagenome (IMG submission 21664) | reverse complement strand
TCGTGTCAAACGGTTCTGATGTTTCGGTGACAAACTCTTCGCCGGCTTTGCATCCAACGCTTGCTTGTTCCACCCATTTTACGGCTCCGAATTCCTGTGTTTCCAAAGCCTGGAAAAATTTATACACTTCTGCGTTTTTTTCACAAATAACAAAACAAGCATGAAAGCAATGAGAAAACAAATACCTCAAGCAAAGAAGACAGAAAATTAAATTAAGATCGCTCAAATAAACGTATTACTACTCTTTGCAAATAAACAGTGACTTATTCTGCAATTCGGTTGATCAGTCGAGTACTAATTTAACTATGAAATAAAGTAATGTGCGAAAACTTAAGAGGGAATCGGAAAAGTGACACACTGAAAAAAGGTTACAAATGCAATTGAAGGCGAAAAATTAAAAAAAATGTGGAACTAAATAAAGCGTAGCTAAGTAAGAAAAGGAGCACAGAGTCTGAATCCCTTTCTTGAAAAAGAAAAGCTTATTGTGAACATGTCCTTCACCTACCAGCAAAGTAACGGCTACATCAACGTTGTCGAAAGCATCAGCAAGACGACAGTCGATTCTGAATCTGGTCACGTGATACTCAGTATTCAAATCAAGCTGCATGTCACGGTTGAAGGCGTCGCCTGAAGAGATTCGAACTTTTGATATCAGCAATTGTGTTCATAAGACACAACACTGTACTCACATTTTTACCCCACAAACAAACTAAAAATCCTTTACGTTTTGTAAAAATTAGTCGCCAAGTTATAGCAAAGTGATTGATCAAGTTCGCAGCCATCGTCATAAATGAAGAAAATCAAAGTTCTTGAGATGTTAATGAGAAATGAATACCGTTCGGATTGACATTCCAAAACGTTCCCGATGCTTCATCAACAGCTAAAGTTCCGTCTATGCTTGAAATTTCGCCAAGGGTATTGGTGGTTCGTGGCAGTTCATCTTCACCTTTGGTCCACTCTTCACCAGGAGAGAACATAGTTTCTTCCAACCATTCCGACTCCATTACCCAGCCTGAAACAAACCAGTGTCTTCTACTAATTAACGGGCGTTTTTCTTTCAACAAACCTTATTAAGGTCGACTAAAAAGCACTAACTGCCCACATTGCTATTTGACGGAGTTTTCAAAGATATGAAAAAAATTTTTTCCACCTTGTCCCATTTTCTTTCCATCCACTTCACACGGACAATCATTGGCAGATGACCTCATACACAGCAGCAAGTTGATGTTCCAGTTGGTTCCAGAAGGACAAGTGCACGATCTGTCGGTAGAACACTTCTCAGCAGAATCACACTCAGCCACTGGTACGCCGTCACAGTCGCTGTCGCAAACGCATGTGCATTCTGGAAACAGGAACAATAAGTTGTGTGTGTTGGTTTGTGTAATAATGTAGAGAAACGAACCGCGTCAAAACATCAGCGCTTCAGCCAAACTTAATCAAGAATTGGCGATGTCTGCGCTAGCGCTTAAGTATGAAGGAACATCTTAATTGCAGAAAACAATAGGTTTTATTTCGTCAGTTTTCCTTCGGGAAATTTCTCCCTGGGAAACCTCGTCTATAGTGGCAAAAAGTTTGCCCAATATCACCGGGATTATCTAAAGCATTTTATGCGCAGAGGCTGCTTTTTTAACAATTGAGCTGTCATTCTCAAGCTCATTTGTCCTGAGCAAAAAAAGCTTGTTGAGAAAATGGAGAAAAGTTTCTTATGAAAAGGCAAAGGATTTTCCCAAAGAAATTTTGCAAAGTAGGCATACTAAAGACCTAAAAAATTCAGTGAAATCGCTAGTTATTTGAGTTCGGTTGAAGACCGAAGGCTTTTTCTGCTCTGGGCGTGCGACTCTACACCCAACAGAAGCAACTTAGTTTCAAACATGTAGATATGTTGTTTTCAGAATGCTTCTGGAACTTTCTGGCACGTTCGGTAAACTCTGGCCAAAGTGGGCGAATGGTTTACAACAACCCTTGGCCAAGTTGTTTGATTGCGTTATACTGTGCGTCATGAACAAGAGGAAGGTGATTTGATGCATTTAGTGAAGGCAACGCTTGTTCTGAGCTGAAGCATGCGTTGAGTTTGAGGGTACAGCAGGGATTGTTTTGCCTGATGATTAATCTGCTATCGACTTTGATGTCTCGCAAGCGCCACTCGGCAAACTATTTCGACGCATTGCGCTTGGAGAAACTGATATTTTGCACAGTGGCGACCTTCAAATATGCCTCCTTTTGGTAAAGCAATCCAGGGCCCGCTGTTCCACATACAATATTCTGCAGTATTGCAAAATGTTAACGTGTTTACTAGGAAGCGTGTGGAAATATTTTCTGGCTAATGGAGCATCACAAACTGGTCAGCTGACAACCAGATCAATTCTTTTCCCGAAGGAAATGTTTGTGCTGTGAAAAAGTAGAGTCTCGACAGAATCCCCATCCACGCCCGATCCCTTTACAGTTTCACTATCACGACCAACAATTGAACAGGAGCCATACGCACCAAATCGGCTGGTTCAATTTATCTTGCCGGGGCCTGCGCTCTGGCACTTCTTGCTTGTTCGTGCACCTATACGCGCAAACTCTTTTTGCCGAAATTGGACAATGGTTCCCGTACGTACTGTTTTCCTTTCACGCGACCAGTGACCATGGGTCAAACTGGCCAAAACCCTTCCTACAAACTTTACGTAGATTTACATCGGACTGCTTGACAAAGCGCGTCCGAAAAATAATTTACATGAGTAGGTGAGGCAAGCAGTGGTTCTTTAATTTTTTCACATATTTTACCCCTTTTTATCAAACAAGGTTACCGAGTTTGCCCCAAATACACTTAATATTGCTCATTTCTTAAAAATACGAAATTAACAAAATCTTACAGTTTAGAATGATTTATAAAAATTTACATTTGCTGCAATTTATGTTTAAATGAATTTACCCCTTTGGGAGCTGAAATTTACCCACAGGGGTAAATTTACCCTAGGTTAAGAACCACTGAGCTAGGTCAGCATGAGCAGGTAAGCAGCAGTAGTAGTATGCTTTGCGCGCGCGGAGTCTGGAAGGCAATCTTAGNAATTAATAAGTGCTTCGCGATACTCTCCGAATGCTATGGTTTGAAGGCAAAACTTAGTTTCAAGTTTCAGCGAGATCCANTCGGATTAGAAACAGCATTAGTAGCATGCAGCTGTAGGGAGAACTACTTTCACATCAAGGGTAACGCGTTAAGTAGTNAATCTGTGAACAAATTTTTCTGTAAAAATCCTAACACAAACGCTAACAAGGTANATAATATCGCAAGCGTCTCNAGNTACGATTCAGATCGCGGTTACAANTATCCTTTTAATGATAAAGTAAAACCCTGGGTGCGGTTCACCATCGCAACACCTACAAAACGGTTCGACNACGTTTGAATTGAAACCTATTCTGATTCTNACCTTCCTTGGGCGCTTCGGTGCTGACGATACGAGTCACAGTCGTAGTGTCGCTGACTGGCATGGTGGTAGTTGTCGTGGCAACTGAACCGGGGTACGTCGATTGCTGCACTACAGTAGTTTGCGACCCAGCACTGGTCGTCTCCACAGAAGATGAGGAGGTGACAGGTCTAGTCGTGGTTGCAATAACCGTGGTGCTTGGCAAAATTTCTTTTGTTGTAGTTGTTTCGACAAAGTTCGTTGTGAAGCCTTCTTCTGGTGTTGTAAGCTTCTGCGGTCAAAATTAGAAATCTCTTTTCAGCGCACATAAAATATTACCACATAAATACTTCAACCAAAAAGTAGCATTCCATTTTACTGCTGAATTACACCGCAATTCGTGAGCTTTCTATTTGTCAGGCGACAGCACGAGAATAAAACTTGTACTTGGTAATAGTCTGTGACAGCCGTGACCTGCGTTCCCGGCTTCTCTGCTTCATCAATTTTGAAAGTACGACGGGTTGATTAATAGCAAAGAAGTATTGAAGTCAAAGCATTTTGACATACACACGTTGCTCAAACATATATGTTTAACGAAACAACCATTTCAATTCAGTTCCGTATTTTCGTTTTTACCTGGTGTATCTTCCTATGCTTATGGTATAACATAAGCATCGATCAAATCACACCCGACTAAGGGCCTGCATTTCAAAATAATACTTAGTGTCCTGAACATGTGGATTCAAATTTAATTTTCAAAAAATCAAATCGTGTTAAATGTCAACTTTCTCTTCAATTCAAAATTGGTGAAACTTTTAATCAAAAGTATTTGACATAAATTTTTTCAAGCTGTGCCAGAATCGCATTTACGGCTACAGCATGTCTTAAACGCTTTTAAGTTTGTTTGTTGCCATTCATTGTTTGTTTATGTCGGAAGTTACGACTGTACAGAAATTGCTATTGGGCTGAAGCAGACCATGTCGCATCTACGCACACAAAAAATATTAACAGAGAAGAGGTTTGCGTTTTGTGCTGCTACGACTTACACAAATGCCTGGATACGAATACAATCATCTACTCCTTGTTGACTGTGCTACATTGCAGCTCGGTAAAGTAATAAAGTGTGTTAAAAATTTGAACCAAGACAAATTTTTAAAGAAGTTTCAGAAATGATGCAAGTGTTACATTTTCTTTTCTTACTACTTCCTTTTCTTCCCCAGTATAACTGTTATGCTTATTGTCGTTGTGCGCATACATCTCAAAATTTAGTGGAGTTACCAAAAGACTTTCTTCACTGAAAAACATTAACTGTTCGCTGCATTACATTTGATGTTTTCAAAATCATGCTTTTTTAATTTCCATTACGCAGTGTTTAAAGCTGATCACAAGACGTTTAACAAACTTCAAAAACGTTCTAGCAACAGCGGAAATCAAGTGAACATTTTCAAAAGTTTTCAAAATATATTTTACCGCAGGTCGTGTGGTCGTGGTAATGATTTCCTTCTTCGTGGTTGTTTCCAGGGTGGTTGTGGCGAGCTCTTTGTAACATCCGAGCAGGTCTAACCTCATGCGAATGTTTTCGTGCCAAGCCATGGGAATGACCCGTACAGCGAGTGCTTCCAGAGGGTATGGAAGGACAACCTGCATCAAAAATAAGACGCCGTCATTTCGCTGGAGCGAGATCGGTGCAACAATCTGTTGCGGTATTCATAAACTTGTGCACGCGGCGTGCGCACGTCACGCGACGTTAGTAAGTGAACAAAAGTGCCGCCGAATCGTTTTGCAATATTTCGAAACAATCAAGCAGCTTGAAATCGTTAATCGAGCAAACGTTTAAGATTTTACGGAATATCAACAAAAATGAAATCGTTTTTTATACGCTCGCAATGTCATACTCAAGGAACTTGTTTGTGCACTGTTGTCCATGCGGACATACGTAATTACGTATTTTCGTGCCGTATGCAACACTCTAAATTTTGTTTAGACGATCGTTTCACCTCGTTGACGCTCGTGCCGTCAATGCTTCCGCCGAAAACAAGGGGATTTCCCTGGCGGGTTAAAGAATCTTCGTCCATGTTTAACCACTCCGTGCCATCTTTGCTGGCTTTGATAGAAAATTTGGTTACCCAACCTTCATCGCCGCCTCCTTGAATCACAATTGCAGTCACGACAACCGGTTCTTCGAACGTCACCTACAGTAGAAAACGAAGCAAACATTTGAAATGCACGCAGGTGTGTCACTAACTAGTATGCTTAATGTCACAATTGCTGAAAGATTGTTTTCAATTGCAAATGACGAATTTAATTGAAAGAAAAACAGCCAGCAATCGTAGCATAACCATGGACGTTGGGCACAAACAGCCATGGCAAGTTTAAACGTGGTTTCATTGTTGCGTACAACAGGCCCGTAAACACGGGGGGGGCTTTCGGGGGAAGTCCCCCCAAATATTTGTGTGCCCCCAAATTGTTTCGTGCCAAGAAAAATTTGTTTTAAGCATATAATGAAAACAAAAATCTTGCTCACCAAAAAATGTATTTTGCCCCACCAATCCTTAAAACCTGACTACGGGCCTGATGTACAAGCTATCATCCTGCTGCCGCTGGTTTTCGAAATAATCAAAAAATGCACAAAAGGACCCGATTCGGGTCTCTAGAATCAGAAAAAATTATCATCGGGTCCCTAGAATTAAAGAAATCGGTTCTCTACAGGTCCATACCGGGTACCTCCTATTTCCCTTAAAAAAAACGATTCCATTGCAATTTTTGTCAAGAGGCTTAGCACAATATGCAATAGCCTGATCAGCTTTATCGACAAGACCGTTTTCATATTTGCAAAATAGTGGTTTCTTGCGGCAACATAGGTTAAAAACAATTCAAGCTCACTGACAACAAACCAAAATTTCTATTCGGATTAAATTTGACCACCACTTACCTGAAGAAACTCTTCGGGACCGTTGACAGCGGGAGACCAAGCCACAACAGAGCCGTCAAATTCGCTATTAAGTCGGCCATGCTCAGGAGAGCTTCCTTCTTTCGTTGATGAGGCGCTCAGCTTAGCAACGCCAATGGTACTGGACGAGCCTACTTCTATTCCTGCTCCGTGACGACAGAGCTCGGGTGTGGTCGTAGCCACAACCGTCGTTGTCTTTTCAACGACTGCAAAAAAAATAACATAAAATTTTAAAGCTGCAAGTCACTTCTCTCATGAAACGGTCATTTATTGATCAGAGCACTTGGAAACTCGGAAAGACTGGTGTTATACAAACTCAGAAACACGCAAAGTTTTGATGTTTAACTTCGCTACATCATGTTTTTATATGTGAAGCACCTCCACTGGTAGTTTCAACCGTTGTTACAGGCACTTTGCTTGTTGTTGGTGAGACTGTGGTTACACCAGATCCGGTGCTCGTGGTTTGAACAGGAGTTGACTTCACAACTTCTGTTGTGGTTTCTTCAACCTTCACTGTAGTTGTTGTACCTACAAAAAAAGTTAGATCAAATCTTCCTTATGGTGTGTTTTTCAAAAATCAAAAATTGCAGTTGTTTCTTAGTGTGCCAGTGAGATGTTGGGCAAAACTTCAACTCATTAATCTTCATAACCAAACTTCCGCAGTGTTAAATCACTAAAATATTAGACAAATCGCAAACGCAGGTGTAGTATTTATTTTCTTCGCCTTAAAAATTGACAACACCAAAAATTGACAACTACCTATTTTGACCCAAGTGAAAAGAAAGATTTTTCTATGCCACAGTTTTTCTCGCACCTTGTGAAGAAAATACAAAACACTTGATTACCGGAAGATTCTACAGTCGTGTATGGTTCGGTGGTCTTCCTCACAACTGTGGTGGTGTTTTCAACGTAGAAAGGTGTGGTGGTGGACTCAGTGATCGATGCTTTGGTCGTCAGGGGTTGACTTGTCGTGGTCTCTCCCTCCCCGCAGCCGTACAGCTCGACACGCAGGCTGACCTTGGACAAGTTCTCCCCGATCGGCATAATTCTGATCAGTTTCACAACGATCGGTTCTGGGAGTCGGTTCTTCTTTATGCTGAAGTCATCACTGTTACCTGCGAGAACGGGATTACGTTTCGTATTTATGTTCTTATAGTCAACAAAACAACCGTTCAAGCTTGCCATTCCACCGATGTTTTCAAAGTACGTCCTCTACAATATAGAATGCTTACTGGGCGATCAGTGGGATGTTTGAAATTTTTACTACTGTCTTGACAATGGTCAAAACGGTTAGCGAGTTTAAGAGATGGAATTTCATTTGTTTTCGCTTTGCAGTGTCACGAGTGGTCAACGGCACCCATTTCCGTTTACTCTTGGCCGTGAGCGACACGGCTACTGCACAGCTGGCAGGCCAATTCAGTAGCAAGCACCGTTTTGACCTGGATTCGAACCCAATTTATCAATTACGGTGGCACCCGCTCTATCCCTCTTGGCCACTTATCCGGTTGAACTTCATAAAATCTTCCTCACAATTTATTATGTTTGCAAATCAATCATAAAGGTGCCCAGCTTGATCAGAAGATAAAATTCAGTTAACAGTTTTGAATTGTTTTAATCGTGATTTAGTGCAACAACAGCCGATGTAGCAAAGCTAGTGATTGATATATCCTGAACACATGATGATGAAACGCAACGCACCTAATAATTAACATGTGATATCGCACGATGCACGTCAAGGATCCTTTATAACTTCAGGGTGTAAATATCGCAAAAAGTAATGTGCCAAGTTACACAGACACTTAGTTCAGTCAAATTTTCTAGCGCAGTCCCAGCCTCCAAAGCATGGCCCAAAGGATCTAATCTGTCGCAGATGTCTTATCTGTCAGGTCCGGGGTAGAAAGTGGAAAAGGATGTCACTGGGAATTGTTGGCAGATAGCTTGACTACATCGTCTTGTTTCGCTTAAAGTTGCAACACTAAATACTAAAACAAAACCAAATCTAATGCGATGTAGCGAAGAAAAAGTTCCCGCTATAAATGTGATGCAAACTTTTCTTGGTGCATTGCGTTCTAGCAATTAAAAACGCAAAGGCAATGTCGAACCAGTTGATTCAGCTGTCAATTTTCACTGTATATATACAGCAGAAATATCCAAATGCACTGCACAATACCTTCAAAGGTCAAAGGTTCGCGAGTGATTTCACCATCTTCGTTCAATGTTTCATGGTCAACCATCTTGACTCCTTCTTTATCAGCGTATTCGACTTGGTACTGCCGCACGTATCCGCCGTCCTCTCCTCCCTGGGTTGATATGGCAGTGATTTCGGTGAGCTCCAAAAATGAGACTTCCAAGTATGGTTTCGTGTCAGCTTCTTTCGGAGCCCAAGATTTGACTGGCTCGCCATCATTCCCGCTGGTCGAACGGATCCTCCCGAATTCGGGATTTCTCTCAGGTAGGAAAGAAGATGCCCAAATCAAATTATCGTCAATTTCACCGGATTCCATTCCCAGTGGGCTAACACAGGGCCCTGAAACAGATTGAGGATGATGTTGAAAGCGTGTGAAATATTCAAATGCACGTGCAACCTTATCCGACCCTTGTCTGAAACGTAGGATCAATCGCAATAGCCACACGAGGTCTCAGTCAAATGGACGTAGTTACGGTCGATTTTTCGCTGGAAAAGTGTGGTAACCGCCTCCACAAGCAGAACAATACGGATGATATGGCAAACGTGGGAAACGTTGACTGCAACAACGACGACCTGACACACAAAATCACACCACTGGCCGATAATAACCATCTAATTCTAATTTTGATGGTTGTGCGATCACAGAAGGAACTGGCAGTTGAATATTTCTTTTCGTCGCAAGATTGGGTGTTGACGATCAGTTATCGGAAACGTAACGAAATCTATTGGCAGCAAGTCGTTCGCTGCGCATGAGCAACGCTTAAAGTCGTTTTTTTTAATTCCGGTTAAAACATGTTAAGCCAAACGGAAGCAACCTCCTGTAAATCAAACCGCACTAGATCCCTCCGAGGTTAAGAGTTGGTTGTTTACATGGCGCTTTACGCCACATTTTCCAGATTTACATTGTATATGCTTTGAGGTCCATTGCAATTTACGGCTTTGAACCACCAAATGTCGCCAAAAGTTCTACATGATCACCCATGAAAATGGAAGCCTTTTTCTACCTTTGGTGGTTATTTCCGACGAGATGCTAACCGTTGTAGTGACTGTTGCAACTTCCGTTGTGGTCGCTTCACTGCTCGTTGCAGTCACAGTGGTAGTTGTCACATCCGACGGCAACGTAGTCAGTGCAGCAAGCTCGCAGCTGCAGCATCTGCAAAAACATGCGACGTCAAAGCAAGGTGATGTAACACATCTGCATGAAAGCTTTTTCTTTAATTTTGTAGTCACAAAAAGTTGAAGATTGAACGCTAAAAAATCCCTTTTAACCGAAAATTGCCTGGAAAACATAGCATCAATCGCAGCGCAGAGTAAATTATGTGAGTCACGGAAACGGCTAGAAGTGCGCCTGGGCACAAGGAACTCAACGGTGGCCCATGCTTGCCACCCTAAACAATTTTGTTTCTGGCATTTTTTTGAGAAAACAAAGAGAAAAAACGTTTCAAAAAGTAAAACAATTTTACTTTCCTTTCATTTCGCAAATATTTTCTATACAAAATCATTTTCGTTTTAAAAAAATATTTATTTTCGTTTCGGAAACACTTTCACTTTTGTTTGCCATTTAAAGTCTTTTCGTTTCAAAAACAAAAACAATTTTACTTTCGTTTCGAAAACACTT